>Ga0335070_10002249_pt1 | contig 22567 bp, 16 predicted proteins | sample Lox_Sample_13_FD_206722 | JGI IMG/M metagenome (GOLD analysis project Ga0335070, IMG submission 206722) | Soil microbial communities from Loxahatchee National Wildlife Refuge, Florida, United States - Lox_Sample_1.3 | ecosystem: Environmental > Terrestrial > Soil > Wetlands | place: USA...
GAGGATAGTCCCCGTGCACGCTCTTCAATTTGGAGCATCGTGTGTTACGTCTTGCTAGTTAGCTGTCGTGCGTGCTGTAACACGAAATGTGTTACAGCGCGTCGTACACGCTGACGACCTTCATCTGGTTCTCGGCGGAGTGGTCCGCGGCGTTAGAGAGTAGTTCATTCCCATTCTTTTTCCCTTACCGGACCAATCAAATGGAAGTCCATCCTCAACACCGAACTCAATAATCCGGTGTGGAATGAGACAGGAACCAGATTGGTGAACTGCTCAACTATCGGGTTGAGCCCTGAAAACCTATACCTATGTCGGCGATTTTGTCCCCAATATACCCACCCCCTGTTCTATAAGTGCCAGTGCAACGTTGGGAAACATGCTTCCCCACCTCTGTGCATGACAAAACAGCCGACCTCGAGTTTTTCAGCGAACACCCGATCCGGAGAAGAGTCTTCCCGCCTGTTTCCAAAACGGCTACGGCCCGCTGCGCTCTTGCGCGCGGGCGGGGGCGAAGATGAAAGCTAGGCGGCGGGCGTCAGAAAAGAACAGAGTTCAACAGATACTCTCACCCCTACCGGACGATAGAAGATTCCTCAACTATCGGGTTGAGGTCTGGAAACCTATACTATGTCGGCGATTTTGTCCCTTATGTCCCCACCCACTGTGCGTTAAGTATCAGTGCGAGTTTGGGAAACATGCTTCCCCACCTCTGTGCATGACAAAATGGCCGACCTCGAGTGAAGCTCCGATCCCGAGAAAATCTCCAGCCTGTTTCAAAACGGAACCGAGGTCCCTCCTCGCGCGCCCGCGCGAGGCTTGTGTTACGGCCGAGGACGAACAGACCTAGTGATCCACGGATAGCTGGACTCATCCACGAAACGCTTGGCGATCTTGAGGCGCAGACCGTGACGCTTCACGGTGACGCCGAAGCTCTGGGCTCCACCGATGTTGATGTTGTAGATCGGCAGATCCATGCCGTCGCCGGCTTCGTCGGCGCGCAGAGGCTCGATCGCGGGGAACACGGTCGTCATGCCGGCCTTGTACTGGATCTTCTGGAGCAGGCTGGAACCGATCAGCATCGGCTCGATGCCTTCCTGAACGATCTGCGTCATTGGGGCTTTGGCTGAATCTGACGTGAGTACATACTCAGCATAGTTCATCAATCCTGACGGCTCTTGCTTGACAGGGCCGTCTTGCAGGAGTAATGAGTATATGAGTATGTCACAAAACCGATTCCATCGCCCCGAGGTCCTCGCCGCCACCACCCGCCTGACCGAACGCCAGGCCTCAACTCTGTCGTCGACCGCTGACCAGGAAGCCAACCGCCTCTGGTGGGCCTTCGCCCTTGCTCGCTATACCGCGGCCCGCCGGGAAGAACTCGGGTTAACCGTTGGTGAGGCCGCCGAGCTGTCCGGACTCGAGATCTCGGAGTGGTTGGGGCTGGAGCAGGGCTGGGTGCCGCAGGACCAGGAGATGTTGAAGGGGATCGCCGGCGCACTTCGTGTCCGGTGGACGGACTACAGCACGGTGGCGCTCCTGTCCGAGTGCCATCAGCAGTGCCGTTAAGCCGCTGAAATACCCATGGCGGCGCTACTCATACCCATATATCCTCACCTCCAGGGCGGCTGCCCGGACGAGGAGGTGAGAGCAACGAAAGAGATAAAGGTGAAGAGAATGAACCTGAACGTTCGCGAGGATTTACACAACGCCTTCAAGGCGGTCACCGCAGCCCGCGGCGAGAACATGACCAATGTCCTCATAGAGTTCATAAAGAACTACGTCGAGAAGAACGGCGTCGCACCGAAGAAGAAGGGATCACGCTAATGAAGCGTGCGGCCCTTTATATGCGGGTCTCAACCGTGGACCAGCATCCTGAAACCCAGCTCCACGACCTGCGCGGCCTCGCCGCGCAGCGTGGCCTTCAGATCGTCCACGAATACACCGACAAGATCAGCGGGGCCAAAGCCAAGCGCCCCGGACTGGACCAACTGCTGGCCGACGCCCGCCGCGGCAAGATCGATGTCGTCGTGGTCTGGGCGTTCGACCGCCTGGCCCGCTCGGTCCGTCATCTGCTCGAAGTCTTGGATGAACTGAACCGGCTCAATGTCGAGTTCATCAGCTTCCGCGAAAACATCGACACGGGCGGGCCGCTCGGCCGCGCACTGGTCGTCATCATCGGCGCGATCGCCGAGCTGGAGCGCAACCTGATCATGGAGCGGGTGCGTGCCGGCATGCGACGCGCCAAGCTGGAAGGGCGGCGGATCGGCCGGGCTCCCCTCGATGTCGATCGTCGTGCCGTGTTGCGAGACCGTGCCAACGGCCTCAGCCTCACCGACATCGCCAAGGCTCACCGCATCTCGCGAGCCAGCGTCTGCCGCATCCTCAATCAGGCAAAACCACCCGTCTCAGAAGGGTGCGTTCCAGCGCCGTTGCAAACCCATGAAAACAGGCCGGGAGAAATCCCGGCCTGAGTGGTCTCAAAAACTTCGGGTTTAGAAACAGCCATCTTTAGAATCTGGTTGGTGGAGGTGCTAGGAGACTCACGTTGAGCAAATATCGGCACTGTTTCTCCCACAACGACGCACCTGAACTTGCGCCAGGTCGCTTGCAAAGTAAATACACGCACAGCCTCGGTGAAGTGAAACTTTTGTACAGATCTGAGTCCCTTAAACTAGGGTGACTTCTCGTCCAAATACATAAGCCGCCGACAGTTGAGCGGCTTTCAGTTTTTCTCAGAGACCGCATTACGGATGTGCGACTATCCAATCGAGAATTGGTCGCCACACGCGTGTATCGGCATCCCTCGCGGTGAGCAGATCGGCATGCCCGTAGTCGGACGCCTCCATGCCATTAGGCAGGGCTTGCACAGTGAGGATATTGACGTCGTTACTCTGCGTAAGAGTGGTGTTGTAGCCGGCAGAGTGTCCGAAGCCCCCAATTGCTTCCACCAAGAAAATGGGAACATTGATCTGCCTGATGTGAGAAGCAAAGGCGACATCAGGGAACCCTTGACCGCAATCGGCTGCAGCAGTTTCGTAGTCGAGTCGAAGTGGGTAGTAGGGCGGTTCGTTGTATTTCAAGAGTTCGAACCACAGCCTTTCTTCAGTGAAATTCAAACCAGTCGGGAGCCCAGTGTCTGGGTCGAAAGAGCCGCCCATGAAATGCCAGGGGATTTGCGTCAGCTCGGGGTACTCCGCCACCTCAAGAGCAAAGACGTAGTTGTCCACTGTGGGATCGAAAGGCGACGTCCAGTTTGGATGAGACAATGCCAGGGCGCCCATCTGCCACATTGAGCGATTGTCACTGTAGTAGTTGCCGCTGTCGATTGTGGCCTTTACCTGCGCCGCAGTCGTGCAGTCGACCGCTTGAAGCTCCTTGAAGGCGACGGCACAGTCGAGTGGAATGATGCCCTTGACGTTGCGCAGCTCAGGAGGAAGCAGGAGATCGTCGGAGGCGATGCCGTAGTTGATCTGTGCACCGTAGCTGAGGCCACTTATGAACATGGGACCAGCCGGCTGCCGCAACGTACTGCGCATCATTCGGGCTATGGTGAGCGCGATTTCGCCGTCCTGCACGTCGCGTTCGGCACCCCAGTCTTTGATAAAGGTGAAGTCGGTGGTGTTTTCGGGGACGAGGGCCCAGCGGTAGTCCATGCCCCAGACGTCAATGTCGTGCTCCGCAAGGTAAATGGCGATGGACCGATCACGGGCGATTTTCTTGTCGATTAGAGGCTCGATATACAAGGTGGCGAAATATGTCGGTTCTCCAGGAAAGAACATGACGGCCTGGTGAACATTCATCGGTTGGTACGGAGCGCGCTCCTTCACGACGCGGTGAATGCGAATCTTGTCGTGTTGGCCGGGGCCAACCGAGACGACAAATTGATAATAGGCGATGTTGTCGACGAGAATTTGTCGTTCGGCCTGCTGAACGAGCCATGAACTGCTGCGTTGTGCCTGAGCCACGTTCGCCACCACCGAGAGCACAAAGAGCAATCCAAAGAAATTTAGCATTAACTTTCGTTGCATAAGAAGTTCTCCTTTTATCGGAATGGGGGAAACCATCCAGTGAGTGGAAATGAGGTCGATGGGAAGGGCGCGGCAATTCTGGAATCTCGTCCGTTCTCGTGCCGGTATCGCTCAGTGAAGTGCGACAGCGGCAGCTTGCAGCGGGCCCGTGCCGTAGCGGTACCTTCCCACAACAATTCCAGTGCTGTTTTCTTTCATTGCTCTGCCGTAATCGCCGGGAAATCCAATGAGAGTTGCAACACCAGGATTCGTATTTATCCAACGGGTGGCGAATTCATTTCCGGCAGTATCCATACTGACTCCCGAAATGGCGCCGAGGTCGTTGATCCCCCACGCCGTGTTCGTTCCACCTGGCATGCCCGAAAGATTCTCAAGCACCTCCAATTTCCAAGTAGGCGCCTTGTGGAAATCCATGACCCAGAGGGCGGGAACATTTGAATTCCAGCCATCCGCGCTCATATCACCTGCGATGTATCCATCATTGTCGATGGATAGAGCTTCGGTGAAAGGGTAGGTTGCCGCGACCGGCAATCTGGATTGATGCGGTAGTTGTTTAATTGTCCAACCTTCACTGCAAGCGGCCGGAGTCCAGACTAAGGCGATCTCTTCGAATCTGTCAGACCATGCGTCTCCCACGATTTGGCCTCGGTCATTCACGCCCCAGCCACCCCAGTTGTTCAACACGTCGTTCTTGAACACAGCTCCATGTTGCTCTAACCCTCCCGTGGGCAGTGCGTGAATAACCCATGACTTCTTCGGAGCACCGTTTTGCCACGTAAAGACAAGCGTCCAGACAACCGGGGACGCCCACATATCACGCTTGTTGTTCAGCCAGTGGTAGCTGGTACCAACAATTAAGGTTCCTGACTTGTTGATGGCAATCGCGGCGCTACCATCGTCACCCGGAAGCGTGCCGAGAGCGATCCCCGGCATGCCATCCACTGTCCACAAATAAGCTCTCGCGTCTCCGCTTGCGGTGTTGATGTTTCCCGCGATGAGCCCATTGCCAGAGACGCCGATACCTTCATCACTCCAAACGCCGTTACTACTTACGCCGCTCTCGAACCACACGGGGTTGCTGGGGTCGGCGAGCGAAACTGCGATCATCCGGGTATCTCCGCTCGCAACATCGCCCCAACCCACTGCGAGGCCTGCGTCGTTAATGTCATGCAACTCTGCCCAGGTTCCTCCCGGGTAATGGCCAGCCACGAGCACGGTTTGAGTCCATGCAGTTCGTGTGGTCGCGATCAGAGTTAGGACCATAAGAAACAGCAAACGAAGTCGACGCATAAAACCTCCACGTAAAGTTCACACTTCTGCCGCCGCTGAAACTGCGCCCAATCGCACCCGACGTCAATGCACGCCCAGTCACGAAAGGTGAAATGTTTGTACAAACCTAAGTACTTGAAAGGAATGATGTTTCTTGCTTGTGTACACTGTGACTCTTTTGTGCCACTGGGGACGGTGATAGACTCTTCGCGAAAAATGAGGTGGAGACCCCATGGACGACGGTGATGGTCGACCCTCACGAGTACTTTTCAGCGTGTTCGAGGCAGACTTCCGCCGGGGAGAACTGCGCAAACGTGGCCTGAAACTCAAGCTTCATGGGCAGCCTTTCCAAATCCTCACGATGCTGCTTGAACACCCCGGCGAGTTGGTGACGCGCGAAGAAATTCGAGAGAAGCTCTGGCCGCGCGATACGTTCATCGATTTCGAACACAGCGTCAACACATCGATAAAGCGATTGCGAGAAGTCCTTGGCGACGATGCAACGACACCGCGCTTCATTGAAACTCTGCCAAGAAAGGGCTACCGGTTCATTGCACCAATAGAAGCCCTCACCCCGGTCCCGTACTTGAGCAAGAACAGCGTAGGACACCTCACCTCAGACTCAGAACGCCCCGTCGCTGAACAGGGTCAGAGCGCTGTTCGTGATGGACAGAACGGACTAGCGAAATCGCAGCACGATATTCGCGAGCAGACAGTTAGTGAAATAGCAGAGAAGCGTAGACCCGGATTACAAGAGTTATGGATTCCGCTATTGGCAGTAGTCGCGGCTAGCGCGTTGATAGCGGTGCTTGTTGGTTTCAACGCAGGCAGGTTACGTGACATCTGGTTTTCGCGCGTTCCACCAGCGGCGAAGATACAGTCTATCGCCGTTCTGCCGCTGGAGAATTTGTCCCACGACCCGGAGCAGGAATACTTTGCCGATGGAATGACGGAAGAGTTGATTACCGACCTGGGCAAGATTGCGGAGCTGCGCGTGGTTTCGAGAACCTCCGTAATGCACTACAAGGGCACAAAGAAATCTCTGCCGGAGATTGCGAAAGAACTGAATGTCGACGCGCTGATTGAAGGCACGGTATTGCGGACTGGCGACAAGGTCCGGATCACAGCGAACCTGCTCAATGCGAGAACAGACCGCCATATTTGGGCCGAGAATTATGAGCGCGATCTCGGCGATGTGCTTTCGCTGCAGGATGAGGTAGCCCGAAACATTGCAGAGGAAATCAAGATCAAACTGACGCCGCAGGAACAGGCTCGTCTGTCGGGTTCACCGACGATCAGTCCAGAAGCTTACCGGCTCTACCTGCAAGCGCGGTATCACTGCTACAAGAGAACGCAGGCGGGATTTGAAAAAAGCATTCAACTGTTTCAGCAGGCGCTCGCAAAAGATCCTAGCTACGCTTCAGCATACGCGGGACTTGCTGAGACTTATGGACTTTTGCCGTTCTACGGCGGCGCCTCATCTCAAGACGTGTTCCCAAAAGCGAAAGCTGCCGCTTTGAAAGCTGTCGCGCTTGATGATTCCCTAGCCGAAGCTCATGCGGCACTTGGCTTTGTGCTTTTCTACGGTGATTGGGATTGGTCGGGCGGATCCAGGGAACTGCAACGCTCAATCGAACTGAATCCAAGTTATCCCACTGCCCACCATTGGTACGCCGAGTACCTGAGCGCGATGGGACGGCACAACGATGCAGTGGCCGAGATTCGACGCGCCCAGGAACTGGACCCTCTGTCGCCTCTTCTGCTCGCAATTGGCGAGGAGATCTATATGAACGCGCACCGCTACGACGAATGCATTGAAAATGGGCGCAGGGGACTTGAGCTCGATCCAAATCATGCTTTGGTGCATTCAAATCTTGCCGGATGCCTGTTTGGAAAGACATTGTACGAAGCGGCCGGCGCCGAATACATAAAGGCCGACGAGGCTTGGGGCTTAACTGCTTCCGAAGGGCTGGCGCTGGGGTATGCTCTTACCGGTAGGAGATCCGAAGCCATCAGAATTCTCAAGAAATTAGAACGAGGATCAAACATACGGAAGCGTGTTTCGGTCATGGAAGCACGCATTTGTCTTGGCGCGGCTCTGTGCACCAAAGAAGAGACATTGAATTTCCTCGAGAAGGCCTACCAAGAGCACGATGCCTACATGATTTTCCTGAACGTGCATAGCGCGTTCGACCCTCTTCGTTCCGATCCCCGTTTCCAAGATCTGGTTCGTCGTATGCACTTCCCGCAGTATGTTCCTCACAGCAATTAGGCTGAGCGAATCTCTACATCCTGTGACTGGAATGACGTCGCGCTACTTTGTAGCCAGATCCCCTAGAACTGCTGATTGCTGTTAATTTTAGAACTCGGCTAAAGTGCTACCGCGTATTCGTGGACACATCGGCGTTTAGCGGTACCGATCCCTAATAGCTTCCGGATTGCCGACCATCCAGACAGGATTCGGCGTGATTGTCTGAGTCCTAGAAGGAAGGGCGTTAATTGTTACTAACCGCACCAGACATCTTCGGAGCCGGTTCTCGCTGCGGGTATGTATCTATCGCTTAGTTCGGAAGCATGCTGGCACGAACTCAAGGTCGCTTGCTTCGCGCACGGCAAGCTGGATCTGTAGTTGAAGCGTTTCGAGTGGAACGGGGTTCTGATAGTCGACCAAATAGTCTGTAAGTGCAACGAGCGGTGCTTTCGACTCGGTACGCACAGTCCGATAGATTCTTACCGCAAGTGCTTCGGCTGCCCCCGGCGTGAGCAACAGGGGCATACTTTCCTTCAGAGAATCGAACGCACTTTCATCAATGACCACGCCGCGCCGTTTGCAAAGCATATGTATGAGATCGAAGCTCTCGCGAGCTTCAGTGGTTGGGAAAAGAGGGATCTTTACGTCAATGCGTCCGGGGCGCTTCAGGTCGACCTCGATCAGATCCGGTCTGCTCGACGCGAGGATCCAGATGAGTTTGCCTCGACTGTTTGAGCTACCCATTTCCTCGGCAAGCATCGAGTAGATGCGCCCGGAGATTCCGGAATCGCCATCACCGGCTTCACGGCGTCCGATCGCCTGATCGGCTTCGTCCACGAAAACATAGCAGCGTCCGAGAGCCTGCAGTAGCCGGAAAATCTTCTCGAGATTACCCTCCGTCGATCCAACCCATTTATCGCGGAAATTCTTGAGCTTCACGACGGGCACTCCGGCCTCGCCCGCGAGGCACTCAACCATGTAGGTCTTGCCGGTGCCAACCGGGCCGCAGATCAGGTAGCCCTTTGGAATCGCCTGCACGTCGTTCTTGCGCCAAAGATCTATGTCCTGCCGAAGCCATGCCTTCACTTTGTCCAGGCCATGCATATCGTCCAGCGTGCGATCGGACTGGACGAATTCGATCAACCCGTTGCAATCGGCCTCGACCATTTGCTTCTTCAATTTGACGAGATCGTCGGGACGAATCGGTTGCTGCGCGTGCTCGTTGGTCTTGAGCATGGTTTCTATCGAATGCAGTGACGAGCCTGTTAGTTGCGCAGCGATCCCCTCCAGATTTTTGCGATACTCCTGGAGCGCCGTACCGTATTGTGTCGACATCATGTTCAGCGCGGAGACGAGCTCTTGCGAAGAAGGCAGAGAAACTTTGCAGCGCGCTGCCCTCGGATTGTTCACTATGAGCGGATGCAGATCGTTGATGTTCTCGACTATGAGAAACGTTGCGAGCGAATGGGTGATGAGCAGCGACTCGCTTGCCCAGTCTCGGATGAGACTCGCCGTTGCATTCAGGTCATAATCGACTCCGCCCGGCACCACGGGAGTGATGAGATTCGCGTTTCGAAGAATACACGCAACCTGCGATTCGCCTCGATTGAGCCGCGCGAGGTTCGCGACGTAACGGAAGTAATTCGTCAGGCGCTCGATTGCGGGACGCGGCGACTTGGGCAACTCAGGGTTCTGTTGCAGAGACGGCCACTTAGAAAATGTTTCCCCGCCCTTTTCCACCCGGATGCCATTGCCGAGATCGTAGCTGAGCACGACATCGAAGCGCGGCAGCAGCACCTTCAGCAGGAAATCGTTCAGCGAACCGAGATGAAGTTCGCCGTTCGCGGGGATCAGCAGTTGATCGTAGACGTTTCCGAAGACGATGAACTGGCTGGCCGCATTGCTCTCGTAAAGCTGCACTGCCTGCTGCGCCCATAGCGGAAGACTGGATGTCGCCGTCTTTGCGGCCGGAGCCGCAGGTCCCATGCTCACGAGGCCTCCGCTTGCGGACGTGCGCTACCGAATTTCCGCTCAAGGTGCGTAACGGCATCTTCGTCATCGCCAAACACGCCTGCGCCGATCAGGTCGCTCGCGAGCACGATATCCGTCGAGATTGTCTCCGGCTTGCCCTGCATCGTGGCGTTCTCCAGGATGAGGTCCACCTGCGCCTCAATACGCGTGCAGTCGCTATCGATCTCCTGGAGAATGTCGCTGCGACGGCTGAAATTCGCGAGGCGCTTGCGCAAGATAGCCAGAGTGGCGGCTTTCGATTGCCGCAACGACTCCGGGGCCGAATCGTTCTTCAGGTCGAGCTCGAGTGAGGCGATCTTCGATTGCAGGCCCTGCTCGCTTTCGCTTCCTTCGATCGAAATGATGTGATGACGCGCAACCAGCAACTTCAGATAGTTCCACTGCAGGCGATCAAGCGCATCCCGGTTGGTTTCAACGACGTAGTCTTCCGTCTGCTGCGAGCGATACACATCGATGATCTTGTTGCACTTCAGGCCGAGCGCGGACAGTTTGCGTCGAGCTTCCGGCTCGAGGATCTGGATGAGCTGAACGCGGCGAATTGCATCCTCATCTTTCGACTCGATTAGTTGCTGTGACTGCACATACTTCTGAAAGCGTGAATTAAATGCGAGCACGGCCACGATCGTTGACTGCACACCGAGTCCCGCGAGCCAGAACGCTGGCTCAGCAAACCCGAGGATGACAAACGCAATCGTGAGGAGGACGTTTACGGGCAAGCGGCCTAACGCGGGAACGTCCACCCCCACCATGTACGCCGATTTGATGTATTGCCACACGCGAGTCGCGGGTCCCTTTCTACTGCTTTTCTGCTACCGGCCCCATCTGCTTGCTGGCCGTTTGTCCTGACTGTTCGATAGTTCCGGCGACAGGCTCAAGAGCGATTCCTTCCTTCGCTGCAAATTCTGCGAGCGCCTGATCGGCGAGAGCCTTCTGTTCCGCTTCTTTGACCTGCACGCCACTCATGTCCATCGAGTCGCGGGCGACGCGGGCGCGTCCGGCAGCCTTCTGCCGCTCTTCCTCGACGATCGTGCTTAGACGGTCGAGCGTTTCGCCGGAGCCACCGATTTGTGTGATCATGCCGCTGGCCATTTCGGTCAACTCGGCCATTGCGCGCTTCATCTTCATGTCGCTGATGCCGGCCTTGAGCGACTCGATTTTCGTCCTTGCCGCGTTGATGGCGACGTCACGTGCCTTTACTAGGTCCTTGTAGGTCTTCTCCGCTTGTTCGAGCTGGGTGCGATTCTCGGCAAGTTCGCGCTCCACGGTCTGGAGGCGCAATGCATACTGCGCGGCAGAGTCGCGGTTGCCGGCACGCAGGTTCGCCGTGGCCTTGGCGCGCAGATCACGTTCTTCGTTCTCCAGTCGACGCACTTGCGCAATCAAGCCTTCGCAGAGTCCGGCATGCGAAGCCAGCCCTTGGTTGTACTGGCCAATCTGCTTGCGCAGGTTCTCCTGCTCGACTTCAAGCAGGGCTTCCGGATTTTGGCGTTCGAGTCCGGAGATAAACAGGCTGAAGAATCCACGGATGAGGTTTGAAAGTCGGCGGAACATGCTTAAGCTCCTTTGATCAAAGACCGTTTCGGACTACTTAGCGACTGCCCTGCGTGCGCTGCCAGCTTGCAAGCAGATTATTCACTACTTCAGCATGCGGTGGCTCACAGATTTTTGAGAGATCAACCTGCACGCCATAACTTGCCAGCTGCACGAATGGACTCTCCGCAAAGCGAATTGGAATATTCGTGTTTGCAGGCCTGAATCCGTGCTTGAGCGCCTCCTTCTGAATCGGCTCCGAGAGCAGGAACTGGAGGAACTTGTCCGCTCCTTTTCTCTGCTCTGGCGTGCTCCACTGCGCGTCAATAATGTAGTACGGGTTGTCGTTCCACGCATTGAACTCGGGATATACGACGCGGAGCTGTCCCCAGCGCCCCTCTGCATTCTTCAGGTAGTCGATCGCAACGCTCTCGTAAACGAGCATTGCGTCGTATGACGACGGCCCCTTCAGAACCATCTCCTTCATCATATTTCCCGTGCTGTTACTTAAGCCGCTGGTTCCGCGCTCCAGCTCGTAGAGCCACTGCTGGAATCCCGGTTCCACGACATCCGCGACCGTCAGGTCACGGGTCTTCTTGTGATAGCTATATGCGGCCAGCACGATCGTCATCAGCCCGGAATTCGACTGATTAGGATGCGTGTGTCCAAACTTGAATAGGCCCCATTCCGGCTTTCCTGCGATTGAGCCCCAGCCACCTTTCTGCTGCAGTGCATCGTGGACACTGGCGAAGCTCATCGCCTTGTAGTGATTTTCGAAAGCCTTGTAACGCTCGTCCCAGGCAACAAACACCATTGGAGAGAGTGCAAGCGGTTCCTCCTTCAGGATGGGATTGTTGCTGTACTTCACCTGCCATTCCTGAACGAAGATATCTTTGTATGCAGCGCTCGCAGGCGACCAGACATTGATGCGCTTATCACCCGCGACGATGGCGCGCGCGCCTTCCAGCGAGCCCATCGGGATCAGGTTGACCTTGATCTTCTTGCCGTCGCTCGTCTTTTCCCACTCGCTGACAGCCCACTCCAGCCAGCGCTGCTTTTCGGTACCGTAAGCTATGCCAATCTCAGCCGTGGTCGTGCTGTCGCCCATCAGGCTGCTGGCTTTCGGCAGAGCCTCCTTCAGCGACTTCTTGCCCGTATACAGATAGTAGGCTCCGAAAATGCATGCGGCGACGAACAAAACGACTACGATCTTGCCCAAGGCTGTTAGCCGGGGACCTGCAGGAGTATTGGGATTCATTGGATCCATTTGAATTTGTTTGTCGCTTCTCCAGGCCCCGTTCCAGTTACAAACGGAAATGGGCCATGAACAACTTAAAAGAATGTAGAAATATCCTTGAACACTCCGACAATGTTCTGCGGCGTACCCTCATAGGAATTCGCTTTTGTTGCTTCGGAAATCTGTTTGAGAATGTCCTTGCGCGCATCGTGCCCATAGGCGATGGTGAAGACGCTGATCGTGTGCGACTCGCCGTCGTAACGGATGCGCTGCATCAATTGTTCCAGCTTCATCGTGCTTTCCGTGTCGGCACCGTCTGTCAGTACAACTACGGAAAGGATGCGGCTTTCGTGCCCATTCTGTCGAGTTGAAAGCAAGTGCTGGTAACCCTGGTCGATTGCATCGTACAGCGCAGTGCCGTTTTGTGCGAACAGCGAATCTACGCTACGGAGCAGCGTCTGACGACCGGTCTTGAGCGACACATCGCTGTTCGCCCAGTTGATCGTGCTGTTGAAGGGCACGAGCGAAAGCTTGTCCTCATCCGACAGTAAAGTTACAAGTTGCTTGGCGCCCTCGCGGGCGTTCTGAATTTTGCCGTCGTCGTTCATGCTGCCGGAGGTATCAAGTACGAGCACGATGTCGGCCGGCTTTTTTCGCTGCGACCACACATTGAGGACTGCATCCATCACGGGTACGGACGGTACTTCCAGCGTCGTCTTTGGCTCCTTCGGGTCCACGCCGTGACTGACGTCTATGGGCGCGGCTAATGGCACATCCACTGAGCCGGGACGGAATCCGTAAGTAATCGCGCGTTCCTGCTGCGGACGTGCCAGCAGATACTTAATGTAGTCTTTGGCGGCTTCACGATGCTCGGGAGTGACCCACTCGCGCTCGACGATCCCGACCGGATGATCGCTCCAGAATGTTCCTTCCTTGGGGTAGATCGCCACAACCGGGAACGCGAGGTTCTGCTGTGAATAGCTCTCGATCACCATGTTCTCGTACAGCACTGCAGCGGACAGATACTGTGGACCGGAGGCAAACATCTTGCGTCCGAAAAAGCCCGTGGAGGATCCATAGTGCACGACAGACTTTTCAATCCCTTCGACAAAGTCGCCCACATGAGGCTTGCTGACATCGGCAAGTGTCAGGCCGGACGTCTTGCTTGACGCGGCATAAACCTCCGCGAAAAGCGAGATCAGGCCGCTGTTGCTGAATTGCGGGTGGGTGTGTCCGAATTTGAACTGTCCCCATTGTGGATAACCGTAAGTCTGCCATCCGGCTTCGTTTCGTGAGAGGGCGAGAATGTCCGCCCAGCCAATTGGTTTCTTGCCCCACCCGATTGCTTCGGCCATCGGCTTCCACATCGCAATGACGACAGGCGAGAGAACAAGGTTTTCCGTTGAGCTGATCAGGTCCTTACCGAGTTTCGCCTGGCTCTTGGCGTTTCCCAAGCGTATGAACGCAGCTGATGCGGGACTGATGATGTGCGGCTGTCGCAAGCCGTTCAGCACTTCATCTACGCACTCACCCGATCCCATGGCGATCGCACGAACGAAGATGCGCTTCCCGTTGGGTGTGCGATGTCCTTCGCGGTTGTAGGTGTCTGTCGCTTCCTTGATCCACTTCTCCTTCTCGGACCCGTAGGTGAAGACAATTTCGAGGGCGTCGCGTGGAACGGAAGCTTCAGCCGACTCAGCCTGCTTCGGCTTGGACTTGCATGCGGTGAACTGGAAAAGGACGAACGGTAGCAGCAGGACGACTAAGAAGCTCAAAAAGGTTGCGCAAAGACTACCGCGCCTTGAGCGGATCAAGCTGGCGGATATCATTGGGTCTCCGGCTTACTCGCGCACAATTCTAGCTGCAGGGCCTTCGGCTCATGTAGCCGAATCGGTCGCCCCGAGGTCAAATTCACAATTCTGTAACATTGCAGATGCGCCTGGGAAGTCGGCTTGGGTGGCGCCCGAATGACGGGCAAAGCGGAAGTCAACTTCCCAATCGTCGACCCCCGATCACTGATTTGTTCTATCTGCGGATAACTGGCCAAAATCGGCACGGAGTTATGGACTGAGCCATGACGAGTCGGGTTTCAGGCCTCGGTGATGCATTGCAAAACGTTGTGCATCCAAGGTAATGCCCTGTCGTTTGGACGGAGCAAGAACTGGAAATGCGTCAATTCACCACCTGCTTCGTCGCAAAGCGTGGCGCAGTGAAGCTGGATTCCTACTAATCGATTGCTCTATCGCCCCATTCGGCTGAGCTGCACGACTTACAGATTCTCGCGTCTTCCGAACGTGCACACTACCTGGTGCGTTAGCTTTTGCTCGCAGCAACTGCGCCATTGATGCGACAGACAGTTCATCCAGAATTCACGAACGAGTCAAGCGGCGTTCACAATCGTTGTCCAAAATCTCTTCCACTCTGGAGAGTGCCTCTCCAGCTGCTTGCAATTCCCAGTCGGCATAGTTGAACACCTCCAAACCAAGTTCGCGAAATGCGAAATACGTGGTTGTCGCCTGATCGATGGTTCGCACCAACTCGGTGGATTCGTGAAGATCGTGTTGATCTCACGGTTGGGCCTCGTAAAGCAGCTTCTCCGGAAGGAAGCCGAAATGCATCTCGATGCTATTCGCAAGAGTGTTTCTGTGAGGGTTACGACGTTACACTCGGTAAGCCGCTTGCTGTTGCTCGCTGCGCTCGTTTTGCTGCCTTTTGCGCCGTGTGCGGCACAGGCACGCGGCTCAAGCTTGAACGGCATCGTCACGGATTCAAGTGGCCAACCATTGGCAGATGTCCGAGTGCAGGTCGTTGCGGACGCGACTGGACTCCGCCGAGAGACGCTAACGTCCTCCGCAGGAATATTCGAAATTTCCGATCTGCCGGTCGGAAGCTATTCCGTGCAATTTGTACACGTGGGCTTCCAAGAGGTGCGGTACGCCAACGTAACGCAACGACTTGAGCAAACAAGGACCCTGAACGTAGCTCTCCATGTCGCTGCCCAGTTTGAACATGTTGAGGTAGTGGCAGATGCGCAGTCCCTGGACGAGACCTCAGATACGCTGGGTGCGAATGTTGAGCGAAAACAGATCAGCGAGTTGCCGATCAACGGGCAGAACTGGTCAACTCTTACCGCGTTGGTGCCTGCAGGTATCGATACCGCAGGTAGCAGCGGAGGCGGAAACCAGCGGTCGGTTCGCTTTGCAGGCAGAGGGCGCGACGACAATAACTTCACCTACGACGGCATCGATGCTACCAACATCATCAATCAGGGGCAGCAACCGTATGTGCGTCTTGCCATACCCATCGATACGATCCAGGACTTGCGTGTTGATCCAATGCTTGCGACTGCCCAATCAGGCGTGACTGGGGGAGGGCAACTCGCGGTTGTGTCATCGTCCGGCACCAACAAACTGCACGGAGGGGTGTACGACTTTCTGCGAAATGATCTTTTCGACGCAACTGCGCCGATTGACGTTCTGAATCCGCGGCACAAACCGGCGTTCCATCTGAACCAATTCGGGGGATCGCTCGGCGGGCCAATCGTTCGCGACCGCACTTTCTTCTATCTCGCCTACGAGGGGTACAGACAAAGCCTTGGCCAGACGCTGATCGGATATGTGCCGAGCAAGGCGTTTCGAGATTACGTGGAGGCACTGTCTCCCGCTCTCGCCCCTGTCCTCAATGCGTATCCAACAGGCGGAACATCGGTCACCCCATCCAAAAGCAATGCCTGTCCGGCGGCAGTACCGGATTGCTTGCATCAATGGGTCGGAAATGGGCAGCAAGTTGGTCAGGAGGACTCAGGCATGGTTCGCCTCGACCACCGATTCTCGAACGAAACCTTGGTCTTCGCGCGAGCCAACATTGACGAGGCATCTAGCGCGAATCCGTACTCCCCTTCAGCTTCGCAGTACTTAGATGAGCAGGTGCAATTGACCTCCTTTCCGGCGAACGTGGCTGTTGCGCTTACACACGCATTTTCGCCCACGTTCCTGAACATCGCGTCTTTTGGATTCAACCGCAGCACTGCAAACACACGTTACGTAAATCCAGAAGGGCAGCTTTACGCAGTTGCTGTTACGGGTTTCACTACGCTTAACAATGGTCGCGCTACCCGTAATACTGGCAATACCTTTGCCGGGATCGATAACTTGACGTTGTCGAAGGGAAGACACGTGATCAAAGCCGGGGCTGAAGTCCGCGAAGTTCAGTTGAATCAGGGAAGCGGATCGTATGGCACGCTAAGCTACAAGTCATTCGCCGCGTTCTCGACCAACACCGCGTACAAGGCCAGCATCACGGGGCTACTTCCGGTAAACGAACTGAGAAAGACGCAGTTCTATGGATATCTTCAAGACGAATTTAAGTGGCGTCCTGACTTCACCGTCAACCTGGGGCTTCGCTACAGCTTCTTTAATGTTTTTCACAATGCTCAGGGACGCGGGAACCCCTTCGACTTCGCCACTTGTGGACCACAAGGATATTGCGGTGTAGGAGCTAGTTACGGGCAGCCAAACTACGGCGACATTGATCCACGCGTCGCGATAGCCTGGGCCCCGAGAATGTTTGATGGAAAGACAGTGATTCGCAGCGGTTTCGGCCTTTACCATGAGGACGGTCAGCTCGATGATCAGAACATTCCGAATAAGAACGAGATTGTTACGTACACTCTTGGTAGCGTCAGCTATCCCATAGTGCTCGACGAGAACGGTGCACCTGTTGGAGTTCCTGCCTCCGGAAGCATCACGCCCAATGCCCAGGCTCGGCAGCGCAAAGATACGTATGTGGCGCAGTGGGGGCTATCGATCCAGCAGGCGCTGCCGCAGAGTGTGACAGGAACGATCTCCTACGTAGGAAGCAAGGGTACTCATCTGCTTTCGCTCTCCTATCTGAATGTGCAGGATCCGGCGACCAGACTGCGGCCGTATCCGCAGTACAACCAGATACCTTGGCGCGGCACTGGGGGCAACAGCGAATACGACGCACTCTCGTTGTCGCTGAGGCGCTATTTCACTCAGGGGCTGCTCTTCTCCGCTAACTACACGTGGTCGCACGAGATCGACGATGGCTCAAATGGCAGCGGCGATGGTGACTCACTGGCACCACAGAATGTCTCGTGTTTGCCGACGGGTTCACCGCGCTGCGGAGAGCGCGCGAGTGGAGCTTTCGACGCACGGCACGTCTTCAACGGAAATCTCGTCTGGGAATTGCCCTTTGGAGCCACGAAACCATACCTGACCCAGCCCGGCGTCTTGCGCGCAGTTTTCGGTTCTTGGTCACTGAGTTCGATTGTCACAGCGCGCACGGGGTTTCCGGTCAACATAACCGTGACCCGTGTCGCCCCCGACGGAAACTCGAATAACCAACGCCCTGATCTGGTTAACGGTCTTCCCCTCCACCTCTCCAACGGCAATATCAACCCCGCTGCGTTTGCTGTGCCGACTGCGATCGCCTTTGGCAACGTGCCGCGCGATTTCCTTCGAGGCCCCGGAGCTTGGCAGACAGACCTTGCACTTGCCAAGCACATATCCCTCGGCGAGCGGGCGGAACTTCAGTTCAGGACAGAAGTCTTTAACATCTTCAACCATGCGCTCTACGGGCTGCCAGACGGAAACATTTCAGATTCGAACTTCGGCAAGCTGCTGTCGCCATTGAACCCGACGCCGATCGGAATGGGTACTCCTCGTCAATTCCAGTTCATGCTGAAAGCGCAGTTCTAAGACACATTGCCCATTGCTCGCCTGAGAGGTGATGCTGATTTATGAAAATCCTGATAATCGAAGACGAAGTCAAAACCGCCAAGTTCCTGAAGAAGGGACTAAGTGAAGCGGGTCTTATCGTGGACGTTGCAGGTGACGGCGTAGACGGTCTTTATCTTGCGAAAGAGCTAAAGTTTGATCTCATCATTCTCGACTTGATGCTTCCCGGCATGGACGGTTGGCAAGTGCTTGCCAAGTTACGTCAGACTGAAGTTCGAGCCCTTATTTTGATATTGACGGCACGCGATGCCGTACACGAACGCGTGCGTGGCTTCGAACTCGGTGCCGACGATTACCTCATTAAGCCATTCGCCTTCTCTGAGTTGTTGGCGCGTGTTCGATCTCTGCTGCGCAGAGGCCCCGCCCGCGAGCAGGAGATCATTCGACTCGCAGACCTGGAAATTGATGTTTTGCGGCAGCGCGCCACACGCGCGGGCGAACGCCTGGATCTAACTTCCAAAGAATTTCGCCTTTTGTCGCTGCTCGCCCGACGACACGGAGAGGTGCTCTCACGAACCTTGATAGCCGAGTCCATTTGGGATATGAACTTCGATAGCGACACGAACGTGATCGACGTGAACGTCCGAAGACTGCGGAGCAAGGTTGATGATCCTTTCCCGGTCAAATTAATTCACACGGTTCGGGGCGCCGGCTATGTCCTGGAATGCGCGGCGTAGTTCACTGAAGATTGCGCGGCTCCTGGGAACGCTCGCATTCCGTCTGACCGCAGGCTACGCCGTCGCGGGGTTGACGCTTGTCGTTCTCGCCACTGCAAGTCTCTACTTCGTGTTGGTTTCGGAACTGGAGAAAAGCACAGACCTTTTCCTCACCGACAAGCTTCACGTTGTAACCACAATGCTGCGCGAGCGCCCTGGTGACTGGGACGCACTGCGTGAAGAAGTTGAATTGGAATCCGAGGCTCGGAAATACGAGCAGTTCTTTATTCGGCTACTCGACGAGAGCGGCCATCCGCTACTGGCCACACCGGGCATGGCGGAGCAGTTGGATCTCGCAGAACTCTCAAGAAAAACCCAAAGCCATACGCGCAAGTCCATTTCGTTGCGAGGCAGAAATGGTCAGCAATTTCGGGCAATGAGCGCAACCGCACAAGTTGGTTCCCATCCCGTTTCAAGCGACACCATCCAGATTGCCGTCGACGTATCCAGCACAGAACAATTACTCGCACGATATCGTCAATGGTTTCTCGCGATCCTGTTAGGAACGTTCGCCTTGTTTCCCTTGATCGGCTACAACATTGCGCGTCGCGGTGTTCGGCCGTTGGAAGAGATGGCAACAACAGCCCGACATATTACTTCGAGCAATCTCCGAGAACGCATTCTTCCCGAGGGATATCCCAATGAGTTGGCATCACTTGCAGAGACCTTCAATCAGATGCTGAACCGTCTTGAAGAGTCCTTTGAGCGTATCTCTCGTTTCTCCGGCGATATCGCTCATGACTTGCGCACACCGGTGAACAATATCCGCGGCGAAGTCGAAGTCGCCCTGGCTCGCCCTCGAAATGTCGAGGAATACAAAGACGTTCTCGAATCGTGCTTGGAAGAGACGGTGCGCCTGTCAAACCTCATCACCGATCTTCTTTTCCTTGCTCGAGCCGAAAGTCCGCTGGCCCACCTTCGCTTTGAGCGATTGAGGATCGGAGTTTTGCTGGCAGAGGTGCGCGAATATTACGAAGCTTCTGCGGCGGAAGTGCGTGTCTCGCTAACCAGCATCGCGCCAGATTCGTTGGTTGCCGACGTGGACCGCACGCTGGTGCAGCGAGCCGTGGGCAACTTGATTTCGAATGCGCTGGCACACACGCCTCCCGGCGGATCTGTAGTCATAACTGCCGGAGCCGATGATTCGACGCTTCGCGTAGAGGTGTGCGACACCGGCGAGGGCATCCCTTCAGAGGCGCTGCCCCATGTGTTCGACCGGTTCTATCGCGCTGACGCTTCGCGTTCGCGAGCTTCGGGTGGTGCCGGTCTTGGGCTGTCTATCGTGCACAGCATCATGCTGCTACACGGAGGAGAAGCGGAGATCGCCAGCCAGCCCGGCCTCGGAACAACCGTGAGACTTCGGTTCCCTCAAAATCAACATTACAAAACTGCAATCTTCCCGTAATGCTGGTGTTTGGAGCGAACGCTTAGAGTGGCTTCGCTGGTGCCCTGCAAGGTGCGCCATGCCTCATTCAAGACGGAGGAGCGAAGATATGAATACACTCGCGAAGCCACTACCAAAGTCCTTGCCGGGAATGATCGTTCTGTTTGCCGCGATCACTGCGCTGGCTGCGATGCTGAGCGTCCCGGCGTTCGCTCAATCGGTTGAGTTCCCGACCTACGTGCCAGGTCCTCAGCCAAGCGGTTCGTACATCGTCAGTGATGGCGCGGTCATCACCCCTGCGGGCACCCAGGTCAACCTCGGCATCAGAGTCCGCGCCAAGTCCATTGCGCTGAATCCTACCGGGAATCACACCGCAGCCGTCCTCACCATGGGCGCTTCGACTGCCGTTCAGGTATTCAACACGAAGAACGGCACCGTCCTGCAGAGTTACACACCGTTCGGCGACGCAAGCGGCAGCCACACAGGCATCGCCTATACGCAAGACGGCAGGTACCTGTTGTTTAGTCAGGATTCGAGTTATGTGGCCATCGCCAGTGTAAAAGCGGATGGCACACTGGCAGACTACGCTCACGTCAGCGTTCCGGTTGACGGAACGTCGTTCAGCGTTTCCGGCGTCACCGTTGCTGTTCTGAACACCGTCACATGCTACCCGTACAACCCTACTGCGACCCCTCATCCCACGGGCAGCCCTTCAGGGACCACCGGCAGCAGCATTATCCCTTGCGGCTATACCGTCCCGGTCTATCAGCCCGCAACTTCCTATCCCCTTGGCATCGCGATCTCGCCCGACGGCAAGACTGCCTACTCGGTGCTGGACATCAATGACACGCTGGCCAAGATTGACCTGACCCAGACGCCACCAGTCGAGGTCAAGGATCTTCGCGTAGGCAACATCCCGCACAGCGTCGTGATCTCGCCTGACGGCAAGACCGCGTACGTCTCAAACGAAGGTGGCCGAATCGCCAACGCGACCGACTTCCAACTCTACTCCGATGGCACACCTGTCGTTGCAGAATATCCGACCGGCACCATGGCTCATGGCACTGTTTCCGTGGTAGATCTGGCGTCTTTCACGGTCACCGCCAGCATCCCGACCGGCCACCATCCGACCGGCATGGCCTTCTACGGAAAGTATCTGCTGGTCGCCAATGCCTATGACGATAACCTCTCCGTAATCGACACGACGACTAATCAAGAAGTACGGAGGATCGACCTCGGACTACCAATCGGTGTGCCCGGAGAAGCTCGTCCGGCCTATGGCGCGGGGCCGAATTCAATTGCGGTCGATGAAAAGAAAGATGTGGCGTACGTCGCGCTCTATAACGCTAACGCGCTCGCCGTCGTCGATCTCCGCGAAAACTGCTGGAATTCCGTCATTGGCATGATTCCGGTCGCCTATGCACCAAGTTCGGTTGTGCTTGACAAGGTGGACAACACATTACTCGTCGCCAACGACAAGGGCATCGGCACCACTGGCATCCCGCCGCAGAATTCCTTCGAAACCGATTGGGGCGTGACCAGCTACAACACCCACCAGGATCTCGGCACCGTCAGCATTGTCCCTGTGCCGAACAGTTCACACTTGCAAGCGATGACGCATCAAGTTTTCCAGAACAACCACTGGGACTTGGAGAGAAATATTCGCTCCGCCGCGGGCGGCAGCCGGTACGCCAAACCCACCGCAATTCCGGAGAAGATCGGCGATCCTTCGAAGATCAAGCATGTATTCCTGATCATCCGTGAAAACCGCACCTATGATCAGATCCTGGGCGATGTGCCCGGCGGCAACGGCGATTCCTCACTGGCAGTCTTCGGCGCCGGTGTTACGCCCAACGCGCATGCTCTGGTGCAGCGCTTCCCGCTGTTCGACAACTTCTACGACCCGAGCCGCCAGTCGGCTGACGGCCACAACTGGATACTCCAGGCCATGGCGCCTTACTCCGACGATATCCAGTCGCCCGACTGGATTCGTGATTATCCCTCCAACGGCGGCGACGCAATCGCCTACCAAAAAAAGGGTAACTTGTACAACTTGGCGGCCAAGGCCGGGATCAGCTTCAAGAACTACGGCGAATACGTCGAGTACAACACGTTCAACATTTTGGGTTGTACGGCGACCCTCGTGAACAACTGCGAGCCATCCTGGACTGACTTCTACCAGGACACGTTGGCTTACGAGTCCGGCGCGGAGACCCAGCTCAAGTACTACAACGCGATAGGCTCGTACTCACCGCTTCCGGACGTTATCAAGTACACGGTCCAGAACTATCCGCAGTTTGATCTTGGAATCCCGGATCAGTACCGGGTCGACGTCTGGAAACAGGACTTCCAGAAGGACGTA
>Ga0335070_10002250_pt1 | contig 22556 bp, 18 predicted proteins | sample Lox_Sample_13_FD_206722 | JGI IMG/M metagenome (GOLD analysis project Ga0335070, IMG submission 206722) | Soil microbial communities from Loxahatchee National Wildlife Refuge, Florida, United States - Lox_Sample_1.3 | ecosystem: Environmental > Terrestrial > Soil > Wetlands | place: USA...
CATGATTCTCCAGTCGCTGCGTGACGAGATCGCCGCCCGACTGCCCGCCGACCCGCTTGAAAAACTGGAGATCGAGCTGCAGCGGGCCATTGCCGAGGAACGTTACGAGGACGCCGCGGATCTGCGGAACCGCATGGACACGATGCGGGCCCAGCGGAACGTGACGCCCTCTCGCAGACGCAAGAAATAGCTGCGCCGCTCATGCGTTTAGGAACAGTTGGGCGGGTTTCATTCGCCGGGCTGGGCGGATGAAGCCCGCCCAACATTTCCGCCGCCAAAGCTCACACCTCACAACCCTCGACCGTCTTAAGGACCGGGGCCACCGCGCCGCTGCGCAACCCGCTTTGCTGCCGGCGCTGCAAAACTCCGCACCCACCGCAGCTTGACGCACAAACCACTCCGTATCCTCGCGCACTCCGCGGCACCAGGCACAAACGGACTACCGCGTCTTAAGGGCTGCTACGTCTGAACGAGTGTGACAGCTTCGATTGCAAAACAAGGTACTAAAATGCGCCGACAACTGCCGCGTTCGGGCATGTGCGCATGTCTGCTCTCTGCGGTATCGGGACTGCACGGCATGCGGAACTTTTTCGGGAGGAATGGTCATGAAACGAAAAGGACGGCTCATAGTGGCGATGCTCTGCTGCGGCTCGGCAATCATGGTTCTCTCGGTGGAGCCCGCTGTCGTCGGGAACCTGCCGCCGGTCGCGGGAACAACGGGCACGACCGAATCGAACGTCACTTGGTCACCGGCAAGCAGTGGGGGGACCGAAGCGTCCGAGTGTCCACAGATCGACTGGGACAGCTTCACACCGGAGGGCCTTCTCGGGCCGCCAACCGCGTCATTCGGAGCCTGCTGCATCACGACATCCAACGGCACAATGTTCTGCACAATGACAACGGAGCCGCAGTGCCTCACAGCCAGCGGCGTCTTCCGTGGCGTCGGCACGACCTGCCGTGAGAATCCGTGCAGCAACCAGGCCCCTCAGACCGGCGCATGTTGCATCAGCACACCCATCGGCCTGCGCTGCATCATGACGACAGCGACGCGTTGTGCCCGCAGCAACGGCATGTTCCAGGAAGTCGGCACGCAATGCAGCGAGAATCCCTGCGACATCCCTCCGCCCCAGGTCGGCGCCTGCTGCGTGATCATGCCGAATCGGGCCTTCTGCATCGTGACCGACGAACAGATATGCACGTCCCACCAGGGTATCTTCCACGGCGATGGCACGGAATGCAGCCTCGACCTCTGCAGCCCCTCGCCGAGCGACGTGGGGGCCTGTTGCGTTACTGCCTCAAGCGGAGCAGGGCTGTGCATCATGGCCACGGAGGGATTCTGCACGGAGCAGAAGGGTACGTTCATGGGAGTGGGATCGCAATGCAACACCAATCCGTGCAACCTGCCGCCTCCGCCCCCGCCGTCGCAGACCGGGGCATGCTGCTTGACATCCGCGGACGGCATACCTTCGTGCGTGATGACGACTGAGCAGAGATGCGCGCAGCAGAGCGGCACCTTCACGGGCGTGGGCACGCTGTGCAACACCAACCCGTGCAACCTCCCGCCGCCTCAGCCGCCCCAGGTCGGGGCTTGCTGTCTAAAGTCCCCGGGCGGCACGGCCTCCTGCGTCACAATGACCGAGCAGATGTGCGCTCGACAGAACGGAACCTTCATCGGCGTGGGCACGAACTGCGGCAACAATCCGTGCAACCTGCCGCCGCCGGCTGTAGGAGCCTGCTGCATGCAGAGCATGCACCAGCAGCGATGCACCGTCCTGTCGGTCGATCAGTGCGCGGCGCATATGGGCCGGTACCTCGGCGACGGCACGACCTGCTCGGCGACAGCCTGTTCACCGTAGCGGAATGATCCATCGTCGTGCCCTGTTACCCCTCGCTGCGCGGGCGAACTCGCTTCTCGCTCCCCAGCGATGAAGTTTGCTCAGCATTCACGGAGAAAATACAATCGCCGCCATGACGGAGAGCCGAGACCACAGGGCAAGCAGGCGGACCCGGCCAAGGGTCGGGAACGGCCGGAAGGCAAGAAGGACGAGAGAATGAACCCGGAAGCGATGCAGCCCTTCGGCAAAGCGCTTCTCGCCTACTTCGAGGGCGACACCGCAGCCGAATTGACCATCCGCAGGGATGATGGCCGGGAAACGCCCCTTCCCGTCAGTTGGTTTTTCCGTGACGCGTCTCGATTCACGCCTGTGGATCGAGCCGCCTTGGAGCATTGCGCGGGGCGCGTATTGGACGCAGGCGCCGGAACCGGATTGCACAGCCTGGTCCTCCAACAGAGGGGCCTGCGCGTAGTCGCCATCGATGTCAGTCCTCACGCTGTGACCGTCATGAAACGACGAGGCCTGACAGAAGTGCGATCCGCTGACGTCCTCGAATTCCAGGGCGGGCCGTTCGACACTCTTCTGATGATGGGTCACGGAATCGGCATGGTCGAAACGATCGACGGTCTGGACCGGTTCCTGGCTCACGCCCGCAGCCTGATCGCGGAAAATGGACAGATCCTGCTGGACTCAATGGACGTGCGGGTCACGGATGACGCCGGCAATCTGGCCTACCAGGAAGCCAACCGGAAAGCCGGACGGTACATCGGAGAAATCCGGATGCAGTTCGAGTTCCGCAGGCAGCAGGGGCCTGTTTGCGGCTGGTTGCAGGTGGACAGTGATACGCTGACGGATCACTCCGCCCTGGCCGGCTGGCGATGCGCGATTATCCATCGCGAGACAGACGGTAATTACCTGGCTCGGCTGACCCAGAGAAGGCGGCCCTGACGATTTACTCGACGACCAGACAGACCCAGCGGTCCTTCAATCAACCGTGTCGCTGGAGCGAAATCTCGTGTACAACAGCCGCTCTGACAGGAGACCGCCCATGAATGATGCAACAACCACGGTCAACGATCTCCGGCAAGCCGTCGGAAATTTCGTCAAGGAGCGCGACTGGTCACAGTTTCACAGCCCCAAGAATCTGTCCATGGCGATCGCGATCGAGGCGGCTGAGCTGATGGAGCACTTTCAGTGGCTCAGCACCGAGGAGTCCATCGCCGTTCGGGAATCGCCCGTCGACTTGCAGCAGGTTCGCGAGGAACTCGCGGATATCCTGTGCTTCTCGCTGTCCCTGGCAAACGCCCTCGACATCGACGTCTCATCGTCGGTCCGAGACAAGATAGTCAAAAATGCGTTGAAGTACCCCGCCGAGAGGTTCCGCGGACGGTTCCGATGACGACCCAGGAATAAGGCTACTCAGTCGGAAGCCGTTCGAGAATTCCGCTGGCCGTGGTCACGCACCGTCCCCCGATCCGGACGTGCCGCTTGCCGCTGGCTGTGTCAGTTACCACCACGCGTACAACGCCTGCGCTGCCGCCACCTTTTGCTTGGGCGCAGAGGAAATCGGCGGTCCCCCCCACCATCGGCACAAGCCCGCTGTTGACCAGGTGCAGGCCGAGCGGACCGTGAACGGAGCCCGTCACAGGATCTTCGTCGACGCCGGCGGCGGGAGCGAAGAATCGCGACTGCACGGCCGTCGCCGCGGAGAGCACATTGGTAGTCGTCACGCACACGCCCCGGATCCGCTCCTTGCTACAGTAGCGAGCGAGCTCGGCCATAGAAGGCTGCAGCCCCAGGAGCGTCGGCAGCTCGCGCACACCGAGGATGACGTCATCGTCCTGCGTGCGAATCGCCGGGATCGCCGGATCGACCGCCTCCACCGGCAGGTTGAGATACTTGGCCAGCGTGGGAACGACGACGGGCCCGCGCTTCGGCTCGCAGTGCGGCATATCCAACCAGATGGTGTAGGCGCCCTGATCGCCATGCCGCTCGGTGCGAATCGTCAGCACGCCGGACTTGGTCTCGATCGGCAGTACCGTCCCGGGCTCCTTCAAGGCATGAGCAAAGCGGCCGGTTTCCAGAAGCGCATGGACGGCCCCGAGCGTGGCATGACCGCAGAAGCCGACTTCGCAGCCCGGTGTGAACCAGCGGAAGCGCACGGCGGCATCGCGAACCGTGGGTTCGAGAATGAACGTCGTCTCACTGGCGTTGAACTCCCGGGCGATAAGCTGCATCTGACGATCGGACAGTCCATCGGCCTTCAAAATGACGCCCGCGACGTTGCCTGAGTAAGGCGAGATGGCGAAGGCATCAACGAGCTTGAACTCGAGGTTTTCTGGCATGGGTCACCCAGGAGGTAAATATAGCGGAGGGATGGGTGTCATGCACGCCGCGCGAAGGCAACGAGATTGTCCGCGGAAAGAGAGGCCGCACTGCTCGCCGTGGAAAGGCCGGCGAACCGGTCTACCGCCCGAACTGCTTCATCGAGCGCCACGGGCAGCTTCGTGCGCAGCGCCGCCCATGGCTTCCTCGCCCCCCGGCGAGCCAGGCGTCGACTGAGGCGCCAGCCCAGAACGCGAGGGAGCTTCCCAATGACGGCCTGGACTTCCGGTCGGTCGGCCCAGGACTCATAGCGATAATGTGTGTAGCTGGCCATGCGGATCTCTTCGAAACCGCAGTCTCGCAGCAACCGGGCCAGCGAACTCGCGTCGAAGAGGTTGATGTGAAACTTATTCAGCCCCACCCAGCGCGAGCCGCCCACCCACCGCCAGCGGCTCCCCCAGTTCGGCGTATCGACGCAGACGAGCCCGCCGGGGGCCAGGGCCGCGGCGATATCATGGAGGAACTCTCGCGGCTGCGGGACGTGCTCGATGACGTCGCCGAGGAAGGCCACATCGAAAGGCGGCAGCGTCCCCCGAAACTGGGGCAGCGATCCGGCCCGGAAATCGAGATGGAACCGCTCCGCCGCCTGGCTGACCGCTTCAGCGGAGACGTCGAGGCCGGTCACTCGCCAACCGCGCGACGCGCCCAGCGCCGTAAGATGCCCGAGGGCGCAACCGACGTCGAGCAGCCGCTTGCCCCGATCACTTTCCCACCCCAACAGATGCACGACGTACTGCTGAACCGCCCGACCCCATCGTTGAATCTCGTCCTCGGCAAAGACGTAGTAGGCCGCGCCGTACAGGTCATCGAGTTCTTCGCGGGTGTACCGCGGATACTGTTGCACCAGCCCGCAATCCATACAGCGATAGAGATCGAATGGCCGCTGCCGCCGGTCCGCCTCGAGGACCCGCAGCGCGGGGGGCTGCACGCGGCCGCAGCCCACGCAGCTCAGCCGATCGCTGGTTCGCTCTTGTCGGTCGATGGCCATGATTTCCGAGCCGGCGAAGCTGGACAAATCGACACCACTTCCAAGTTCGTCGTCGACCACTTGCGGGCCGACAAAGCCGCGGCCGGGGTCCGCGCGATGCCACGCACACTGGCCGCTATAAAAGATATCGACAGAATGACTCCGGCGAAATTTCCCCAAGGAGCAGATTGGCCCCCGAGATGAGGGCGATTGACCGCGGCAACGGCGTCTTCTACCGTAACTGCCGGCCGCATCGTCGATTCATGCGGCCGGGAGCCTGTCGCCAGTGTCCAACAGACATCTCAACGTGCTGAGGACCGTCGTCGACCTGCCTACAGCCCCGTTTGTTGAGGGCTACGTCGCCGAATTCATCCGTCGTTTCGTGGCCCGGCGGCCCAGCCTGAGGCTGCGGTCGGACCAGTTCGGCAACTTGCTGGTCAGGTACGCGCCCCGAGGAAGGATCAAGGCCCAGGGTCGCCAGCGACCGATCCTCTTCGCCGCCCACATGGACCACCCGGGCTTCATTGCTCGACGGATGATCGACGACACCCGCGTGTACGCCGAGTGGCGCGGCTGGGTGCAGGCTCGCTACTTCCTGCACGAGAAGATCGCCTTCTATTCCGGCGGGGAATGGATCCCGGCGACCATCGAGAAGGTCCTTCCGTACAAACCTCGTGCGATCGCCAAGCGGTTCGCGTCCCGCAGGAAGCCCTCGCAGGCGGACGTTCCGCCCAAGGCAATCCTGGCCGTGTCAAAGAGGCCGGTGACAGCCGGCAGCCCCGGGATGTGGCGCTGCCGCGACGCGTCCATCCGAGGTCGGCGACTGCACTGCCGGGCGAGCGACGATCTCTCCGGCGTGGCGAGCATCCTCTGCGCCCTCGAGGAGATTGATCGCCGCGGCATCCGCTGCCCCTGCTACGCGCTATTCACCCGCGCGGAAGAAGTCGGCTTTGCCGGCGCATTGACCGCCGTGGACGGCAAGACCATCCCGAAAAACGTGATCGTTGTCGCAGTGGAAAACAGCAAGGCCATTGCCGGCGTGGCCCTCGGAGACGGGCCGGTGCTTCGGGTGGGCGACAAGGCAACGGTGTTCTCACCCGCGGCGACGGCGTATTGCCAGGTCGTGGCCGAAAAACTGGCTCAACGGGACAAGACCTTCCGCTTCCAACGCAAGTTGATGGACGGCGGGACCTGCGAGTCCACGGCGTACTGCCTATACGGTTACTGCGCCACGGGCATCTGCCTGCCACTCGTCAACTATCACAACATGGACACAGAAGCCCGCCGCATCGCCCCTGAATCCATCGATGTGCGCGACTTCCTGAACCTCGTACGATGGTTCGTGGCCTTGGCGGAAAGCCCCCTCAAGCTCGAGATCGACAACAGCCAACGCGGCTTGAGCAAGCGGCTGAACTCGCTGCTGAGACGGCATCGGTGTCGGTTGCTTAAGACCTCGGCGGCTGCCGCCGTAGCGGGCCGGCCCCACGGGCGGCCAGCCCGAGCTCGGCAAGATCGTTGACAGCTCTCTCATTTGAGATCAAACGGTCCGCCAAAGGCCCCTCGGAAATGGCCGTCGGGTCGCCGGCATCCTCCAACTCGATGGGACCGGCCGTCCGACTCGCCTCCCAACCCTGCCTGCGCCGTTGTTCAGCCTTGAGGAGCACGAATGCCCCCAGCAGCATGACCAGACCGCTGCCCCATTGCTCCGCCGTCAACTTCTCGCCGAAGAGTGCCATGGAGCCGGCCGCGCAAAGAAACGGCGCCAGTTGGATGATGCCGGAAGCGATCGCCACCCCCAGTCTGGCGATGGCTGCATAGTAGAAAACGTGGCCCAGGGCGATGCCGATCAAGGCCGAGGAGACCAGCAGAAACCAGTTGAAGAAGCTCATCTCAAAGACGCACATTCCCTTCGTCGGACTCTCGATGACCATCATCCCAACCAGGCCCACCGCTGTATAAAGGGAGATCGCGGCAAAGGACGTCATCGCCGGAATACCCCGCATCCAGTAGCGGACCGCCAGCCCGTACAGGCCGAAGAAGGCGCCGGCACATACGCCCAGGATGATGCCAACAGCCGCGCCGCCCACGATCGGAGCAGCGCCCAGGAAGATCGTTCCTGTCGAGCCCCCGACGACCAGGATCATGCCCACCCAAAACAGCGGGCTCCGAACCAGCGGCCGCTCATCGGCGAACAGCAACAGGGCCCCTGCAGTAGAGAACAGGGTCGAGACTCGCATCAAGAATCCGGCCAGTCCCGCTCCGATGTAATACGGCGTCAGCGCGAAGCACGCCTGGCCTACGCAGTTGAACACCGCCGGCCAGAGTGCCCGTCGCCAGATACCCTCCGGCAGCGTGCCCCGCCGCCCCCCTACCACCAGCAGCGGCAGCCAAAGCAATGCCGAAATGCCGTAGCGCCAGCCGTTGGAGGTCCAACCGTCCATGTAGGGGGAGAGCTGCTTCAGAAACAGCAGGATGCTGGCCCAGCCGACCAGGGTGGCGACCACATAGACCACGCCGGCGGCGCTGTGCGTGGGGCGGTTTTCCGTCATCCCCGGAGTCTAGCGGGGTGGAATGATTTCAGCACGACCCTTTCCGCCGTCGGCGGCGCGGACTATGATCCCGCTGTTGAGGCCGGAAACCCAAACATATCAGGAGGCTACACCATGCGTAGGGCAAAGATCACGGTCATCGGCGCCGGGAACGTGGGAGCGACGTGTGCCCACTGGGCGGCAGCGAAAGAGCTGGGAGACGTGGTCCTCTTGGACATCATCGAGGGAATGCCCCAGGGAAAGGGATTGGACTTGCGAGAGGCGTCGCCAATCGAGAAGTTCGACGCCAACATCATCGGTACGAACAGCTACGCCGACACCGCGGGCTCCGACGTGGTCATCATCACCAGCGGCATCGCCAGAAAGCCGGGCATGAGCCGTGACGACCTGCTGGCAACGAACATGAAAATCGTCCGCGGCGTCACCGAGGAGGCCGTGAAGGTCAGCCCGGACGCGATGTACATCATCGTCTCCAATCCGCTGGACGCGATGGTCCACACCGCATGGAAGGCATCCCGGCTCCCGACGCACCGGATCGTCGGGCAAGCCGGCATCCTCGATACGGCCAGATACCGCACATTTATCGCCATGGAGCTGAATTGCAGCATTGAGGATACCACGGCGGTGCTGATGGGCGGGCACGGAGATGACATGGTGCCGCTGCCGCGATACACCAGCGTGGCCGGTATCCCTGTGACCGAGCTGATCCCGCCCGACCGGCTGAACGCCATCATCGACCGAACTCGCCGGGGAGGCGGTGAGATTGTCAACCTGCTCAAGACGGGCAGCGCCTATTATGCACCCGCCGCGGCGACGGTGCAGATGGCCGAGGCGATCATCAAGGACAAGAAACGCATCCTGCCGTGTGCGGCGTACTGCGACAAGGAGTACGGCGTCGGCGGCTATTTTGTCGGCGTGCCATGCCTCCTGGGCCGCGGCGGGATGGAGAAGGTAATCGAGCTGAAGCTGACGGCCGAGGAGCGGAAGCCGTTCGAGGTCAGCGTGGCCCATGTCAAGGAATTGGTGGCCTGGGTGGAGCAGCATTGGGGATGAGGTTGTATAGACGCACCTGAGAAGCACGTTACAATGCCAGCATGAGCCGATCGCAGCGCCGCAAGTGGGCCTCGCGAGTAGCCGTGTGCGCGCTGTGCCTGTCGATCGTCTTGTGGCTAGCAAGCATCACTTTTGTGATCTGCTACTACCGGGATGAATTCGGGGGCAGCGTCGGGGCAGGAAGCATACAGATTTACTGGGGGTACTACTCCGTTCGTGGTGCGCAATTCATGCCCCAGATGTTCCGGCCCTCCCGCGAGTCTCCTCCCTTACAGGATCTTCGCACTCTGTATGAATCGAACGGTTGGAAACCGAAAGTGTGGTTCCTTGCCATACGCCCGAGGATACTCCTGAGCAGGGCGTTCTGGCGTAGTGACTGGCTGGGGTTCTGCCTGCCGGCCTACAAATCGCGAAACAACGGCCCCTACCCGGGCCAGCCAGCCAGCACCGCGCATTGGCTGACGGTCCCTGTGCTCTGGATCGTGCTTGCGGCCGCGATCGCCTGCTTCCAGATAGCGCATAGCCGGCGACGCTTCCGGGGCACCATCTGCCAGGAATGTGCCTACGAGCTGCGCGGGAATGTGAGTGGAGTGTGCCCCGAGTGCGGAACCAGGATACCTGGGTTCATCAGAGCAAGTTTAGGCGCTGAGGCCGGAAGCCGCGTCACGCCCGGGCCGTTTTCGCCGCGCCAGTGCCGATCAGCGACAGCATACGATCCAGCGACAAGCGGGCAAGCGTGCGGGTCTCAGGATCGACTCTGATGAGATTGACGATGCGGCCTTCCGCCAGCTCGTCCAGGCACCACAGCAGGTGCTTCAGGTCGATCCGGTACATCGTCGTACACAGGCATTGAATGCCCGACAAGAGGCGAACCGTCTTCACGCCCTCGTAGCGCTTGGCCAGACGGTGCACCAGGTGAACCTCCGTCCCGACCGCCCACTTGGAGCCGGGCTCGGCCGCGTCGATCGTCTTCAGGATGAACTCGGTGCTGCCGGCCAGATCCGCCTTCTGAACCACCGTCCAGTCACACTCAGGATGGACGATCACCTTGAACTCGGGGTCCAGGGCCCGGATATCGTCGATTTGCTTGGCGGTAAAGAGCTGATGGACGCTGCAGTGGCCCTTCCAGAGCAGGATCGTCGCCTGGCGGATCTGCTCGTCCGTCAGCCCGCCGCCGGGCTTCCGGAAATCGTAAACCGCCATCGACTCCAGCGGCCAGCCCATGTCGTAGGCGGTGTTCCGGCCCAGGTGCTGATCGGGCAGGAACAAAACTTTCCGCTGGCCCGTCGCTCGCTCGGGCCGCTCATCGGCCAGGGCCCACTCCAGCACCCGCCGGGCGTTGGAACTGGTACAACAGGCCCCGTCGCGGCCCCCGCAAAAGGCCTTTACCGCCGCAGAAGAATTCACGTAAGTGATAGGAATGATCGTCGCGTCGGTTACGGACGTGAGATGCTCCCAGGCATCCTCGACGTGGTCGATATGGGCCATGTCCGCCATGCTGCAACCAGCACTCAAATCCGGGAGGATCACTTGGACCGATTCGTCGGTGAGGATGTCGGCCGACTCCGCCATGAAGTGCACGCCGCAGAACACGACGTATTTCACATCCTTTTGCGCGGCTGCAAGTTGGGACAGCTTGAAGCTGTCGCCGGTGTAGTCTGCCAGCTCAATGATCTCGTCCTGCTGGTAGTGGTGGCCGAGGATGACTAACTTCTTCCCGAAAAAAGACTTGCGCTCACGGATCCTCCGGGCCAACTCGTCGGGCGCGAGGTCGGTGTACTTCGGTGGTAAGGGTGGTTGGTAGAGCATCTGATCCGTCGCCTCACATCGAGATTCTAGTCGGAGGAGTCCAAGCCGCAACAGCATCCCGCCTCGGCCCGCGTCCACGGAGCAATCGGCTTAACCATCGAGAAATCATAAGCATGCGCTCCTAGACGGCAGAAATTGTTGTGCGGTTGATGTTGCCCATCTCATACGCCAACGTATGCCATATCAACGAGTTACGGCGGAATGCCCATCACCGGTGGCCTTTTCTTCGTTTTCCGCAAGTATTTCGTTGCCGCTCAGACGTATACGCAGATATAATCGCGTTTAGCCGGGTGTCCGGCTTGTTCGCGGGCTGGAAATAGTCTCGAAGTGGAAGATATGGACAAGGACGCTCAATTGGAACTCGGGTTGACAAAGCAGCGAAGCACCGACCTCAGCTTCTTTCTCTATAAGCGTGCCCTGCATCCGGAGCTGTTCCACATCTACCTGGACAAGCATATTGCCTACGGTAATTTCCAAGCGGACATCTGGATCACCGGACTGGGGCATCTGGTGACCCTGCAGAGCAACGGCTCAATGGTCACCGAGCTCACCGCCGTCCCCAGCGAGCTCTTGACTGACCGCAGCCTGGTCACGCAATTCCGCTACCGCGGAGAGCGCGACTTTACTTACCGGTTCAACGACAGCATGCGGTACATCTTCAGCAGCCAGGTTGAAGAGACAACGGAACATATTTTCCGCACAACCTACCGCGATCTCGTACGTTACGCCAAGAAAAAGGGGCTGTTCGTCCCGTATGAGCAGTGGGCCACGGCCGGCCTTGAGCCGTTCACGTTCATTGACTACGAGACCCGGCAGCACGAGCTTCACATTCACGCCTATCATGCCTTCCCGGGCGAATGGCGGTTTCTGCGAACCCAGTCTATCTTCGAAACCGCTCCTGCCGCACGAAAGCCGAGATGATGCGCGAAGGCTCGTTCCACAGGTCGCTTGACGAATTAATCTGTGTAGCCCAAAAGTGACTCACTGTCGAACTCGGCAGCCGTTTGCGATCGCCCGGCAAGGGAAACGTGGATTCTCCCGCATTGAAACCGAGGACCGTCAAAATGCACTCTGCTCACCGCGGCACCTCGCCGCGTGCCACCAAATGGTCGATTCTGCTCGCCATGCTGACGCTGGCGTTTATCAGCGTTTGTGCGGTTTGCGTCAGATACCACCCGCAGTGGCCCGAGGGGAAGGTCACCACCCGGCCTGCCGACAGCGGGGCGGTCGAGAAATCATATGTCCTGGACGCCGGTTCAAAGGCCAGCTACACCCAGCGCATCGAGAACGGCCGGGTCACCGCCTTGCTGTTTGACGACAACGGCGATGGCGTCCCCGACGAGACGGTCAGCTTGCTCAGCGACCATCCTGATTGGCCGCACTTTCTGATCATCCTCGACGGCGTTCCCTTCGACGTCGTCGAGGCCACGTACAACGAGGGACATTTCCGGCTCTTCCCCCCGCCTGTCCGGGTGGTCAGCGTGTTTCCGGCAATGACCGACGTCGCCCTGTCGCGGGTCTTTCACACCAAGCCATGCTTTGGCGGCGAGGCCCAGTATTTCGATCGGGCCAAGAACCGCCTCAGCGACGGGGACAGCGTGTACCTGAGCGGCAAGAACGCCCCGTGGCTGCCGTTCGTCGACTATGCGGCTCCGCAGAGCGTAGCGATCAGAACCTACATCGATCCGCTGTCGGTCTTCTCTGAGGAACTGCGAGGAATGCAGACGCTGTTCGAGAAGGCCGACGCGCCTCAGGCCAGTGGTTACTCCATCGGCACGGCCGGGCTCGGCACGCGCGGCGGCGAAAAGGCCATGCGGGAGTACCTCGTCGAGGTCGAGAAACTGGTCGAGCGGATCACGTATGAACGCCGCGGACGCGTCCGTTTCAGCCTGACCGCCGACCATGGCCAGACCATGCAGCAAGAGACTCCGATCACTTTCGACAAACCGCTGGAAGATGCGGGCTTCAAGCTGACCAGCAGCATTCACGGGAAGAACGATGTCGTCGTGGTGACGTACGGAATAGTCACCCTCGTCGCGCTCAGCACCGATCGGCCCGAGGCGGTGGCCGATGCCCTTGTCGCCGCACCGGGAGCGGATCTTGTCACCTACAAGGAGCAAGACGGTGTGATCGTGCGGAACGCGGAGGCCAGCGCGATCGTCCGCAAATCCGGCGACGGGTACGTCTATGAGCCGACCAAGGGAGATCCCCTCGAACTCAATCCGATCATCGAGCGCCTTCGCGCCGCCGGACAGGTCAGCGCTGACGGTGTTATCGCCGACCGGCCGCTGCTCGCGGCCACAGCGACGCACAAGTATCCCGACCCCTTGCACCGCCTCTGGGACTGCTACCACGGATTGGTCCAGAACCAGGCGGACGTGATCGTCTCACTCAAGCCGGACGCATGTCACGGGCGAAAGCTCTTCTACCTGGTGGTCAATCCGGTGGCCAGCACGCACGGCGGACTTGATTACCGCGGGAGCGTCACCTACCTGCTGAGCACCGCCAAATCGACGCCGCTGCCGGCAGTCATGCGATCCGAGGATGTGCTGGATGCCATCGGCTGGGAGCTGAAGGCGGACAATGCCGCGGTCGAGCAGCAGTAGGTTCGCCGTGGCGAGGCGGCCCGCGATCGGAGCTCCCCCGTCATTCTCATTCTGGGCGCGGCTCAGGCCGCAAGGCGCTATTTTGCTGTCGCGGGCTTGCTCGGTGGTTTGAGCAGAAGGGCCAATACCGCCGCGAATATGCACGCCACACCCGCGATGATGAAAGCCGGATACCAAGCATTCAACGCCGCGTTCAGGGCTGAAGCTCGATCGGCCGCGCCCTGGATCGCCGCCTTTCCGGCCGTCTTGAACAGCCCCGCCATAATCGGGCCCACGATGCCCCCCACGCCATAGGCGGTAAACATCCAGCCGTAGTTCTTGCCCACATTCTTATTGCCGAAGAAGTCCGCCGTAACCGCCGGGAAGAGGGCCAGTGCGCCGCCGAAGTTGAAGCCAACGCTGGCAGCACCCAGGAACAGCAGGGCCTTTGTGCCGCCCATGTGGAAGAAGACCAGTTGCGTAACGCCCTGGAGCAGGAACATCAGGATGATCGCGGGCTTCCGGCCGATGGCATCCGAGATGAACCCCCATGCGATGCGGCCAAACGCATTCAGGATGGGCAGGAATACGCCGGCGGCTGTTGCCGCCAGGGCGGAGGCCGCCTCGATGGTCAGACCGGAACGGGCTTGCAGGGCGTCTATTGCGAACAACTGAATGATGCCGAGGACCATCAGGCCCGGCAAAGCCCCGCAGACATACATCACCCACAGCATCCAGAACTGCGGAGTGGCGAGCATCTGGCCGGATTCGAAATCGACCACCGGTCGCGTTGCCGCCTTGCCGCCTCCGGCAGCGGCGCCGGTCCAGCCTGCGGGCGCCCATCCGGCCGGCGGGTTCTTCATCCAAATCGAGCCCAGCATGATGAGAACGAAATAGGCAACACCGTAAGCCATGAATACGTTGGACACGCCGCCGAACTTGATCAGCAACGCACCGGCGCCAGGATCGGCCAGCTTGATCCAGATCAGGGCGCCGAAACCAAACCCAGCCACGGCGAAGCCGGTGGCCAACCCTTTCTTGTCCGGGAACCACTTGACGCAGCAGGCGATGGGCACAACGTACGCCAAACCGATGCCGGCGCCGCCAATGAGCCCTACGGTCGCCAGGATGCCGGGAAACATCTGGCCCGGCATGAACCGTTCGACCAACCCGGCCAGCACATAGCCGATGGCCAGTATCAGGCCGCCTACCCGCGAAACAAATGTCGGTCCGACTTTCACCTGCCACCGCCCGCCGATGATCGTGAACACGGCGAACGTCGCCAAGCCGACCGAAAAAACGATCTGCGTCTGGGCGTCAGAGAAATTGAACGGCGCCTTGACCAGGACCTTGGTGAATACCGACCAGGCGTAAATGGCGCCAAGACAGAGTTGAATCAACACCCCCCCGAAAACCACCATCCAGCGATTCATGACTTGCGGTCGTACCGCGGGGCTACTGCTGTTGCTCACTTCTCTTTCTCCTCTGCCAGATGGGCAGGTACGGCGACTCGAGATCGCGGTAGTGTGCGGGATTGTCAGGCCTCTGCCAAGAGGCAATTCAGCCCTCGGCACGCACGGGCACAGCCGTCCAAGGCCACGATGATCCCTCAGATCCCCGCCCAGGCCGACCTTTCCAAGCGCACAGGCACTTCCTGGTTGCGGTTGAGACGGGTGGTTGACTAAGCTCCCAACACATGACGGAAACGACATCCATACCTGACAGCGATCCCGCGGAGACCCAGGAATGGCTGGACTCAATGCTGGCCGTCGTGCAGCGACAGGGCCACCAACGGGCCGAATTCCTGCTGGAGACGTTGCGGGACTGGGCTCGTTCGCGTGGCATCTCCATCCCCTACAACGTCAACACGCCGTACGTCAATACCATCAGCGCCGACGCCCAGCCGCCTTATCCCGGCGACCGCGACATCGAACGCCGCATCAAGAGCTATGTCCGTTGGAACGCCATGGCCATGGTTGTGCGCGCCAACCGCCGTTGCCCCGGAATCGGCGGGCACATCTCGACCTTCGCCAGTTGCGCGGCCCTCTTTCAGGTCGGCTTCAACCACTTCTTCCGGGCCAACACCGAGGATGCCACGGGCGACCAGATCTACTTTCAAGGCCACGCCGCGCCCGGCGTCTATGCCCAGGCCTTCCTCGAAGGACGGATTGAAATCGAGCAGATGAACAACTTCCGCCGCGAGTTGGCCCCCGGCGGCGGGCTGTCCAGCTACCCGCACCCCTGGCTCATGCCGCGCTTTTGGCAGTTTCCCACGGTTTCCATGGGCCTCAGCCCGATCACCTCGATCTATCAAGCCCGCTTCAACCACTACCTCATGGATCGCGGCCTGGCCGACACCAGCCGCTGCAAGGTGTGGGCCTTTCTGGGCGACGGTGAAATGGATGAGCCGGAGGGCCTGGGAGCCATCACGCTGGCGTCGCGAGAGTGTCTCGACAACCTGATCTGGGTCATTAACTGCAACCTCCAACGGCTGGACGGCCCTGTTCGCGGCAACGGCAGCATCATCCAGGAGTTGGAGGCGGCGTTCCTCGGAGCAGGCTGGAACGTCATCAAGGTGCTCTGGGGAACGGACTGGGACCCGCTTTTTGCCGCCGACCACGACCACCTCCTGCCGGTCCGCATGGCCGATGTCGTCGACGGGCAGTGGCAGCGTTACACCGTGGAATCCGGCGCCTACATCCGCAATCATTTCTTCGGCACCGATCCTCGCCTTCAAGCCCTGGTGCGGGACCTTAGCGACAGGCAATTAGAGAAACTCCGGCTCGGCGGGCATGATCCGGCCAAGATCTACGCGGCGTTCAAAGCCGCTGTAGAGCACCGCGATCAACCGACGGTCATTCTGGCGCGGACCATCAAGGGCTATGGCCTCGGGGAGGCGGGCGAAGGCCGAAACATCACCCATCAGCAGAAGAAGCTCAACGAGAAGGAGCTGCGCGAATTCCGCGACCGCTTCGACGTGCCCGTCTCCGACCAGGAGCTGTTGGACGCCCCCTTCTGCCGGCCTCCTGAGGGAAGCCTCGAACAAAAGTACTTGTTGGAGCACCGGGCGGCTCTCGGCGGATTCGTGCCGCAGCGAATCATCCGCGCCCAGCCGCTACGGACGCCATCGGAGACCCTGTTCGAGGAATTCACCAAGGGCAGCGGCGGCCGGGCGGCGTCCACGACGATGGCCTTTGTTCGGATGCTCTCCAAGCTGCTCCAACACAAGCGGCTGGGCCCGTTGATCGTCCCCATCATCCCGGACGAAGCCCGTACATTCGGCCTGGAAGCTCTTTTCCAGAAATACGGCATCTACGCACACTCCGGCCAGAAGTACGAGCCGGTTGACAGGCACACGCTGCTGTACTACCGCGAGGAAAAATATGGCCAGATCATCGAGGAAGGCATCACCGAGGCCGGCGCGATGGCGTCGTTTACCGCCGCGGGCACAGCCTACGTCACCCACGGGATCAACATGATCCCGTTCTACATGTACTACTCCATGTTCGGCTTCCAGCGGGTCGGCGATCTTGTCTGGGCCTTTGGCGACCTCAGCGGACGCGGCTTCCTCTTGGGAGCCACATCCGGTCGAACGACGCTGGCGGGGGAAGGTCTCCAGCACCAGGACGGCCACAGTCACGTCCTGGCGTCGACCGTGCCGAATGTGCTCACTTACGATCCGGCCTACGCCTACGAGCTGGCCGTGCTCATCCGCGAGGGAATTCACCGCATGTACGAGCGTCAGGACCGCGTGTTCTATTACATCACGCTGGGCAACGAGCCCTACGCGATGCCGCCGATGCCCGAGGGCGCCGCCGACGGCATCGTCCGCGGCCTGTATCGATTCCGGCGGGGAGAACGCAAGAAGAACTGGCCGCGCGTCCACCTCTTCGGCAGCGGCTCGATCCTGAACGAAGCCCTGCGGGCACAAGACATCCTTGCGGAGAGGTTCCGCGTTTCCGCTGACGTGTGGAGCGTCACAAGCTACCAGCAACTACGGAATGACGCTCTGTCCGCGGAACGATGGAATCGACTTCACCCCGGGCAAGAGCCGCGAAGGGGCTATCTTGCCAAGCTGCTGGAAGGCGAACCCTACCCCGTCGTGGCGGCGACAGACTACATGAAAATCGTCGCCGATCAGGTCGCTCCGTGGACCCCCGCAGGGCTCACCGCGCTGGGCACGGACGGCTTCGGACGAAGCGACTCTCGCGAAGACCTCCGACGATTCTTCGAAATCGACGCCGAATCGATCGTTGTGGCGGCGCTGTCCAGTCTGAGCAGGTCCGGCCAGGTCGAACCCGATCAGATCTCCGCGGCAATCCGCGAATTCGGCATCGATCCGGACCGCCCGGACCCTGTGGTGTCGTAAGAGGGTGGGGCACTTTATGAGTCGGTGTACGCGGGGGCACCGCCTGCAGGGTGACTATCTGACGACGACGATCTGACACATCACAAACTTGGACCAATCGGCGATCTCAGCTATAATATGTTGTTCCTGCGCAGGGGATGGTGGTGCGCCCGGCGAGCAGAGGGGGTCGTTGTTGCATTGACCGATATGACCCGTCGATAGGTATCCTGGGCGCGTGGGGGTAAGCGTGCGCGCTCCATAAGCCCCGGGCGGCCGACGGGAGGCTTCGGCGTCCACGCAGGCGACATGGGCGAGGAGTTGCTGTTGAGCTACTTGAGATGCTACCAGATCCTAGGACTGCAACCCGGCGCCAGCGCCGAGCAGGTTCACCGCGCATACAAGCAACTCGCCTTGCGGTATCACCCGGATCGGTCGGTGGGCGATCCCGACAGCCACAGAATCTTCTGCCAAGCCACCGAGGCTTACTCGCGCCTGAAAAACGCCCTGTTCGCCCATGCAAGACTGCGAAACGTGGGATTCTGCCCGAAATGTGAGCAAGTCGCGGAGCTTTATCAGGGCATGGATCGCCGGCACTATTGCGCCACCTGCCTGCTCCACAGCCGGCGCCGGTTTCTGCCGCTGCCGAGCTTCCAGAAAGTACGATGCATCGTGGCAATCACCCTCCAGGGTCTGGCCCTGTACTGCGTGATCGTGTCCACGCTTACGGGCGACTGGCTGCCTGGCGCCGCTGCCGTCCTCTTCGCGCTCGCCGCCATGTGCGCCCTGGCGGTCAATTTCCTGACTGCTGATTTGATCGAGCGGTGACCCCCGTCTCCGGCTCTCAAACCGTCTGAGGACATCCTGTAACGCCCCTGACACGACAGAGTCGCGCCTGCACTGCCCCAAATGACGGCAGGGATGGCAGTCGCGTTAGGAAACGACCGCCATCCCTGGAGTCCGGAAGGAAGAGGAGGGACATGTACTACTACGTCGCCTCCCTTCCTTTGGTTCGCTCAATCGTGAATTTTCTGCACAAACGGGCCTGGCGCGCCTGACAGCCCTCTATACAAGGCCAAGACTGAGGATCGCTGCCTCCGATCGTGTTGTGGCCGCCCGTGCTACTCCAGGCCCGTGCAAAACCTGACACCGCGGCCGCCCCCGGGCACAGCCGCCGGGCTGAGTCTGTCCCAAAGGCCTACTGGGTCGGCTGCCCGCCTTGAGCCGGGGGCTGGCCTTCGGAGCCCGGCTGTCCGGGCTGGGCCGGCGGCTGGCCAGGTTGTCCAGGCTGAGCCGGCTGGCCGGGTTGCCCAGGCTGAGCTGGTTGGCCAGGTTGTCCAGGCTGCCCCTGCGCCCCCGGTCGCCTTTGCATTTGCTGCCGATGGCCGCCGGCGGGTTGCTGGAGGGCCTTCTCGAGCTTCTCCTTTTGCTCTGGCGTCAGCAGTGCGATCACATCGTCATAGAGCTTCTTGGTCAGATCCTTGCGACCCTTGAGCCCCTGCTGCTGCTGTTGCTGTTCCCGGCCTGCCTTCCTGAAGTCCTCGAACAACTTGTCGAGCTGCTTCTTTTGGTCGGGGGTCAGATCTCGCAGCTTGTCGACCTGGGCCTTCAGCATCCGCGGGTTTCGGGCGGCGCCGCCGGAGGATTCCGAGGTTGCCATGTGCTCGTCCCAGATCTCCTCGAAACGCTCTTTTTGGTCGTCGCGGAGAACGGCGAGAATCTGGTCGTGGAACTGCTCCTGGTTCTGCTCGATCTTCTCTTGAACGGGTTTCATGCTCTCTTCCCGTTCTTTCTGCATAGCCATCAACTCACCGCGAAGCTGGTTCTTGCGCTCCTGATCGCCGGCCTCGCTGGCCTGCCGCATGTCCTCGCGAGCCTTCTTCATGCGCTCGACGAGTTCTTGCGGAACGGTCACCGAGGTCCGCAGTTCATACTCGGTTTTCCGCAGTGCATCCAAGATATCCTTGACCTGGCCCTGCTGGGCCTCGTCCAGCTTCAAATCCGTGGTGAGACGCTGCAACAGATTCTCGGGACCCCCGCCATGCCGCCCACGCATCTCCGCGCCCTGCGGTTTCTGGCCTTGCGGCTGCCCACCGGCGCCCGGAGGTTGGTTGCCCGCGCCCTGCGGCTCCTGGGCCAGACACATCCCGGCTGTCACGAGCACCACTACGCCGCCCCATCGCCATCCTTTCAGCATCATGTGTTGTCTCCTGCGTGTAACGATCAAATCTTACCTAACCGTTCCTATTCTTCCGATCAGCCCGAACTGCCCCATTGTGGGAAAACGCAAAGTATATGCGATATCTCTCCAAGATACCAACGCGTGCCCACGAAGCCTATTGCAGGTGCGCCTGTTTGAAGGCTTGGTCCTCTCGTGTGGCCGCATTAGAATCCGGCCAGGAGCGAGCTTGCGTGGAATCACCGTAACTCCAGAGTGTTATGTATCTTGTAGTTATCATGGCATTCGCCTTCGTCCTCAGCGAGGACCTGCCCCCCGAGCAGATGAATCTTTTGGGCGGGCCTCCGTGGACGGGCCTTTGGCCGATGTACGGCACGCTCGCGGTCGTGCTCGCTCAACTCCTCGCGGTGGGCGCGGCCGCGCTCATGGCGAGTCGAATGACACTGGCGCGGCTTGGAACCAGCGCTGAATCACACGAGCGCGCGACGAGCACCTTTTCCGCGTGGCAACGCGCCATCATCGGCATCATCGCGACCATGCTCATCGCCACGATGATCCTGACACCGTGGATGCGCCTGGTTCATGACGAGATCCACCTCTGGGGCAGATCCCTCGGCCAATGGCCGTTGCTCGGCGACCTGCTGTCGCTGGTGCCGTTCTTCGCCTCGCTCGCCCTGGCATGGACGATCTTCTACCCTGTCGAAAGACAGATCCGGGCGGTCATTTCAGCCTTGCCGCGAAGCGATGGCGAGGCCGTCGCTCGGGCGGTCGCCAACGACGCCACCGCGGCCCTGGCCGCGGCCAAGCGCAAGCAGTCCGCCGCAGAGGGCTCGCTCGGTACCTATTTGGTCGACAAGTTCCGACATCAGGTTCTGATCATCGCGGTACCGATGACGATTATCGTGCTGGCCAAGCACTTCACGGATCAACTCCCCGATTTCCTCATCAAACGATATCATCCGGCACAGAAGGACATGGCTTTGTTTCAATGGACCGCGGATGCCCTGCTGGGCACCCTCTCGGTCGTGATTCTCGCCTTCGCCCCTGTCATCCTCCGCTACATCTGGGCCACGGAGCCGCTGCCCGCCGGTGCCCTGCGGGAGCGATTCGTCCGCACCTGCAGACGAATCGGCCTCCGTTACCGGGAGATCCTGCTGTGGCACACCCACGGCACGGCCATCAATGCCGCGGTCATGGGCTTCGTGGCGCCGCTGAGGTACATACTGGTTTCCGACGCTCTGCTCGAAACGATGGACGAGGACGAAATCGAGGCCGTCTTCGGGCACGAAGCCGGCCACATCCGTCACTGGCATCTGCCGTTCTTCGGGCTCTTCGCCGTGATCTCCATGTACATATCCGGCGGAGTGATCGTCCTTCTCAGCAAGACGCACCTTCTCCACGCCCCGGGCCAGGCCAGCCTCGTGCAACTGATCGGCCTGGCGACGTTGCTGCTCGTCTGGCTTTTCGGCTTCGGCTGGCTCTCGCGACGGTTCGAGCGGCAAGCGGACGTGTATGGCGTTCGCTGCGTCACGCCGGACGTCAAATCGTGCCTGGACCGCTGCCCGATCCACGGCACCAACCCGACCGGCGGCCTGTGCGTCAGCGCCGCCAACATCTTCGGCCGGACGCTGCTGAAGATCGCCGATCTGAACGGCATTCCCAGGGATGCGCCGAGTTGGCGGCACGGCACCATCGAGTCTCGCTGTCGTCTCGTCGAGGACCTGGCCGCCGACCGCAAGAAACTGAAACGGTTCGATCGGGGGATTGCATGTCTGAAGATCGGCCTCGTCGCAGCGAGCCTGGTCGGCACCGCCGCCGCGGCGATGATCTACGGCGCGCAGATCAGGCAAGCCGTCAACGATTGGCTCGGCGCCTAGCCGGGCGGCTCAGCGCGCCGGTCGGCACTTATGCCGAGTCCCACATCGGAAGCGACGCCCATCGCCCCCGAGCGCGAAACCGAATCGGGCGCCAATGCGCTCCTGTGCGTCGGTCACTTATCGACGGAAAAACCTGGCCCGGAGGACTCGAACCTCCACCGGAATCATTGGCAACTCCGCAAAACACATCGGCCGGTGGCGCAAAAAGCGGCGCGCACGACAAGTCAAGTCTGAATCTGGACGCATGGCTGACGGCCTGTCCGGTGAAGCTCGCCGATGCGCAGCGGGCCAGCATCATCGCGGTAATCCGCCCGGCGGAAAAGGGCAAGCCGTGACGGTTCATCGACATATCCGGCGAGATCGGCATGGAGCGGAACAGAGCGGAATGAAGCGATTGCAGCCCCGCGGAGCGTTTGCCCCCACCTGTCACACGCCCGGGATGCGGCGCGTGCCCTGGACCGAGGCCAGACGCACCAGAGAGCCCCAAGAACGAGTCACCCCGTCTTTCATGCCATCCGGCGGCGTTGCGCTCGCCGAAGGGGCTCCAACTCCACGCGGGGATGGACCGCGAGGGCTAGTTTGGGTGGAATGCCTGACCATGAGGGCTGCAACGAGCGGCTGGCGCACGTCAAGAACGCGTCCCCGGCGCGCGCCAAGCCGCGCAAATCGTCGACCCCGACCAAAACCCCATCGGAGCGCGTTGCGTCGATTCTGCGCGCCGGAACACTGCATAAAGGCGCTCCCAGGGGCCAACTTTGGGTGAGTGCGCATTGCCGCACTTCAGCGAAGGACCGACCCACGCCTGAGCCGGTCAAAACTGCATTTGAATCCGGTCCAAACCCGTACACCGACGCAGGCGCGCGGAGCACTTTTGAGTTGGTTCAGCGATCGGAGGCAAGAACATGCGCACAAGTCGTTCAAATAGCATTCAAAACAAGCACGTTTCCGTTCATCCGTCGGTCCTCAGCGCTT
>Ga0335070_10002251_pt1 | contig 22542 bp, 20 predicted proteins | sample Lox_Sample_13_FD_206722 | JGI IMG/M metagenome (GOLD analysis project Ga0335070, IMG submission 206722) | Soil microbial communities from Loxahatchee National Wildlife Refuge, Florida, United States - Lox_Sample_1.3 | ecosystem: Environmental > Terrestrial > Soil > Wetlands | place: USA...
ACACAACGCGGCCCGGTATCTATGTCTGCGGGGCTTTCCAGGGGCCCAAGGATATTCCGGAGACGGTCGTCCAGGCCAGTGGTGCGGTGGCGAGCGCGTCCGCCCTTCTCGCCGATGTCAGCGGGAGCATGACGAAGAAAAAAGACTATCCTCCTGAATTGGATTTGAGGAATGAGAAACCGCGCATCGGCGTATTCGTCTGCCATTGCGGGATCAACATCGGGGCGACGGTAAATGTTCCCGAGGTCAAAGAATATGCCAAGACCCTCGACGGGGTGGTCTTTGCCGAAGAGAATATCTACACGTGTTCTCAGGACGCACAGGAGAAAATCAAGAAAGCCATCGAAGAAAATCACCTGAACCGCATCGTCGTCGCTTCCTGCACCCCGAGGACCCATGAGCCCATGTTCCAGGAAACGATCCGGGAGGTAGGACTCAATAAGTATGTCTTCGAGATGGCCAATATAAGGGATCAGTGCTCTTGGGTCCACATGCACCAACCCAAGGAGGCTACGGAAAAAGCGAAGGAACTTCTTCGGATGACCGTAGCGAAATCCCGCCTCTTGCGACCTCTCGAAGAACCGCAGGTGGAGGTGATCAAGAAGGGCCTGGTCATTGGGGGAGGCCTCTCAGGGATGAGGGCCGCCTTGAAATTGGCCGACCAAGGGTTTGACTGTGCTCTTGTTGAAAGAGAGGCCGAACTCGGGGGAAACCTGCGTCACATCTATCATACACTCGAAGGGAATGATCCACAGGAATTTCTTCGAAAGATGACCGGCGAGGTCATGAACCATCCTCGCATCCAGGTTTTCACCAAGGCGACACTGAAAAACCTGAGCGGGTATATTGGCAACTTCAAGTCCGTCATTTCAACCGATGGTGGCGAGAAAGAGTTCGAACACGGCGTCGTCATCGTTGCCGTGGGGGCAAAGGAGAAGACGCCTGTCGACTATCTTTATGGCCGGGATTCGCGGGTGATCACACAGACCGAGCTGGAGGAGAAGATCGCCCTTCATGCGGAAGATCTCAATCGGCATCAGCATATCGTTATGATCCAATGCGTGGGATCCCGAACTCCGGAAAGACCGAATTGCAGCAGGATCTGCTGCTCTGTCGCGATGAAGAACGCTCTGAAAATTAAAGAAAAGAATCCCAACGCCAAGGTAACTGTCCTTTACCGGGACATCCGTACCTATGGATTGGCCGAACGGTACTACACTCAGGCAAGGAAGCAGGGGATCGAATTCATTCAGTACGAGCTTGATTCAAAGCCTGACCTGAGAACAGAGGGTGGCCGGCTCCAGCTTAAAGTCAAGGACCGAATCGTGGGTGAGGAGGTCATCCTCCAACCCGACCTCGTGGTTTTGGCGAGTGCCATCATCCCCTATGAGAATGAAGCCTTGGCGAAGATGCTCAAGGTGCCTCTGACGGCAGATGGATTCTTCCTTGAGGCGCATATGAAGCTGCGGCCCGTCGATTTTGCGACGGACGGAATCTTCCTGGCCGGGCTGGCCCACTTTCCAAAGAACATCAGCGAGTCGCTTTCTCAGGCCGATGCAGCCGTTGCCCGTGCTGCGGCTTCCGTTTCCAAGGGATATGTCAGCGTCCTTCCCACTATCTCGGAAGTCGACCAGACGGTTTGTGTGGGGTGCGGCCTGTGCGAAGAGCTCTGTCCCTTCAGTGCCATCCGTGTAGTAGAAACCGCTAAAGGGAGTAAAGCGGAGACGATTGCCGCTTCGTGCAAGGGATGTGGGGTCTGCGCATCAAGCTGTCCGCAGAAGGCGGTGACTGTCCATCATTTCACCGATGAGCAATTAACAGCTCAGATAGACGCCCTCGCTCCTGTTAAAGAGAAGGAAGCAGCCTGATTCCCCCCCTCACCCTTCCCCTCTCCCCGTCGGGGAGAGGGGAAGGGTGAGGGGATTAAACGATTTCAGACTGCGGATTTCGGATTTGAAATCAAGAATTGAAAACGGGTTAAGAGATGGGTTTTGAACCGAAAATCTTATCCTTTTTATGCAACTGGTGTGCCTATGCAGGTGCTGATCTGGCAGGGGTTTCGAGATTCCAATATCCTCCCAACACACGGGTGATCCGGGTGATGTGTTCCGGAAGAGTGGATCCGGCCTTCATCCCGAAGGCTTTCCTGGCTGGGTACGATGCGGTGACGGTCCTCGGCTGCCACCCCGGAGACTGCCATTATTTGACGGGCAATGTCCAGGCCGAGCAGAAGATGGACCTGACGCATAAGTTGTTGGCCATGGCAAAGATTGAATCAGAAAGGCTCCTTTTGGACTGGGTCTCTGCGGGTGAGGGCGAACGCTTTTCGAGAGTGATTCGGGAGTTCGTTGAGAAGGTTCGTCATCTCGGCCCCTTCCCTCTCGACGCGGAAATGGAACGAAGACTTCGGGCGATCGAAGCCTCGCTGCAAGGAGAGAAGATCCGGTGGATGGTGGGAAAGGGGTATGAGCTCGTCGAAAAAGAGAATGTTTACGGAGAGCGTCTTTCTCGTGAGAAATTGGAGAAATTGATTGAAGAAACCGTTCGCAATGAACTTATCAAGAACCGAATCATCGGAGTGGTGGAATCCCAGCACCTTTCCGCCAAAGAGATCAGCCATGCGTTGAATCTGGAGTTGAAGGAGACCCTCTCCTACTTGTCCACGTTAGTGGTAGAAGGCAAGATAGGCTTTGACCCTTCGGAAGAAGGAAAAGTCCCAAGATACATCCGAAAGTAAACCCCGTTAGAAATTCCGGCGGGGCATTGTTTCTAACGGGGCAAATTCCCGCTTTCTTTTCTCATTCATGGGGCGGGATGAACGGGAACAGGGATACAGGAAAGAATGAACGAAATAGCGAAGAATCATCCGACAGGCGCGGTCATGGTGGTCGGGGGCGGAATTGGCGGAATGCAAGCCGCCCTGGACTTGGTCGAATCGGGGTACTTTGTCTATCTGGTTGACAGCTCTCCCGCGATTGGAGGGGTAATGGCTCAACTGGACAAGACCTTCCCGACCAATGACTGTTCTATGTGCATCATGTCTCCAAAACTGGTGGAATGCGGGCGGCACCTGAATATCCGGGTCATCACCCATGCAGAGGTAGAGGGTGTCGAAGGCGAACCCGGCCATTTCTCCGTCACCCTCAATCGAAAACCGAGATATATTCGCAGCGACCGGTGCACGGGCTGCGGCGAGTGCGCCAAACACTGCCCGGTGACGGCCATCGATACCTATAACGAAAAACTCAGCCAGCGGGCGGCGATCTATATCCAATACCCTCAAGCCATTCCCAAAGTTTATCTGATCGACCGGGAACAATGCATCGGGTGCGGGCTGTGTGAGAGGGTCTGTTTAGCCAAAGCGGTGGACTATACCGACAAGCAGCAAGTCGAGAAAATCGAGGTTGGATCCGTCATCCTGGCCACGGGCTATGAGATGTTTGATGCCCGTCTTCGGCCGGAGTTTGGCTACGGCGTTTTTCCCAATGTGGTGACGAGCATTGAATTTGAAAGACTGTTGAGCGCCACCGGGCCGCACCGCGGGCATCTTCTGCGTCCCTCCGACGGAACCATTCCTGAGAGGGTTGCCTTTATTCAATGCGTCGGCTCCCGCGATTCCAACTGCGGCAACGGCTACTGTTCTTCTGTTTGCTGCATGTACGCCACGAAAGAGGCGATCATTGCCAAAGAGCATGTCCATTTCGTTAAGCCCACGATCTTCTTTATGGATGTTCGGGCCTACGGCAAGGGGTTCGACGCCTACTACGAGAGCGCAAAGACCAAGTATGGAATCCGCTTCATTCGATGCATGGTTTCCAAAATACGGGAATCCTTGAAAAGTAATAACCTACTCGTGACCTACTTGAGCGACGAAGGGAAATTGGTGGACGAAGAGTTTGAATTGGTCGTCCTTTCGGTTGGGATGGTCCCTTCTCAAGAGACCATTGAGATGGCGAAGCGGATCGGTGTTGAATTGGAATCGCACGGCTTCTGCAAAACTACCACGTTCGAGCCCACGTCCACTTCCAGAAAAGGGATCTATGTCTGTGGCGCCTTTCAAGAGCCGAAAGATATTCCGGAGACGGTAGCCCAGGCAAGCGCGGCGGCGGCAGAGGCCTCCTCCCTTCTTGCCGAAGCGCGAGGAGCACTGGTCGCTGAAAAGAAGTACGTCCCAGAGAAGAATGTGAACTATGAAGGCCCCCGCGTCGGCGCCTTCATCTGCCATTGCGGCATTAACATCGGCGGCATCGTGGATGTCCCCGCGGTGGTGGAGTACGCGCGGACGTTGCCCGATGTGGTCTATGCGGAGGCAAACCTCTATACCTGTTCTCAGGATACTCAAGATCATATGAAGAAGGTCATTGAGGAAAACCGGTTGAACCGGGTCGTTGTGGCCTCCTGTACCCCCCGAACTCATGAACCGCTGTTTCAGGACACGATTCGTGAGGCGGGTCTCAACCGTTATCTCTTCGAAATGACCAATATCCGGGATCAGTGTTCCTGGGTTCACATGCAACAACCCAAGGAGGCGACTGAGAAGTCAAAGGACCTCGTCAGGATGGCTGTGGCCAAGGCTGCCCTGCTCGAGCCCCTTCAGACCCAAATGATCGGGGTCGTTCAGAAGGCGCTGGTCATCGGTGGAGGTCTCAGCGGGATGACCGCCGCAAAGAAGATCGCAGAGGCCGGTTATGAGGTCTACCTGGTTGAAAGAGAATCTGAACTGGGGGGTAAGGCGAGAGCGATCCATTTCACCCTGGAGGGAGATGACGTCCAATCTCATCTAAAACAATTGATCGAAAAGGTAGAGAGAGATCCGCGCATTCATCTCATGACCCAGACTGAGATAGAAAGTGTCAACGGCTTTGTGGGAAACTTTAAGACAACGCTCCGTAAGGGGAAGGAGCTTCAGGAAATCGACCACGGCACCATCGTTGTAGCGACAGGGGCCGAGGAATATCGACCGAAAGAATTCCTCTATGGTCAGGAGCCGCATGTGATCACGCAGAAGGAGCTGGAAGAGAGAATCTCTCTTCACCCCGCCTCTCTGAGGGCCCTGAAGAATATAGTGATGATTCAATGTGTCGGATCGAGGAATGACGAGAGACCTTATTGCAGCCGCATCTGCTGCTCAGAGGCAATCAAGAATGCCCTGAGTCTGAAATCGATGAACCCTGAAACCAATGTCTATGTCCTCTACCGGGACATTCGAACCTACGGGTTCAAAGAAGATTATTACCGAAAGGCCAGGGAGGCCGGAGTGATTTTCGTCCGGTTTGATCCCGAGCGAGAGCCCCGCTTGGAAAATGAGGGAAAAGACCTTAAGGTGATCGTTCACGAGCCTATCTTGCAGGATGCCTTAAACATCCAAACCGATCTTCTCGTCCTCAGCGCAGGGATCACGCCCTCCGCCGATAACGAACGCTTGTCAAAGATGCTGAAGGTTCCGTTGAACCAGGATGGTTATTTTTTAGAAGCTCATATGAAACTGAGGCCTGTTGATTTTGCAACGGAGGGGATCTTTCTGGCCGGGCTTGCGCACAACCCCAAATCGATTGAGGAGAGCTTGAGCCAGGCGAATGCAGCCGTCTCCCGTAGTTTAACTTACCTTTCGAAAAAAGAACTCGAGACCATCGGGACCATCTCGGAGGTGGACGAAAGGAAGTGCATCGGCTGCGGCCTTTGTGAAGAGGTCTGCCCCTACAAAGCCATTGAGATCTTGGTGAAAAGGACAGTGGTGGGAGAAAAGCAGGTGGCACAAATCAATCGAGTCCTGTGCAAGGGCTGCGGAGCCTGCACCGCCTCCTGCCGTTCAGGTTCCATCGATCTGAAAGGCTTCACGAACGCAGAGGTGGTCGCACAGATCACGGAACTGGCGATCAACTGGTAATCCCTCTCCCTAGGGAGAGAGGGGCGATGGTGAGGGGATTGTAAATTTTCTTCGGGTCGTCATTCCCGCGAAAGCGGGAATCCAGTCCTCAAATACTGGATTCCGGGTCAAGCCCGGAATGACAAATAAAAGAAACAGATTTTTCCGATGAACGATAAACAGTCAAGTGTGAAGATGGAAAATCGTTGGGAACCGAGAATTTTAGCCTTTCTTTGTAATTGGTGTTCTTATGCCGGTGCCGACCTGGCCGGAACATCGAGGATCCAGTATCCTGCCAATATCCGTGTCATCCGTGTCCCCTGCTCCGGACGGATCAATCCACTCTTTATTCTCAAGGCTCTCCAGAGTGGAATCGATGGGGTGCTGGTCTCCGGCTGCCACCCGGGGGATTGCCACTATCTCACCGGAAACTATGTCGGAAGGAGAAAGTCAGCGACCATGAGACGGTTCCTTCAATACCTCGGCGTTGAAGAAGGCCGCGTGCAGTTCTCCTGGGTCTCCGCCGCAGAAGGAACCAGGTTTGCTCAGGTGGTTGAAGAGGTGACTCAGGATATTAAGAAATTAGGACCGGCGAAGCAGTTTGTAAAATTGGAGGAGTGAAGGGCCCCAGGGGCCAAGAGAGAAAATCTTAAAGACTTGAACCCTAGATCCCTCGAATCCTTGAACACTTTTAGAAAAATTGGAAAGAAGATAGACGTTGGATATGGAAGTAAGATCAAAAGCAATTCAAAATAGCATTAGAGAAAAAGCCAGAGAGCTTCTTTCAAGCAAAAAGGTGGACGTCGTCGTCGGTTTCGGAGAAGGAACTCTTCCCCTTCGTGCGACTCCGATATTCATCAGAAGCCCGGAAGAAGTGGACCGTTTGATCTGGAACTCCTACTGTGAGAACAACCTGGCGACTTACCTTTATAAGCTCAGTCAATTCAAGGTAGGTCTCGTTGTGAAAGGATGTGACACTCGTTCCGTCATCGCCCTAAGTCGTGAAAAGAGGTTTAAGCCCGATCAATTATATTTGATCGGAGTGCCCTGCCAGAGAATGGTGGATCGGAGAAAGGTGAAGAAAGCGGTAAAAGGAGAAATCCTCCGTGTGAGCGAGCAAGGGGACGAAATCACCGTAGAGGGTGAGGATTTTAAGAAGGTTTTGAAACGGGACGACTTTCTCTATCCTTCCTGTCAGGTATGTATCCATCGTAACCCGGCAAAGCCAGATGTGCTGGTAGGAGATCCTGTGGAGGAATCTTCCCTTGTCGAAGTCCATCCCGACGTGAAAGAGTTTGAAAAGATGTCTCCTGAAGAACGATGGAGATATTTCGAGAAAGAGTCCGGTCGATGTATCCGGTGCTACGCCTGTCGGGAAGCCTGTCCCATGTGTTACTGCACGGAGTGCTTTGTGGACAGCTCCAATCCCAAGTGGATTGAGAAGGGGCTTTCTCCTTCGGACATCGACTTCTATCACATCGTGCGGGCCTACCATCAATCCGGAAGATGTTCAGGCTGCGGTGCCTGTGAGCGAGCCTGTCCGATGGAAATTAAGCTCACTTATCTCACACAGAAACTGAATCAGGATGTGAAAGAGCTGTTCGGGTTCGAGACGGGAGTCGATCCGGATGCCCCACCTCCTCTTTCGACCTATGAAATTGAGGACCGTCAGGAATTTATCAAATGAAATTAAAGCTGGATAAGAAAAATTTCATACCTTTTTTGCAGAGCTTGATGGACGAATACGACCTCTTTGCCCCGGTTCAGCTGGCCGAGGGGGTTTCGGTCTATAAGAAGATCGACCAACCCGAAGAAGTCGACCTCTCCATCGCTAACCCTCAGAAACCCGCAAAGGAGATCTTTTTCCCTCAATCTGAAACCATGTTCCGGTATGAAAAGGCTGGGAAAGAGAGTCGGATTACCTCGACGGAAGAGATAAAGAGGAACCGGATTCTTCTGGGTGCAAGGCCGTGCGATATCCAGGCGTTCTCTCTCATCGATCATGTCTTTGCAGGAAAAGACTACACGGATACTTATTACGTAAACAAAAGGAAAGCGACGACGATTATCGGCATGGGCTGTGATCATCCTCTTTCCACCTGCTTCTGTTCCTCCCTGAACGGAGGGCCCTTCCATCGTGAGGGGTCGGATCTCTTTTTGATCGACCTGGGCGAGTCCTATTTAGTGGAATTGCTCACTGAAAAAGGAATGGCTTTCCAAAAAAATAAATTCTTAGAAGAGGCCAACGAGAAGGAGATCAGCATGGCAAAGGGGATCGAGGGAAAGGCGACGGAAAAGGTAAAGCCTTCAATTCCTGTAAACGGGATCGAAAAGAAATTGGATCAGATGATGGAAAGCCCGTATTGGGATCGGGTTCAGGAGAAGTGTCTCGGTTGCAGGGTCTGTACTTATCTTTGTCCGACGTGCCACTGCTTCGATATCATGGACGAGGCGAGGACCAACAAAGGCCGGCGGGTAAGAAATTGGGACTCCTGCCTTTCCTCTCTCTATTCCCAGGAGACATCGGGCCATAATCCCAGGCCGACGAACCGTGAACGGACCCGGCAGCGACTCATGCACAAGTTTAACTATTTTCCAAGAAACTTCGACCGGATCGCCTGCGTGGGCTGTGGACGGTGTACCCTTTACTGCCCCGCTCATTTCGATATCCGGCAGACGATTAAAGAAATTCAAGAAGGTAGCGATAAGTGAGCAATCCTTATTTTCCTATTCCTGCAGTTGTTAAGAAGGCTCTGGTCGAGACAAGCGACCGGATGCTCAGGACTCTCGAACTTCGTTTCCTGAAGGATGAGGACGCTCAGGCCTTCCACTTCGTCCCCGGCCAATTCTGCGAGCTCTCTCTCTTGGGAAAAGGAGAAGCGCCCTTCGGGATCGCTTCGTCGCCCACAGAGAATGGTTCTCTAAAGTTTACGATCAATAAGGCCGGTGTGGTCACCACAGCCCTTCACCACATCGAAGAGGGCACAGAGGTTGGTATTCGAGGCCCACTGGGGAACGGATATCCGATTGATCTCTTTCAGGGGAAGAATGTGCTGGTGATCGGTGGAGGGTTTGCTTTTACGACGCTGAGATCCCTGGTCACTTATTTTCTCCACCCGCAGAATCGGAATAAAGTGAAGGACATCACTGTGATCTACGGAGCCCGGACGCCTGGCCTCCTCCTTTACAAGGAAGAGCTGGCAGAATGGGCAAAAAGAAGCGATATCCGCTTGGTGGTCACGGTGGACCAGGGAGATAAGGACTGGAAGGGAAAAGTAGGACTTGTCCCAAACGTATTGGAAGAAGCCGCTCCGGCCGCCGAGAACACGTACGCCGTGATCTGCGGCCCTCCAATCATGATCAAATTTACCTTTCCAAAATTGATGGCTCTCCGGTTTCCCAATGAGCGGATCTATACCTCTCTGGAGAAGAGGATGAAATGCGGCATCGGCAAATGCGGCCGGTGTAACATTGGCCACCTCTACGTTTGCAAGGATGGGCCTGTCTTCAGTTACGCCCAGTTAGAAAAGCTACCCAAAGACTATTAAACCCACCCTACCCTTACTACCTAAGACACAAACCATAGGTGCCAGCAACCTGAGCGAACTCGTCCTTCAATGTGTGTAATCTTTCATGACGACTTCGTCACCCACGATGGATGAAAATCCCCAGGTATTATCCTCCCCCTTGATGGGGGAGGATTAAGGCGGGGGTGATCATGGTGTGCCCCCTCACCCCCGCCCTCTCCCACCAGGGGAGCAACCGATTTATTCTCTAAGCAACGTCGTTTTCCTAAGAAAATACTACTACTTCCTTCTACCCACTCCGGGAGTCCCCGAAATGGAAAATGTAGCGAGGAAAAAGACTTGACTTTGCAAGAGAATGGTTCCACAATGGAATAAAAATGGTTCTGAAATGATTCTGTCTCTATCGTGACCGTGGAAGGAGGGTAGTATGACTGTAGACCTTTCGATAAAAAAAGTCCCTGATCATATTGCCGAGCGACTCCGGAGCCGTGCAATCAAACATCACCGCTCGCTGCAAGGGGAGCTCTTGGCTGTTCTAGAAGAGAGCGTGGCCGGCGAGCCTATCCTTACACCTTCAGAATTGTTGGCGAATGTCCGTAAATCTGGTCTCAAGCCTGGTGAAGAAACCCCGAAACTTATACGAAAGGACAGACGAAGGAACCACTTCAGGCTGCGAAAGGCCTCTTTCAAGGGCAAAGGTCTGCAACCCTATCTCGAGAGAGCTCCTTGGGAGAGAATTCGCGAGTTGAGCTACGAAGGGCGAGGCGGATGATCGCTGTCGATAGTAATCTTCTGGTTTATGCACACAGAGAGGATTCTGCCTGGTATGATGCCGCTCATGCCTGCATTGTCGAACTGGCTCAGGGTCGGACTTTATGGGCGATACCGTGGCCATGCATCCACGAATTTCTGGCTATTGTGACTCATCCCCGGATTTACAATCCGCCGACCCCTCTGGAAAAGGCAATTGATCAGGTCGAGGCATGGTTGGAGTCGCCGAGCCTCGTCGTGCTCGCGGAATCAGCGGACTATTGGCCGCTCCTGCGATCTACACTCCGCACCGGGCGCATATCAGGTCCACAAGTACATGACGCCCGAGTAGTAGCTTTGTGCCAGCAGCATGGAGTAAATGAGCTATGGACAGCTGACAGAGATTTTGGCCGATTTCCAGGTTTAACTATTCGAAATCCGTTGGTTGGCTAAGCGACGCGAATTACCCTGGCTCCAAATATCTTGACGAGTGTATCGTCTTCTTGATAATGTCCCACCATCACAGGAAAACAGAGCCTAAGTGCTCACGGAGTATGTACCATGTCATTGTTCGGGGAAAGGTTTTTCCGGCAGGAGATTGGTGAAGTCCTCCGCCCAGCTCACACAAAATGGCAAACGATCCGAAGCTACCCTGTTTTCCTCCGCGCAAGCCCGATAAGCTTCCCAAAAAGGGTCGCGCCCTTTAGAATTGGGGATATCCATGATTTTCACCATAGAAATCCTTTAAATGTTGAGAGGTTATCCGACACTGAGGCATTACATGCTACGTAGATTTATTATATCATAATATTATTTTTAGGTCTAATATCTGTTGGGGCACAGAGATGATGCGCAATGTGACTATACGGAAGGCTGTTGTTGATGACTTGAACTCCATCGGGAATCTCTGGCAGGAGTTTATGGATTTCCACAAGAGTCGCGACCCCCATTTCTCAAGGTCAACCGACGGCCATGACCGGTTCAAGGAGTTTATCAACGGGCATATGAACTCCGAAACCTGGTGTGTCCTGGTTGCCGAGCGGGACGGAGAACCTGTCGGTTATTGTTTGGCAACACTGGCGAAGTATCCTCCGGTGTTCGAGAACCGTGATTATGGGACAGTATTCGATCTTGCCGTAACTGAACGATACCGAAGAAACGGCATTGGCGAGAGACTGTATGACACAGTTCAAATGTGGTTTGCCGATTACGGAGTTCATCGGATCGAGGTTCGGGTGGTAGTATTAAATGAGACTTCGACGGCATTCTGGAGGAAAATGGGGTTTAAGCCGTACGTGGAAATAGCTTTTAAGACCATATAACAACAAGTCCCAACAAGCGGCTCCACCGGATCGCCGATAGATCCGGCTTAGCCTGAATAATCCAACGTGTTGCACTTGCTTATTGAACGTGGGATCCACATTCGTCTTTCCTGCTAAGAAAATTCCTTTTTATCTTAAGGACCAAAAAGAACGCATTCATGTGTAAATTCTGGTTGTTTGTTTTATAATGATATATTATTAAATCTAACCAAACATCTTTGAAATTTTCCCCTCACCCCATCCCTCTCCCCTGACGGGAGAGGGGAAGGGAGGGAGGCCCATTCTAACGGAGGGTGGCTCATGGACTATATCAAAGAATTGACTAAAATGGTCGGTGAAGAGAATGTCAGGGCGGATGAAATCGAACGTCTCTGCTACTCCAGAGACCTGTCGGTTCATGAAGCCGTTCCGGATGTCGTTGTCTTTGCAAAAACGACGGAAGAAATTTCAAAAATAATGTCCTTGGCCAATGAGGAAAAAATTCCCGTCACTCCAAGAGGATCGGGGACAAGCGCCGTAGGCAGCGCCTTGGCCGCAAAGGGAGGCATCTTACTTGACCTGAGCAGGATGAATCGTATTTTAGAGATAGATAAAGAGAACGGATATGCGGTGGTCGAACCCGGCGTCATATGCAACCAGCTCAATGCGGCCATTGCCCCCACCCATTTTTTCCCTCCCGATCCCGGGAGTGCTAATCTGGCCTCCCTGGGAGGAATGGTCTCGACCAATGCCAGCGGAAACCGGGCTCTGAAGTATGGGACGACGAAGAATTATGTCTTGGGGCTGGAAGTCGTACTGGCCGACGGTCGAGCGATTACCACAGGGTCGGTCTTAGGCAAAACTTCTTCGGGATACGACCTGACCCAGCTCTTTACCCAGGCCGAGGGGACGCTGGGCATTATCACAAAGATCATTCTAAGAATCCTCCCCGTTCCCGAATATGTTGCCTTTGCAGAAGCACGCTTTCCCTCCACCCTGGAGGCCGGAAAGGCCGTTCGCGAGATCTTGACCTCAGGCATTGCTCTCTCTTCCTGTGAGATCCTGGACAAAGTGACGATCAATGTAGTCAATAAAGCGATGGGACTCGACATCCCCGAACGAGTGGGATGCCTCCTCTTCATTGAAATCGATGGGAATAAAAAGGCGGTTCAGGAGAACATAGCCAAAATCAATAAGATTTGTGAGGCCAATAACGGTATCGAGAATAAATGGGAGGATGATCCTGCGAAACGTCTTAAGATGTGGGCCGCTCGTCAAGGGATTGTGGCCTCCTTGTCAAAAGTCAAGAGAGGATCAAGGATGCAATCCATTATGGATGACCCGGGAATCCCGATAACCAAAATCCCGGAAGCCATAACGGAAATCAACAAAATCTCGGAGAAGCATCACATCGCCATCAATACCTTTGGCCATATCGGCGACGGGAATATTCATCCCATCATCATCTCCGACCCCAGAAGTAAGGAGCAATGGAATACCATCCGAGAAGTAGCCAAGGACTTAATTGACCTCACGATGCGGCTCAAGGGCACGCTTACGGCTGAGCACGGGACCGGAATGTCTAAATCGCCTTACATTAAAAGGGAGTTGGGGGAAACGCTTGAAGTGATGAAGGGAATCAAGAAGGCCCTTGACCCCAACAATATCCTCAACCCCGGAAAGATGGGGTTCGATGACTCGATCAAAGGCATCTATGAGAATTTCGCCTTTCAACCGCTCCTTGAAAAGCCCGGCGAGATTCATCCCTTCGGCGAGGCGCTGGATAATGAGATTATGGCCTGTATCATGTGCGGATTCTGCCGAGCCGGATGTCCTACTTATACGGAGACTTCCCTCGAATCGATCAACGCCCGCGGAAGGGTGATCTTGGCCTATCATCTCCTCACCGGGAGACTGAAACCTTCGAAGGAGCTTGCCGAACGGTTCTATAAGTGTACCACCTGTCTGAACTGCAATGCCGTCTGCCCCGCGGGGATCAAGGTTTCCGATATTGTCCAGGCTGCACGCGTGCGGCTGGTAGAAGCAGGGTATCTCCCGCCCATCCATGGGACGCTGATCCAGTCGATTGAAGAAAAAGGAAACCCCTTTGGCGAGGCCAAAGAAAAAAGAAGTGAGATCTATCCTGCACAGTTCAAGTTTAAAGAGAAAGCATCCACCCTTCTTTTTTTCGGGTGCGTGGCTTCCTACCAGGACGTCAATCTCATTCCAAGCACCTTGAAGATCATGGATCGCGCCAATATTGATTACACGACATTGGGGAATGACGAGTATTGCTGCGGATATCTCTCTTATCTGGTGGGGGATCAAAAGGAATTTGAGAGTTGCATCAAGAATAACATAGGTCGTTTCGAGCGAATGGGGCTAAAAGAGATTGTGACCACCTGCGCCGGATGTTACCGAACCTTCAAAGATCTTTACCCAAAACAAAATAAGTTTCCTAACATCCAGGTTTACCATGCGGTAGAATATCTGGAAAAGCTCATCACCAGCGGCAAGCTCAGTCTTAAGGACGGAGCAAAAATGAAGGTGGCTTATCACGACCCCTGCGATATCGGGCGGCACATGAATATCTATGACCCACCCCGAAATGTCATCAAGGCGATCCCATCCGTGGAATTGGTTGAATTTCCTCAGAACAGAAACTTGGCCAAATGCTGCGGCGGCGGCGGGGGCATGAAGGCTTATGACACGGAAATGAGTTTAGATATAGCTTATAAACGCGTCCAGCAGGCTTCGACCATAGGAGCGGATACCATTGTCTCGGCCTGCCCGGCCTGTAAGTCCAATTTACTACTGGCCGCGGCAAAACTTCGAAAAGAGAAGAAAGGCCGGATCAAAGTGATGGATATTACGGAGCTGGTCGCCGAAGCAGTCGCCTGAAAAAAGGCAAAGCGCATAGAGCATAGCGCATAGGGTAATTGATAAGAAGAAAAGCCAATTTTGAAAGCTCTCTTTCCAAGATAGGGAAGAGGGCTTTTTTATTGTGAAAATCTGAGCACTGGATTTGATTGAGAATATGTTCTTTGGGACTTCAGACACTATGCTCTATGCGCCATGCGCTATGCTGTTTAAGTGGTAAGGTAGTCTTTCCAAATCTCCTCGATCTTATCGATCAGCTCTCTGAATTCATAAAGAAGGATCATCTCATTGAGGTACTGATCCAATGACGCAGCTTTCGATATCTCCACAAATCTCCTACAGGTCTTTCTAAGGCTGGGTCTAAGCTTATCGCATCCGATCTTCTCTGCCCGGGTTCTGACCGGCAAGCCCACATGGGCCGTGCCCGCTTCATCATAAAACCTCCCGTGGAGGCAACGAATACATCTGGTCTTTCTTAGTTGAATCGCCCGATCGATCTCTTCGTCCACGGCTTGATAAATCATTCTTTTCAGGAGAGCGGTTCTTTCCTTTTGAGCCACCGCCCTTGTTAGCCTGACTATTTCCTTCTTTGTCTCCTGAATCGATCTGGACATTTCATCAATCATAATGTGTGGCGTGAAGGCGTGTTCCAAGCGCAGAAGTCTGACCTCCTGGATGATCAGGGTCCTGATCCCCAACTTGACCGCTTCCCTCAATTCCTTATCTTTTACCGGCATAGAAATCTCTTACCAAAAAGAAATATTTTTGGCAAGGGGGAAATAAAAATCGGATCTTTTCATTCACCCCCACCCCTGCCCTCCCCCGTCTAGAGACTATGTCACAATTATAAAAGGCGATTCAAAACAAGATGGGAGAGACGGCCGGGTGGAAAAGCTTTGGAGCGGCAACCTTTCACAAGCCAGATTCGGGCCTTCGATTTCCATTAAATGACCCCATTTCTTATAAGCGCCGGTTAGCCATTCCTAGAAGACCGCATTCCAAAGCTTTGAGACCTGACTGTCTTTCCCTGCCAGACTGCGATTGCGACACTGTCTCCTGAGGGGGAGGGGAATAATTGGAATATCGGTCCATCCTGAAATACTGAAGCAGTTTTTGAAAATCTTTCGACTGAATTGGATCGCTTGAAGTGCCGAACATGTATTCCACATATCTTGACTTTAACTGCGTAATTAAGTAATGATTCGATAGCTTTACACTAATCAAAGACTCTATTCCTATAACAATGTTGACATCAGAAACGTCTGCTCAGACGTACCCTTCACGGTTAACCATTTCAGTGATCCTTCCAGTGCGGGATGGCGGCTTAGGCTTCCGCAGGTGTCTCCAAGCCGTCACCCAAGCTGTTCCACCTTCTTCGGAAATAATCGTGGTGGCAGATGGGGATACAGACGGTTCCTGGCGTGTAGCAGAAGAATTCGGAGTGAAGGTTTTGAGAAATCTTAGACCGCAAGGCCCTGCCCGGGCTCGAAATACCGGAGCTCAGGCTGCTCAGAGAGACGTCCTTTTTTTTCTTGATGCGGACGTGGTGATTCATCCCGATGCCCTCCACCAAGTTCAAGCTGCATTTAACAACGACCCCTTATTGGCCGCCCTTTTCGGTTCCTACGACGATGAACCGGCTGAAAACAACTTCCTTTCCCAGTATAAGAACCTATTTCACCATTATGTCCATCAGATATCGCGAGAGGAGGCCTCTACCTTTTGGAGCGGCTGTGGCGCCGTTCGCCGTAAGGTTTTCCTGGAAATGGGCGGTTTCGATGAAACTTACCAGAAGCCCTGCATCGAAGATATCGAACTGGGATACCGGATGAAACAGGCGGGATATCGGATCCGGCTCTCCAAGGAACTTCAGGTGAAACATCTGAAACGGTGGAATATCCGCAGTCTGATAAAATCCGATTTTTTCGACAGGGCCCTCCCGTGGACAGAGCTCATCTTAAGGGATCGTCGCTTCGTCAATGATTTGAACCTGCGACTCTCGAGCCGCCTCAGTGTAATGTTGACTTATGGGTTTTTGGCGGCCTTAGTCGGAGGGTACTGGTGGTCCGGTTCTTTTGCTGCTGCCGGTGCATTTGCCCTCTTCCTCATCCTCCTTGGCATGCCCGTGTATCAGTTCTTCCTTCGGAAGCGCGGGGTCTGGTTTATGATAGGGGCCATTCCTTGGCATTGGTTCTACTTCTTTTATTGTGGCCTGGCTTTCGCCATCGGTTTGGTTCAATTCTTTTTCTCCGGGCGCAAATCGCCTAAGGTTGGTTTATCAGTCGCCCCGAAAGGATGACCTGACACCGGCTAATTCTCGGAGCGGAGCAGATGGAGCATCATCCCGTCGTGATCATCGGTGCCGGCCCCGCCGGCTTGACTGCCGCCTACATGCTTTCCAAAGCGGGTGTGCGATCTGTTGTTCTTGATAAAGATCCAGTGGTAGGGGGCCTGGCGAGAACTGTCAATTACAAGGGCTATTATTTCGATACAGGGGGACATCGGTTCTTTACTAAGGCAGAATCCGTTGAGAACATCTGGAAAGAAGTCCTTGGCCAGGAATTACTCCGGCGCAATAGGCTTTCACGAATCTATTATAACAAGAAATTCTTCTATTATCCTCTCCGCCCCTTGAATGCCTTATTGGGATTAGGAGTATGGAATAGCCTGCTCATCTTTTTCAGTTATGTCGTTTCTCAGCTCTTCCCGTCGAAGGAGGAAAAAACATTTGAACAGTGGGTTTCCAATCGTTTTGGAAAACGCCTCTTCGAGACCTTTTTCAAGACCTACACGGAAAAAGTCTGGGGGATATCCTGCGATGAGATCAGCGCGGAGTGGGCCGGGCAGAGAGTGAAAGGACTTTCCCTGATGACCGCCCTCAGAAATGCGATTCTCAAGAATAGCAACGGCCGCTCGAACAAGAGCAACGTGATTAAAACCCTGATCGATCAATTTGATTATCCGAAACTGGGCCCGGGAATGATGTGGGAAGCGATGGTAGACACGATCCGACGGAATGGCTCTCAAGTCTGCCTGGGAAGAGAAGTTCTAGGAATTCACTGGACGGGAAATAAAGTCGACGGGCTCGAGATACAAAACAATGGAAAGACAGAGTTATTACACGGCGACCATTTCATCAGCAGTATGCCTCTTCGAGAGGCCATCCAAAAGTTCAAGCCTAAAGCGCCCCCGGACGTGCTCCATGCGGCCAATGATCTCAAGTACAGAGATTTTCTTACAGTCGCCCTTATTATCAAGCGCACTTCGCTTTTTCTGGACACGTGGATTTATATTCACGATCCTGAGGTGAAGGTCGGCCGGATTCAGAATTTCAAAAATTGGAGTCCCTTCATGGTTCCCGATCCGAACAAGACCTGTTTGGGGCTGGAATATTTTTGCTTTGAAGGCGACCCTCTATGGACGATGCCGGACGATGCACTGATCGACCTGGCAAAGAAGGAACTGGAGAAATTAGGCCTGGCGGACGGAGCAGACGTAGAAGACGGCACGGTCGTACGGATGCCCAAAGCCTATCCGGTCTATGATTCAACCTACCGTCAGTCACTCGACGTGGTGCGACGATTTCTTACCCGTTTCGGCAACTTTCAGACAGTCGGCCGCAACGGGATGCATAAATACAATAACCAGGACCATTCCATGCTGACGGCCATGCTCTCGGCAGAAAATGTTCTCGGGGCGAAGCATGACCTGTGGGCAATCAACGTCGAGCAGGAATATCATGAGGAAATAGCGTTAGAACCCGGTGGTGAAGCGGCCTTGGACAGGCTTCTTCCAGCTGTATTCTCCAGGATGGATCAATTAGGACTGGCGACAGCGATAGGTTCGGTTTCAGGTTTCCTCACTTTTCTTGCCACGATTTGGCTGGCGATGAAGGGCGGAGCTGCGAGTAGTTATCTCCAGCTCCTCAATCAGTATTTCTTTGGATATTCGGTGACAGTAAAAGGCGCTTTTATCGGAATGGCTTATAGTTTTTCATGGGGATTCCTCTTCGGCTGGCTTTTCGCCTATCTGAGGAACTTTTCTGTGGCTTATTATATCTATCGGATAAAAAGAAAGGCCGAATTGCTGACCTTCAGCGACTTTTTAGATCATTTCTGACCGGGTGGGCTGCATGTGAACTGGAAATACGCGCAGATGAAAAGAAACGTCGATACTCTTCCACGAAGTCAAACAACGGAGCACTAAAATGGCAGCTGAAAAACTTCCAAACGAAGAGAAATTGCTGAGAGGTGTCCTGCGCCTGAATGCCAGGATTATGGGGTTGGTTTTCGGCACGGTCATGGGTCTCGTTATCTTCATCGGAACCAACTGGCTGCTCATCAAGGGAGGCTATACCACCCCAGAAGGAAAGTATGTCGTCGGTCCCCATCTACAGCTCCTCAGCCAGTTCTTTATCGGATATAGAGTCTCTTTTTTGGGAAGCATCATCGGTTTTTTCTACGGCTTTGCTCTGGGGACGCTGTGCGGCTCAGCCATCGGCTGGATCTACAATAAGGTTGTCGACTTGAGAAGAAGATAGATATTGTAGGTTCAGACCCCATTCAATTATGGCCACGTTATCGCAAAAGATAAGACTTCTGAAGGGGCTGCTGACCGGCGAGGTTGCTTATACAGGCCCCTTTCATGTAACGATGGATGTGACACGCCGGTGCAACCTTCAGTGCCTGGGCTGTCGCTATCACTCTCCAGAGGTGAGCAGGCCCTCACCCGGCGATCAGACTGTTCTGGACATCTCTTACGATTTGGTCGAAAAACTCTGCAAAGAGTTCAGGACGATGAACACCCGCACACTGTTTTTAATGGGGGAAGGAGAACCTTTTCTGCATCCCCGCATTTTTGACATCATTTCCACAGCTAGAGGAAATGGGTTTCATGTCACGCTTATTACGAATGGCACATTGCTCAACCGAGACAGAGTCCGGTCTCTTCTGGATTCGAAGCTCGACGCTCTCCAAGTAAGTCTTTGGGCCAGTTCGCCCGAAGAATATAAACAACAATATCCTGGAACAGACTCAGATAATTTCATAACGGTTGTCAGCGGATTGAAACTCTTAACATCTCTCAAGGCAGAGAAACACAGTAGATTTCCCTCTGTCATCTTGCATCATCCCATTAACCGGTACAATTTATGAGATGATCGCCTACGCGAAAAAGAAGGGAATCAAAGTCATTTCGAGCACAAATGGCCACCTCTTCGGGACGATAGACCAGACAGACAGATTGATCGCTTCTGGCCTTGATACCATTATCTTCGCCATCGACGGAATCAGCCAGGAGACTTATCAACGTTACCGTCAGGGAGGAAATCTCGAATCTGCCCTTGACGGCATCCGGGCAATGGTAGAGAGAAAGCGAGCTCTTCATTCCCTAACCCCCCGGATCAATCTCCGGTTCATTGTGATGAAGCATAATGAACATGGGAGCGGCTCAGTCTGTCCCCGCACCTACGATCCCAGAGAGAAGTATGCCCTGGGTGATATCAAGAATAATAGCTTTAAGAGCATCTGGTTGGGAGCGCCGTATCGCCGGATGCGTCGCCAATTCAGGAAGAGCTGGGATCAACTTCCTCTCTGCCGGGAATGCAGTTATGCTTATAAAGGCGGTAATTGTTACAATGAGACCATTCTGGATGCCTTCTTCTTCGATACCGAAGACTATCGCCAGGTGATCTCCTGAACCGTCGTTCATTCGAGGGATTCCATCAATGCCTGAGAAGCCCCGACTTTCGGTCATCATCGCCTCGTACAACCCTGGAGACCTACTCGAAAGGTGCATCGAATCCCTAAAAAACCAAAACACAGATCAACCTTTTGAGATTATTGTGGTGAATAGCTCTTCGGATGGGGGAGCCGCCCTTATTGAAAAAAGATTTCCCAATGTCAGACTATACCAGTTTCCCCAGAGAAAATTCTGCGGCGATGCCCGTAATTTTGGTCTTTCTGTCGCCAAAGGAGAAATCATTGCTTTTATCGATGCGGACTGTAGGGCTGGCAACAACTGGGTGGATCATATTATCAGAGCTCATCAGTCCCCTCCCCTTGCGATAGGAGGAGCTATTGCGAACGGAAATCCCGAAAGCCCAGTGGGCTGGGCGGCTTACTTCTGTGAATTTAGCAAATGGATGCCTGGTTCTCCCTTAAGGAATATGGCTGATATCGCAGGCGCCAATATGTCTTATAAAAAAAAAGCCTTTGAGGAATACGGTCTTTTTATAGTGGGCACTTATTCGTCTGACACGGAGTTCCACTGGCGCCTGAGCAGAAATAAAAACTGTCTGCAATTTGTTCCTTCGATTCTTGTCTTCCACCACAATATTGATCGATTGGGAAGGTTCTTAAGGCATGAATTTGAACACGGACGGTCGTTCGCCAGAGTCCGCATGAATAGCCAAGACTTTTCGGAATGGAGAAGATTGTTTTACGGAACCTTCTCCTTCCTGATTCCTGGATGGCTTCTCCTGAAGATAGGGTTGAGGAATTTAAAAAACCGAATCTATCTCTTTCATTTTTTGAAAACATCGCCTCTGTTAATGTTAGGACTTATTTCATGGTCTCTGGGTGAGTACGCCGGCTATGTAAAAGGTTTTTCTTTTCCCGAGAAAATGGCTTCTTTCCCGACCGCAGCGCAAAATGCGATTCCACCAGGAACTTAAGTGACTCTCTCTTTTGAATGAGAAAATATCCGATGGAACAAAAAATACCCTTCTTTTCGATCATCATCCCAACTTACAACCGACTAGAAAAATTAGCTGATTGCCTGAAGTCCGTTTCCTATCTTGATTATCCACGCAACCGGTTCGAAGTGATTGTCATAGATGATGGGAGTAATGCCTCGCTCCGCCCAGTGGTGGCTTGTTTCTTTGATCAACTCAACATAACGCTGCTCACACAAGCCAATGCCGGCCCGGCTTCCGCACGCAATACCGGCGCAAGAAAAGCGATGGGAGAGTTTTTAGTCTTTATGGACGACGACTGCACCCCATTTCCAGATTGGTTGCGAAAGCTGGCAAATCGTTTTGCTGAAATTCGGGATCACGCCATCGGTGGACGGACGCTCAATGCCCTTCCCGAGAACCCCTATTCAACCGCCAGCCAAAACCTCGTTAACGCCGGCTATGCCTACTACAACCCTATCCCAGGCCAGGCTTCCTTCTTCGCTTCCAATAACCTCACGGTGCCGGCAGCCCATTTCCGTTCGATCGGCGGCTTTGATGTCACATTCAAGACATCTGAGGATCGCGATTTCTGTGACCGCTGGCGCCACCACGGCTTGCAGATGACTTATGCGCCAGAAATCCTGATCAACCACTCTCATCCTTTGAATCTCTGCCTCTATTGGCGACAGCATTTCAATTACGGAAGAGGGGCATACCGATACCATCAAGCGAGAGCCCGACGTGGAACGGGGCGATTCCGTCCGAGCCCAACATTTTATATGAGGTTATTTTTCAATTCGTTGATGAAGGAACAGAAACGACGGGTGGTTTGGATGAAAATGCTATTGGTGATATCGCAAGTGGCAAATGCTATGGGTTTTTTTCGCGAAGCGTTCAGCCAAATCAAGAGGAGATGATCCAACAATCTTTTATCTTGTAGATACGTGATAGACCAAAGAATGGAATAAAATAACTCTTGTGTGGTATAGTTCATAGTTGGATCTACAACAAGATTGTTGAGCTGAGGACACCACAGATATTATAAGTTCTGATCCCATTCGATTATGGCTGCCTTATCGCAAAAGATGAAACTGTTAATGGGATTGCTGGCCGGTGAATTTGCTTACACGGGGCCCCTCTATGTGACAGTAGACCTGACCCGTCGTTGCAACCTGCACTGTTTAGGTTGCCGCTACCACTCCCCTTATGTGAATCATGCCCCATCTGAAAATCAGGCGACCGTCGATATTTCTCCCCATTTAATACGGAATCTCTGCGAAGAGCTTATGTCAATGAATACGTATGGCTTGGTTCTCGAAGGAGCTGGGGAACCACTTTTACACCCCGATATCCTTGAGTTGGTGGCAACTATAAAAGCAGCGGGATTTTTCACCACCTTATTAACCAACGGCACGTTGCTGAAAACAGATTTAATTCAAGCCCTTATTGATTTGAAGTTTGATATGGTTAAGGTCAGCCTATGGGCCGCATCCCCCGTGCAGTACCAGCAAAATTACCCTGGAACACATCCGGATAACTTCC
>Ga0335070_10002252_pt1 | contig 22539 bp, 24 predicted proteins | sample Lox_Sample_13_FD_206722 | JGI IMG/M metagenome (GOLD analysis project Ga0335070, IMG submission 206722) | Soil microbial communities from Loxahatchee National Wildlife Refuge, Florida, United States - Lox_Sample_1.3 | ecosystem: Environmental > Terrestrial > Soil > Wetlands | place: USA...
CATCGACGAGCTCGAGGAGGAGATCCGACTCGCGATGGTCGAGAGCGATCCCAACGACGAGAAGAACGTCATCGTCGAGATCCAGGGCGGCGCCGGCGGGGAAGAGGCGGGCCTGTGGGCGGGCGACCTCTACCGCATGCTCACGCGCTACGCCGAGCGGCGCGGCTTCACCGCCGAGCCGATGGAGGTGGGGGAGGGCAAGTACACCTTCGCGATCAAGGGCGACGGTGCCTACTCGATCTTCAAGTACGAGGGCGGCACCCACCGCGTCCAGCGCGTGCCGGTGACCGAGTCCCAGGGCCGCATCCACACGAGCACCGCGACCGTCGCCGTGCTCCCGGAGGCCGAGGACGTCGAGGTGGAGATCGACCCCGGCGACCTGCAGGTCGACGTCTACCGCTCCTCCGGCCCCGGCGGGCAGTCGGTGAACACGACCGACTCTGCGGTGCGCGTCACGCACAAGCCGACCGGCGTGGTCGTCTCGATGCAGGACGAGAAGAGCCAGCTGCAGAACCGCGAGAAGGCGCTGCGCGTGCTGCGCGCGCGGCTGTACGAGCGCAAGCTCGCCGAGCAGCAGGCCGAGCTGGCCGCCGACCGGCGCTCACAGGTCGGCACGGGCGACCGTGCCGAGAAGATCCGCACCTACAACTTCCCCGAGCGCCGCGTCACCGACCACCGCGTCAAGGTCACGGTCCACGACCTCGACGCCGTGCTCGAGGGCGCCCTCGACGAGTTCACGGCGGCGCTGCAGGCCGACGAGAAGCGCCGCCGCCTCGCCGCGCAGGCCGCGCGCGCCTGATGGGCGTCCCGGTCCGCGACGCGCTCGACAGCGCCGTCACCGCGATCGCCGCATCCGGCAGCCCGACGCCGCGCCTGGACGCCGAGCTGCTGCTCGCCGACGCGCTCGGGGTGGAGCGCACCGCGCTCTTCCTCGACCCCGCGCGCGAGGTGAGCGGACCGGCCGTGCGCTCCTTCCAGCAGCTTGTGCGCCGCCGCGCCGCCGGGCACGAGCCGGTGGCCTATCTGCTCGGAACGAAGGGGTTCCGGCACATCGACCTGGAGGTCGACGCGCGGGTGCTCGTCCCGCGGCCGGAGACCGAGCTGCTCGTCGAGGTCGCGCTCGGCCTGCCGCGCGGCGCCCGCGTGCTCGACGTGGGAACCGGCAGCGGCGCGGTCGCGCTCGCGCTGAAGGCCGAGCGCCCCGATCTGCACGTCACCGGCAGCGACGTCAGCGCCGCGGCGCTCCAGGTGGCACGAGCGAACGCCGCGCGGCTCGGGCTCGACGTCAAGCTGCGCGAGGCCGACCTGCTCGACGGGCTGGGGACCCGCTGGGACGCGATCCTCTCCAACCCGCCCTACGTCGCCGAGCGCGACAGGGGCGCCCTGCCTCCGGACGTCGTGCGCCACGAGCCGCCCGGCGCGCTCTTCGCCGGCGCCGACGGACTCGACGTGCTGCGCCGCCTCATTCCGGCGGCGGCGGCGACCGAGGCCGTGCTGCTCGCGCTCGAGGTCGGCGACGGACAGGCGGGGCAGACGTGCGATCTCGTCGCCGCAGCGGGCCTGCGCACGACGGAGATCCTGCGCGACCTCGCCGGCATCGAGCGGGTGGTGGTCGGGCGCCGGTGAGCGGACCCGTCGTGACCGCCGAGCAGGCCCAGACGCTCGCGCGCTGCATGGCCGTGGGCGGCATCGCCGTCTTCCCGACCGACACGGTCTACGGGCTCGCGTGCGAGCCCGCCCAGCGCGACGCCGTCGAACGCCTCTACGCGCTGAAGGGCCGCGTACCCGACAAGCCGGCCGCGGTGATGCTCTTCTCGATCGAGCTGGCGCTGTACGGCCTTCCCGAGCTCGGCCCACGCACGCACGCGGCGATCCGCGCGCTGCTGCCCGGCGCGCTGACGCTGCTGCTGCCGAACCCCGCCGAGCGCTTCCCGCTCGCGTGCGGGCCGGACCCGCGGACGCTCGGCCTGCGCGTGCCCGCGCTGCCTGCAGCCCTGGAGGCGCTCGGCGCCGTGCGCTGGCCGGTCCTGCAGACGAGCGCCAACCGCGCCGGCGGCGCCGATGCGCGGCGGCTCGCCGACGTGCCCGAGGAGATCCGCGACGGCGCCGACCTGGTGATCGACGGCGGCGAGCTGCCCGGGGTCGCCTCCACCGTTCTCGACCTGCGCGCCTACGAGCTCGACGGGCGCTGGACGGTGATCCGCGCCGGGGCCGTGCCGGAGGGGGAGGTCGCGGCGCGGCTGGGCTGAAACCACGCCCGGCCGCGCTCATCTAGTCTCGCCCTCGATGCAGACCGCCTTCGTCACCGGCGCCTCCGGGTTCATCGGCGGCGCCCTCACCCGCCGCCTCGTCGCGGACGGCTGGCGCGTGCGCGCGCTCGCACGCAGCGACGCATCGGCCGCGACCGTGGCCGGGCGCGGCGCGGAGGCCGTGCGCGGCGACCTGCAGGACGCAGGCGCGATCGCCGACGGCGCGCGCGGCTGCGACGTGGCCTTCCACTGCGCGGCGATGCTCGGCGACTGGGGGACGCGCGAGGCGTTCGAGGCCGGCAACGTCGCCGGTACCGCGAACGTCCTGCAGGCGGCGCGTCGCGCCGGCGTGCGGCGCGTGGTGCACGTCGGCACCGAGGCGGCGCTGCTCGACGGCCATCCGCTCGTGCAGGTCGACGAGAGCGCGCCCCTGCGCCCGGACTCGCCGGCGCTCTACTCGGCCACCAAGGCGCGCGCCGAGCAGGCGGTGCTGGCCGCCGCGGGGCCCGACCTCGAGACGGTCGTGGTGCGCCCGCGCCTGGTCTGGGGTCCCGGCGACACGACGATCCTGCCGCAGCTCGAGGCCGCGGTTCAAGCCGGTCGCTTCGCCTGGATCGGCGGCGGGCGCCACCTGACCTCCACCACCCACGTCGACAACGCCGTCGAGGGGCTCGTGCTCGGCGCCGAGCGCGGCGCCAGCGGGCAGGCGTACTTCGTGACCGATGGCGAGCCGGTCGTCTTCCGCGACTTCATCACGCGGCTGCTCGCGACCGCCGGCGTCGTCGCCCCGGGCCGCAGCGTCCCTGCGCCGGTCGCGCGCGCCGTCGCCGTGACGAGCGAGGCGCTCTGGCGCACGCTGCCGCTGCGGGGCCACCCGCCGCTCACGCGCCTGGCGGTCTGGCTGTCGTCGCTGGAGACGACGATCGACATCTCCAAGGCGCGCGCGGAGCTCGCGTACGCGCCGGTGATCACCGTCGACGAGGGCCTACGCCGCATGCAGGAGGCCGCATGAGGATCGCCGTCGGCGCCGATCACGCCGGCTTCGCGCTCAAGGAGCACGTCAAGGGAACGCTGGTCGCCGCGGGGCACGAGGTGCTCGACGTGGGTACCGCCTCGGACGCCTCGGTCGACTACCCGCAGTTCGCGGCCGACGCGGCGCGCGCGGTGCGGGCCGGGCGCGCCGAGCGGGCCGTGCTGGCCTGCGGCTCCGGCAACGGCGTGGCGATCGCCGCCAACAAGATCGCCGGGATTCGTGCCGTGAACGCGCACGACCCGGATGAGGCCGAGATGGCCCGCCGCCACAACGACGCGAACGTCGTCACGCTCTCCGGATCCCGCCTCAGCCCCGACCAGGCCGACGCGATCGTCGCGTGCTTCCTCGGCACCGCCTTCGACGGGGGGCGCCACCAGCGCCGCGTCGACCAGATCGCGGCGATCGAGTCCTAGGTCCGCGCCCGCTGCGCCGCCGGGACAGCCGGGTACCATCGCCTGACGATGACCGAGCTGCCGCCCGACTTCTTCAACCGCCCGCTCGCCGAGGTCGACCCGCAGATCGCCGAGGTGCTGGCCAAGGAGCTCGAGCGCCAGCAGCGCACGCTCGAGATGATCGCGTCGGAGAACTTCGTGCCCCGTGCGGTGCTCGAGTGCCAGGGCAGCGTGCTCACGAACAAGTACGCCGAGGGTTACCCGGGCCGCCGCTACTACGGCGGCTGCGAGTTCGTCGACGTCGCCGAGCAGCTGGCGATCGACCGTGCCAAGGCGCTGTTCGGCGCCGAGCACGCGAACGTCCAGCCGCACGCCGGCGCGCAGACGAACACCGCCGTCTACCAGGCGCTGCTCGAGCCGGGCGACACGCTCATGGGCCTCGCGCTCGCCCACGGCGGCCACCTCACGCACGGGATGCGCCTGAACGTGTCCGGCAAGCTCTACAACGTCGTCGCCTACGAGGTCAGCCCCGAGACGCACGTCCTCGACATGGACGAGGTCGAGCGCGTGGCCAAGGAGCACCGCCCCAAGATCATCGTGGCCGGCTGGTCGGCCTACCCGCGCTTCCAGGACTTCGCGCGCTTCCGCGAGATCGCCGACGAGGTCGGGGCCTACCTGCTCGTCGACATGGCGCACTTCGCCGGCCTGGTCGCCGCCGGGCTGCACCCGAGCCCGGTGCCGCACGCGCACGTCGTCACGACGACCGTGCACAAGACGCTCGGCGGCGCGCGCGGCGGGATGATCCTCTGCGGCGAGGAGCTCGCCAAGCCGATCGACTCGGCGGTCTTCCCCGGCCAGCAGGGCGGGCCGCTGATGCACGTGATCGCCGGCAAGGCCGTCGCGCTGGGGATCGCCGGCACCGAGGCCTTCCGCGAGCGCCAGCGGCGCACGGTCGCCGGGGCGCAGGCGGTCGCCGATGCCCTCCTGGGCGCCGGTCACGGCATCAGCGTCGTCACCGGCGGCACCGACGTGCACCTCGTGCTCGTCGACCTGCGCGACTCCGAGCTCGACGGCCGGCAGGCCGAGGACCGCCTCCACGACATCGGGATCACCGTCAATCGCAACGCCGTGCCGTTCGACCCGCGCCCACCGATGGTCACGAGCGGCCTGCGCATCGGCACGAGCGCGCTCGCGACGCGCGGCCTGCAGGCCGAGGACTTCGAGCAGATCGGCCAGATCATCGCGACGGCACTGACGCCCGCCTTCGAGGCGCAGCGCGCCGAGCTCGCCGAGCGCGTGGCGCGCATCGCCGACAGCCACCCGCTGTACGAGCACCTCGGCGCGCCCGCCCCGGTGTAGTGGCCCCATCACGGATCCGCCCGCGCCGCGGCTAGCGTTCGGCGCCGATGACCCATCGCGACGCGATCCTGGGCCTGGCGGCCGCCTTCGCCGTCGCGGTGCTGCTGACGCCGCTGGTCGCCCGCTTCGCCCGGCGGATCGGTGCGATCGACAAGCCCCGCGACCGCGGCCTGTCGGCCGGCGGGGTCCCGCTGCTCGGCGGCTTGGCGATCTTCGCGGCGGTGCTCGTCGCGAGTCTGCTGTTCCTGAACCTCCACGGCCCGGTCGGCCACCGCATGCGCGGCGTCCTGGCCGGCGCCGCGCTGATCACGCTCGTCGGGGCGCTCGACGACCGCTACGACCTGCAGCCGCTCGCGAAGTTCGCCGGGCAGGTGCTCGCCGCGGTCATCCCGGTGCTCGCCGGCGTGACCGTCGGGCACATCACGCTGCCGTTCATCGGCCCGCTGGACCTCGGCGACTCCGGCGGCCCGCTCACGGTGCTCGGGCTCGTCTTCGTCATGAACGTCGTCAACTTCTCCGACGGGGTCGACGGCCTGGCCGCGGGCGTGTGCGCGATCAGCGCGGCCGCCTTCTCGATCATCGCGTTCGACCTGGAGCGCGGGACCGCTGCGACGCTCGCGGCGATCACCGCGGGCGCCGCAGCCGGCTTCCTCGTCTACAACTTCCCCCCGGCGAGCATCTTCATGGGCGACTGCGGGTCCAACCTGCTCGGCCTGCTGCTCGGCTGCATCGCGGTTGAGGGGGCGGTCAAGACCCAGGCCGTGCTGGCGCTCCTCTTTCCGCTCATCGTGCTCGCCGTCCCGTTCCTCGACACGACGTTCGTCGTGCTCAAGCGCCTGAAGTACCGACGGCCGGTGTACGTGGCCGACCAGAGCCACTTCCACCATCGCCTGAACAGGATCGGCTTCAGCCCGCGACGCACGGTCCTGTACCTCTACGCCTGGACGGTCCTCGTCGCGGGCTTCGCCGTCAGCCTGCGCTTCATCCCCTACTCGACCAACGGGGGCAACCTGAACACGGGCTGGGCGCTGATCGTCGCGGCGATGGCGCTGGTCGTGCTGGGCGCCAGCGTCTACCTCGTCTACGTCCTGGAGATCCTGAAGTTCAAGCGCCTGCGCGAGGCGCGGATGCGTCGCCATCGCCCGGACGTCAGCCAGGCGGAGATCGACTCCGACGTCACGACGCGCCTGGAGACCGGGCAGTTCGACGCCGTGCGACCCGAGGACCTCGACCAGGCGCGTCAGGCGCCGTAGATCGTGCGCACCCAGACCTCGGTCAGCGCCTCCAGGGCCTCGTCGCGGCTGATCGCGTCACCCTGGACGAGCTGCTGGTAGTAGGTGCGCTCCACCATCCAGGTGAGCGCGAAGGCGACCGGGCCGGGGCTCGCGCAGGTGGAGCGCCCCGTCTCGCGCTCGTGCTCGATCCGCCGGCGCGTGGCCTCGACGAACTGTCCGATCAGGCCGCGCCAGAACCGCGCGACCTCCTCGTCGTAGGTCGAGACCTCGACCACCGCGCGCAGCAGCACGGCGTGCTCGTCGTAGAGCTCGGCGACGTTCGCCAGCGCGACGCGCAGCTGTGCGGTCGCGTCACCATCGCCGGACCACCAGATGTCGGCCTGCTCGAGCAGGAGCGCCGTGACGTCCTCGGTCAGCCGCATGAGGAGCTCGCGCTTGTCCGCGAAGTAGAAGTAGAACGCGGTGCGCGAGATGCCGGCGCGCGTGGCGATCCGCTCCACGCCGAGCTCCGCGTAGGAGGCGCCCTCGGCGAGCAGCTCCTCGGTGGCGCGCAGCACCGCCGCCTGCACGGCTGCGCGCTTGGCGGTGGTCGCCCCGCCGCGACGCTGCGCTGACGCCATGCAGGCGAGGCTACCACGGGCCGTGGCGACGTCTTGACAGAGTGTCACATGACGACGGCCTACGATCGCGCCATGGCGAGCCTGCTCGACCTCACGACGCAGGGCGACGTCGGGACGATCACCGACGAGTCGCAGCTGCCGAGCATCCACCTGATGGACCCCCAGCAGCTCTACGAGCTGTGGGAGCGCCAGCACTGGATGTCCGCGGCGATCGACTTCACGCGCGACCGCGCCGACTGGGCGCGGATCCCCGAGGGCGCCAGGCGCCAGCTCGCGTGGAACCTGTCGGGCTTCTTCATCGGCGAGGAGCGCGTGACGACGCAGTTCGGCGGCCTCGTGGGCGCGTACGAGAACCAGAGCGAGGAGGCGTTCCTCTGCTCCCAGCAGGTCGACGAGGCGCGCCACGCGCAGCTCTTCAACCGCTTCTTCGCCGAGGTCGTCGGGGTCGACGGGGACTTCGAGGAGCGGCTCGCGTGGGCTCGCGCGCAGCTCAGCGCGCCGTTCGAGGTCCTCTTCGACCGCGAGCTCACGGCCGCCAATCGCCGGCTGCTCGACGACCCGGCCGACCTCGAGGCCAAGGTCGAGTACGTGACCGTCTACATGATGGTCATCGAGGGGACGCTCGCGCTCACCGGCCAGCACCTGCTCACAAGCCATCTCGAGCGCGAAGGCCTGCTCCCCGGGTTTCTGGAGGGGTTTCGCCACGTCGCGCGCGACGAGCATCGCCACGTCGCCTACGGCACCTGGTTCCTGCAGCAGAAGTGTGCCGACGCGCACCTGCGGCGCGTCGCGCGCGACAAGCTCGCCGCGCTCCTGCCGCTGGCCTCGCAGGTGCTCGTCCCGCCGGGCACCGACCGCGAGCGCGAGGGGTTCCTGGGGTACACGAACGCGCAGGCCGACGACTTCGCCTACACGGCCCTCTCCCGTCGCCTGAGGGTCGTCGGGATCGACCTCGGGCCGCAGATCGGGCCTTGAGGGCGGTCCGCCGATCGCCTGCGGCACGGGTCTGACGGCCCGGGCCGCTACCTTCCCGGGGTCGCCGTGTTCCAACACGGCGACCCCTACGGTTCCCCGACCTCCGTGCATCTCACCCGGCTCCTCATCGTCGCGGCGCTGCTCGCGCTGCTTCTGCCCACGGTCGCGAACGCGCAGCGCCGTGCGCCCGGGCACGCGCCCGCTCCCGCCGCGCCCGCCAAGAAGCGGCGAAAGGCCTCGAAGCCCGCCGCGCCGGCGGCGCCGGCGACGATCGGCATCGCCGAGCAGCAGCCGTCCGTCTTCGCCGACCCGCTGTTCACCGCCACCGGGATCCGCGACGCGCGGCTGCTCGTGGGCTGGAACGGCATCTTCAGCCCCTGGCAGCGCGACCAGATCGACGCCTGGCTGAACGCCGCGCGCGCGGCCGGCGTCGACCCCCTCGTGACCTTCGGGCGCTCGCGCACGGACTTCCACCAGCTTCCCACCCCGTCGCAGTTCGCGGCGGCCTTCCAGGCGTTCCGCCAGCGCTATCCGTGGGTCCACCTCTACGCGACGTGGAACGAGGCGAACCTCGCGGGGGAGGCCGTCTTCAAGCGCCCGGACCTCGTGGCGCGCTTCTGGCGCGGGATGCAGGCCGCATGTCCCACGTGCACGATCCTCGCGGCCGAGCTCGTCGACCTGCCGAACATCCAGGCCTGGACGAGCGCCTTCCGGCTGGCCGCCCACCGCGAGCCGGCGGTCTGGGGCCTGCACAACTACCTCGACGCGAACCTCTTCACGACCAAGGGCACGCGCGCGATGCTGCGCGCGGTGCCCGGCAGGATCTGGCTGACCGAGACCGGCGGCATCGTCTCGCGCCACAACAACAGCAGGATCAGGTTCCCGGAGGGGGAGGGGCACGCCGCCGCTGCGACGCAGTTCGTGCTCGACAAGCTGACCGCGCTGAGCCCGCGAATCCAGCGTGTGTACCTCTACGACTGGCAGGCGCAGCAGGGAACCGCGACCTGGGACTCGGGCCTCATGAACCCCGACGGGACCGCGCGGCCGGCCTACCTCGTGCTGAAGAACCGCCTCGCGCAGCTGCAGGCGCTCGCCGCCGCGCGCGCGCACGCGGCGCGCTGAGCGTGACGGACGAGGCGCAGCGCATCCAGGACGCGCTGCGCGCGATGGCGTACGCGGACCGCGAGCTCGTCCGCGTGCCGCCCTTCACGGCGGCGATCGACCCGGTCGACCCGATGCCGTTCATGAGTTACGCGGTGCCCGACGCGGGGGCCTCGCGCTGGCCGGCGGAGGCGATCGATGAGCTCTGCGACGCGTTCCGCGCCCGCCGGCGCGAGCCCCGGCTCGAGGTCGTCGAGGCCTGCTGGCCAGGGCTGGAGCCCGCGCTGACCGCACGCGGGTTCGAGGTCGAGCTGCGCTCGCTGGGCATGTCCTGCGCGCCCGCCGACACCGCCGAGGCGCCGCTCGCCGGCGGCGCGCGCATCGAGGCGGTCGGGCCGGACGCCCCGGACGCGAGCATCGCCGCGGTGCTTGCCACGCGGGGCGCCGCGTTCGCCGACCTCGGTGCGCTCGAGCCGCCCGACGCAGAGCACGTCGAGCGCTTCCGCCGGCGGGGTATCGGCACCGTGCTGGCCCGCTCGGCGGGCGGCGAGCTGCTCGGTGTCGCGTCCTGGGTGCTGCCGGCGCTCGGCGTCAGCGAGATCGTCGCCGTCGGTGTGCCGGAGGCCCATCGTCGGCGCGGCATCGCCGCCGCCGTCACCGCCGCCGCGGCGCGCGCGGCGTTCGCCGCCGGCGCCGATCTGGCGTTCCTGACGCCCGGCCACGACGCGGCGGCGCGCGTCTACGCGCGGGCGGGATTCCGCCCGAGCGTCCGGTGCCTGCACCTGATCAGCCGCTGAGCGGCGTGATCCGCGCGGCGAGCGGCATCGCGCCACGGGGGGCACGGTTTGACACAGCGTCTACACGAGCGGATAGTGTCCACAGGATGGGGGTGACGGGGGGACCGGCGCTGTGGCGCGAGGGCAGGACAGCCGGCGAGGCTGCGGGCCTGCTGGCGAGCGCGCTGTGGCGTGGGCAGGGCGTCCCCGGCGGCGACGGGCAGCCCGTGCTGCTGATCCCGGGCTTCATGGCGGGCGACAGCAGCCTGACGCTCATGATCCAATGGCTGCGGCGCATGGGCTACCGCGCACACCGGTCCGGGATCACCTCGAACGTCGAGTGCTCGGAGAAGACCGTGCGCCGCCTCGAGGAGCGCGTGGTCGGGCTGAGCGACCGCTACGGGCGCGAGGTCGCGATCATCGGCCACAGCCGGGGCGGGATGCTCGGGCGCGTCCTCGCGGTGCGCAACCCCGATCGCGTCGGCCACGTGGTTGCGCTGGGCTCGCCCCTCGTCGCCACGATGGACGACTTCCACGCGCTGCTGCGCCTGCAGATCCGCACCCTGCAGCGCCTCCAGCGCCTGCGCGGCGGGGGCCTGATCGCGAGTGCCTGCGAGCAGAGCTGGCAGGCCTACACCTTCGGCCTCGATCCCATCGGCTGCTGCATGGACTTCTGGACCGACCTCGACGACGACCTGCCGGCATCGGTCACGCTCACGTCGATCTACTCGCGCAGCGACGGCGTGCTCCGCTGGCGCGCCTGCATCGATCCGCAGGCGCGCCATGTCGAGGTGGAGAGCTCGCACTGCGGGATGGCGGTCAACCAGCAGGTCTACCGCACGATCGGGCACCTGCTGTCGGCGCGCCGTGCGGCGCCGGCCCGTGCCACAAGCCGCCCGGCGCGCGCAGGGCGCGTCGCGGCCGCAGCCGGCTAGAGCGGCCCCCACCAGGCCATCACGCGCCGGGCGCGATCACGCGCGCGGTGACGGTGCCCAGCCAACGGATGGCCGACGGGGGTCGGACCGCCGGTCGCCCGCGCCTGCCCGTGGCTCGTAGCACCCGTCACGATGTGTCACAAAGCCGTCACAAAGTCCCTGGATGCGATAGGCTGCCGGGGCCGTCGGCGGACACCCGGATGAGGAGTTCGCCTCTCAGTGACCCGCGTCCCCGCGCGGGTCGCGCCGTTCCCGGCGAGCGCCGCGCGGCGCGCATCATGTCCCATGCCCCGCCTCCCCAACCCGTCACCGGCCCCCGATCGCCATGAGCGAGCCGTCGAAGCCGACCATGCGCGCGGCGGCGGCGGGCAGCCTGCTGATCGCGACGATCGTGCTGTGCGGCGCCGTGGGCTTCGGGATCGGCGCGCTGGTGGGCGCGCCGGTTGCGCTCGGGCTGCTCGGCCTGTTCATCGGGCCGGTGCTCGGCGTCCTGCTCGTGCGCTCGCGCTTCCGCGACCTGTGAGCCCGCGGTGATGGGCCCCGTCCTGCGTCATCTCGACCTCGTGATCCTGGCGCTCGCGCTGCCGGTCTTCGTGCTCGCGGGGTGGCCGCTGCTCGGCTGGCTGGGCGGGGCGGTGGCATGGCTCGCCCAGCGCGCGATCCAGCGCTACACGAACCGCCGGGCGCTCGCCACGCCGGACCCCAAGCATGTGGCCGGCTGGGTCACCGGATCGATGATCGGACGCGGATGGCTCGTAGCTGTCACGATCTTCGCCGTCGGCATGGTCGACAACGCCGCCGGCCTGGCCGCCGCCATCCTCTTCCTCGTGATCTTCTCGGTCTCCTTCGCCACGACGATGATCCTTCGTCCCTTCGATCGCGCGCGCGCGCAGCAGCCCTCCTGATGCGCGCCCGCCTGCTCGCGCTGCTCGCCCCGTTCGCGTTCGCGCTCGCCGCGCCGAGCGGTGCGCTCGCGCTGAACATCAACGAGAACTACAAGCCCCAGAACGAGTTCAAGCTGGAGCCGTGGCTCAAGCTCCACCTCGGCGGCGTCGACCTGTCGGTCAACAAGGCCGTCTTCTACGTCGTCGTGGCGTCGATCCTGACCTGCGCGACGATGATCTGGGCCGCTCGGAACATGAACGCGCTCGGGCGTCCGGGCTACTTCCAGACGATCATCGAGGGCTACTACGGGTTGATCCAGGGGATCACCAAGGGCAACCTCGACGGCAAGATGCTGCGCCGCTGGTTCCCGTTCCTGGGCGCGATCTTCCTGTTCATCTGGTTCTCGAACATGCTCGGGTACCTGCCGCTGCCGACGAACACGCAGGAGAAGGTGAACATCTTCGGCCTGCACGTTCCCTCGCTTGCGCTCTACGCGGCAACCGCGAACCTGTCCGTCCCGCTCGTCCTGACCTTCTGCGTGGTCCTGAGCTACCACTACGAGGGGATCCGGGCCAAGGGCTTCGTGCCCTACCTGAAGGGCTGGGTGCCCCCCGGCGTCGAGGGCGCCGCAGTCGCCCCGATCTTTGTGATCGAGGTGATCTCGCACTTCGTGCGGATCGTCTCGCTCTCCGTCCGACTCTTCGCGAACATCCTGGCGGGCCACCTGCTGATCCTCTTCATGGGCGGCGGGCTGGTCGTGCTGCTGAACCTCGGCATCTTCGGCTCGGCGGTGCTGGGGCTCATCACCGGCACGATGGCGGTGGCCTTCTTCCTCTTCGAGGTCGGCCTCGTCGCCACCCTCCAGGCCTTCATCTTCACCACTCTCGCAGCGATCTACCTCGGCGGCGCGGTCGCCGCGGAACACTAAGGAGCACCGAAACCGTGGACCTCCACATCATCAGCCAGCTCGCCCAGGCGGGCGTCGACTCGCAGGTCGCCCAGGAGTACGGGCGCAAGGGCCTCAAGGCCGTCGCGCTCGGCATCGGCGCCGGTCTCGGCACGATCGGCCCGGGCATCGGCGTCGGCTACATCTTCGGCAAGGTCATCGAGTCGGTGACCCGCCAGCCCGAGATGAAGGATGAGATCACCTCGATCCAGTGGCTCGGCTTCGCGCTGACCGAGGCGATCGTGTTCTACGCCTTCATCTTCGGCCTGATCGCCTTCTTCCTCGGCTAGCGCGGGACGACCGACATGCTCGCCATCGCCCAGCCCGTCGTCGCGGCGGAGCAGAGCAGCAACTTCCTCGTCAGCCCCAACCTCGGGCTGATGCTGTGGACGCTGCTCGCGTTCTTCGTGACGCTGTGGGTGCTGAACAAGTTCGCGTTCCCGCGCATCCGCGAGGCGCTCGACAAGCGCGCCGCGCTGATCGAGGACTCGATCAAGAGCGCCGAGGCGATGAAGAGCGAGTCCGAGGCGCTGCTCGCCGAGTACCGCGAGCGCCTGAAGGAGGCGCGCACACAGGCCGACGACATCGTGCTGCGCGCGCGCAAGAACGCCGAGGCGTTCGAGGCCGACTCCAAGGACCAGGCGCGGGTCCAGCGCGAGGAGCTGCTCGACCAGACCCGCAAGGACATCGACGCGGAGACGCGCCGCGCGATCGAGCAGATCCGCGCCGAGGTCGCCGACCTCACGATCATGGCCACCGAGAAGGTCACGGGCCGCGTGCTCACCGGTGAGGATCAGCGCCGTCTCGTCGACGAGGCGCTCGCCGACCTCGACTTCTCGTCCCTGAGCGACCGCAGGAACTGATGGAGCAGATCGCCCAGGTCTACGGCCGCTCGCTGTTCGAGGTCGCCAAGGAGCGCGGCACGCTCGACGTCGTCGGCGAGCAGCTTGGGCAGGTCGCCGACGCGGTCGAGGGCAGCGCCGACATGCGCCTGTTCCTCTTCTCGCCGTACTTCTCGACCGAGGAGAAGAAGGCCGGCCTCAAGCGGGCCGTGCGCGACGCCGACCCGGCGGTCGCCAATCTGCTGGCCCTGCTCGCCGAGAACCACCGGCTGCCGGTGATCTTCCGCATCCGGCGCGAGTACCAGCGCCTCTGGGACGAGGACCGGGACCTGCTCCCCGTCACCGTCACCAGCGCGGTGCCGCTCGACGCGAGCGTCACCGACCGGATCGGCGAGCAGATCGGGCGCCAGACCGGGCGCAACGTGCAGCTCAGCACGGCCGTCGATCCCTCGATCGTCGGCGGCTTCGTCGTGCGCGTCGGCAACGCGATCGTCGACGCCTCCATCCGCAACCGTCTCGAACACTTCCGCAAGCAGGTCGCGCAGGCCTAGGCCGGCGACGTCAAGGAGCATCCATGCAGATCAAGCCCGACGAGATCACGAGCATCCTCAAGTCCCGCATCGAGGGGCTCGAGGCCGGGAGCGCCGAGCTGACCGAGGTCGGCACCGTCCTGTCCGTGGGCGACGGCATCGCCCGCATCCATGGCCTGGAGAACTGCGAGTCGTTCGAGATGCTCGAGCTGCCCGGCGACGTGACCGGGCTGGCGCTGAACCTCGAGTCCGACAACGTCGGCGCCGTGCTGTTCGGCGACTGGCAGAAGATCGTCGAGGGCGACACCGTCAGGCGCACCGGCCGGCTGCTGGAGATCCCGGTCGGCGACCAGCTGCTCGGGCGCATCGTCGACCCGCTCGGCAACCCGCTCGACGGGAAGGGTGCGCTGCACACGACCGAGGTGCGCCCCGCCGAGTTCAAGGCGCCGGGCGTCGTCCAGCGCCAGCCGGTCTCCGAGCCGATGCAGACGGGCCTGAAGGCGATCGACTCGATGATCCCGATCGGGCGCGGCCAGCGCGAGCTGATCATCGGCGACCGCCAGACGGGCAAGACGTCGATCGCCGTCGACACCATCATCAACAACAAGGACACCGACCTCGTCTTCGTGTACGTGGCGATCGGCCAGCGCATGGCGACGGTCGTCCAGCTCGCCGAGACGCTCGCCGAGCACGGCGCGCTCGAGCGCACGATCATCGTCGCCGCCTCCGCCGACGAGGCCGCGCCGATCAAGTTCATGGCGCCCTACGCCGGCGCCGCGATGGGCGAGTACTTCCTCTACAAGGGCGGGCACGTCGTCGCGGTCTACGACGACCTCACCAAGCATGCCTTCGCCTACCGCCAGATGTCGCTGCTGCTGCGCCGCCCGCCCGGCCGCGAGGCCTACCCGGGCGACGTCTTCTACCTGCACAGCCGCCTGCTCGAGCGCGCGGTCAAGCTCAGCGACGAGCTGGGTGGCGGCTCGCTCACGGCGTTGCCAATCATCGAGACGCAGGCCGGCGACGTGTCGGCGTACATCCCGACGAACGTCATCTCGATCACCGACGGCCAGATCTTCCTCGAGCCGAAGCTCTTCTACTCCGGCGTGCGGCCGGCCATCAACGTCGGCATCTCCGTTTCGCGCGTCGGCGGCGACGCGCAGATCAGCCCGATGAAGAAGATCGCCGGCCGCCTGAAGATCGAGCTCTCGCAGTACCGCGACCTTGAGGCCTTCGCGCAGTTCGGCTCGGACCTGGACCCCGACACGCAGCGCACGCTGGCTCGCGGCGAGCGCCTCGTCGCGACCCTCAACCAGAACGAGCGCCACCCGGTGCCCGTCGAGGTGCAGGTCGCGCAGGTCTTCGCCGCGACGAACGGCTTCACCGACCGCATCCTGACCTCGCGCGTCGACGAGTTCCTCGAGGGCCTGACCCAGCGCGTGCGCGCCGAGGCCGCCCCGACCCTCGAGAAGATCGGCGGCGGCGACTGGTCCGACGAGACGCAGGCCGAGCTGCGCAAGGTCGTCGCCGGCTACGCCGACGACTTCGGCTACGACCTCGACGAGGAGGGCCAGCCGATCAGCGAGACGACCGTCGGCGAGACGACCCGCGCCGAGGAGGGCCTGCACACCCAAGAGCGCGCGGCGCCCGCAGCCGAGGCCGAGGAGCAGGAGGAGGCGGCGGCCACCGCCTGAGGCGCGCGCCGCACCGACCGTCATGGCCCAGCGCGACGTCAAGCAGCGGATCGACTCCGTCAAGAACATCGCGAAGATCACGCGCGCGATGCAGATGGTCGCCGCCGCGCGCCTGCGCCGCGCCGAGCAGCGGATCGCGGCCCTGCGCCCGTATGCGGGGGCGCTGCGCCGGATGACCCGCCAGGCGGCCGAGGCGGCCTCCAGCGGCGAGCTTGCCAGCAACCCGATCCTGCTCGAGCACGAGCAGGAGGAGACGATCGCCCTGCTGCTCGTCACCGGCGACCGCGGCTTGGCGGGCGCGTTCAACTCGCAGATCATCCGCGCGGCGCTGCGCGCCGCGGCCGAGTACGAGGCGGCCGGCAAGCAGGTGCAGTACTTCGCGGCCGGACGCCGCGGCGTCTCGTCGCTCAACTTCCGCAAGCTCGAGCCGGCCGGCGCCTACGTCGGCTTCTCCGACCGCCCGTCGTTCGCGGACGCCCGCCGCATCTCGGCGGACCTCAGCAGCGCCTACGTCGACGGGTCGGTCGATCGCGTCGAGGTCTTCTACAACGGCTACATCTCACCGCTCACGCAGGAGGTGCGCCGTGAGGTGCTGCTCCCGCTGCAGCGCGCCACGATCGACCAGGCGCTCAGCGAGGCCGAGGAGGGCCCTGCCGACCCGTTGCCCGCGACGCGCGCGCTCGTGGAGTACGAGCCGAGCCCGGAGGGCATCCTCGCCCGCCTCGTGCCCGACTACGTCGACATCTCGGTCTTCCGCGCACTGCTCGAGTCGACCGCGTCCGAGCACGGCGCGCGCATGACCGCGATGCGCACCGCCTCGGAGAACGCCGCCGAGGTCATCGACGACCTGACGCTCGAGATGAACCGCGAGCGCCAGGCGGAGATCACCCAGGAGATCATGGAAGTCGTCGCGGGCGCCGAGTCGCTGACGTGACGTCGCTCGGAGCTCGCGCCGTCGGCGCGAGCTCCAGATGCGAAGCCCGTTCACCAGAGAACCACCCACCGCTAGAGACACCGAGTCACCCAGCCAAGGACCACTCATGGAAGCCGCAACCACACCAGCCCCGAGCACCGCGAAGAACGTCGGGCGCGTCGAGGAGATCAAGGGCGTCGTCGTCGAGGCCGTCTTCCCCGACGAGCTGCCGCAGATCAACAACGCGCTCACGGTCGAGCTCGCCGGCGCCACGCTCGTGCTCGAGGTGCAGCAGCTGCTCGGCGACGAGCGCGTGCGCGCCGTCGCCATGGACAGCACGGACGGCCTGGCCCGCGGCGCCCAGGTGACCGACACCCGCGCACCGATCTCGGTGCCCGTCGGCGAGGTGACGCTCGGGCGGATCTTCAACGTGCTCGGCGAGCTCATCGACGAGGGCCCCGCGATCGAGATCAAGGAGCGCTGGCCGATCCACCGCCTCGCGCCGAACGTCGAGAGCCTCACGCCGACCAGCGAGATCTTCGAGACCGGCATCAAGGTCGTCGACCTGCTCGCCCCCTACGCCAAGGGCGGCAAGGTCGGCCTGTTCGGCGGCGCGGGCGTCGGCAAGACGGTGCTCATCCAGGAGCTGATCCACAACCTCGCCAAGGAGCACGGCGGCCTGTCGGCGTTCTGCGGCGTGGGGGAGCGCTCGCGCGAGGGCAACGACCTCTGGCTCGAGATGAAGGAGTCGGGCGTCATCGACAAGACGATGCTCGTCTTCGGCCAGATGAACGAGCCGCCGGGCGCGCGCATGCGCGTCGCGCTGTCCGGCCTGACGATGGCCGAGTACTTCCGCGACGTCGCCGGCCAGGACGTGCTGCTGTTCATCGACAACATCTTCCGCTTCGTCCAGGCGGGCTCGGAGGTCTCCGCGCTGCTGGGGCGCATGCCCTCGCAGGTCGGCTACCAGCCGACGCTCGAGACCGAGATGGGCCAGCTGCAGGAGCGCATCACCTCCACGCGCAGCGGCTCGGTCACCTCGGTGCAGGCCATCTACGTCCCCGCCGACGACCTCACCGACCCGGCACCGGCCTCGGTGTTCGCACACCTCAACGCGACGACCGTGCTCTCGCGGTCGATCTCCGAGAAGGGCATCTACCCGGCGGTCGACCCGCTCGGCTCGACCTCGACCATCCTCAAGCCGGACGTCGTCGGGCAGGACCACTACGACGTCGCCACGCGCGTCAAGGAGATCCTCCAGCGCTACAAGGAGCTGCAGGACATCATCGCGATCCTCGGCATCGACGAGCTCTCCGAGGAGGACAAGCTCATCGTCCAGCGCGCGCGCAAGGTCGAGCGCTTCCTCTCGCAGCCGTTCCACGTCGCCGAGCAGTTCACCGGCACGCCCGGCGCCTACGTGCCGATCGCCGAGACGGTGCGCTCGTTCCGCGAGCTGATCGACGGCGAGCACGACGAGCTGCCCGAGTCGGCGTTCCTGCTGAAGGGGTCGATCGACGACGTCGTCGCGGCCGTGAAGAGCTGAGCCGGGCGATGGCGCGCGCCACCTTCCAGGTCGAGGTCCTCACCCCTGAGGGTGAGGTCTTCAACGAGGAGGTCGAGATGCTCTCGACCCGCACGGCGACAGGCTCGATCGGCATCCTCGCGAACCACACGCCGCTGCTCGGCCTGCTCGAGCCGGCCGAGCTGCGCCTCTACCGCGACGAGCGCGAGATCGTCCGCTTCGCCCAGGGCGAGGGCTACATCCAGGTCGGGGGCAACCACGCGCTCGTGCTCGTCGAGGACGCGATCCGGCCTGGCGACCTCGACGTCGCCGACCTGCGCGAGAAGCTCACCCGCGCCACCTCCGACCTCGCGGCCGCCGAGCCGCACACCGAGGCCCAGCGCCGCGCCCTGGCGGACAAGCGCCGCTGGGAGACCTTCCTGCTCGTCGCCGAGGGGCAGGCGGGGGCGTAGCGCGGCGGGCCGGCGGGCCCGCGGTGCCCCCGGAGCTGGTCGAGTTGTGCACGGCATGCGTGCACGACGCGACCAGGGCGGCCGAACTCGCGGGCTCCGGCCGCGTTGATGGAGGCATGCGGACGGTCCGGCTGATCGCGATTGCGATGCTCGCTGCGGCGTGCGTGGCCGCGGCGCCGGCATCCGCGGCCGTCGCCCCTGGGCGCATGGCCTTCCCGCTCGGCCCGACCGGCCTGCACGACGGGGTCGATCCGCATGGCCTCAGCATCGGCGTGGCCTCCCCGACGGGCGCGTGACGCTCGCGGGAGCCGACTCGCGTCGCCGCGGCACGCGCCGGCTGGACCTCCGGGCAGCGGCCACCTGCCGCGACCTCGCCGGCACGGACAGCAGCGCATCGGCGGGCGGCGCGCTGCTGCGCTGACCCCACGGCACGTCCGAGCTCGAGCGCCCGCGCGATGCCGGGCGGTCGACTTGTACACGGTATGCGTGCACAACTCGACCAGGGGGCCCCGGGGCGTGTCTGGGGCCGGGGTGGCGTGGCGCCGGGCGCCCGAAGCCCGCGCTCAGCCCCGCACGAGCCCAGCGTCGGCCGCCGCCGCCTCGAGTGCGTCGAGCCCGAGGCCGTCGACCGGCCCGAGGGCGCCCGCGGCCTTGAGTCGTCCGGCGGCGGCCTGCAGCGCGCCGAACGCGAGGAACGCGGCGGTCAGGTCGTAGCCGTTGGGGCCCACGAGCCGCACGTGGCTCAGCTGGGCTCCGCCGGCGTCGAAGGCCTCGGCGACGATCACCGAGCGCGTCGCGGCGCGCGCGGCGGCGTCCGGGCCGCCGGTGGAGCCCTTCACGAAGCGGCTCAGGAGCGCGTGCATGCCGGGCTTGACGCCGGGCACGCGGACCACCACGTCCGTCCCGGCGGCGGCGACCTGCATCGCGCGCGACGCCGGCCCGAACCAGCCGAGGTAGACGTCGACGTCCCAGACGTTGCGCCCAAGGCGGGGCAGCGCGAAGTGCTCGCTGGAGCCGATCGAGACCGCCTGCGCGCGGCGCCCGGCGCCCACGTCGAAGCGCCGCACCCGCCGCGCCGCACGCTCGGACACGAGCCGGCCGGCGCGCCACCTGTAGCCCCGCTCGAGCATCACGCCGGCGGCGCTCGCCTGCGTGCCGCCGCTCATCCCGGCCGACGTGCCGCCCTCCCAGAAGTACCCGACCTCCACGCGGGTGGCCTGCTCGCCCCCGTCGCGCAGTGCGAGCGCCCCGGCGAGGTTGCCGGGGACGTAGTCGTAGCCCATCGCGGTCATGAGGCCGACCCCCGTCGCTTCGGCCCGCGGGCCGGCGTCCTCGAAGACGTGACGGATGAACGGCGGCTCTCCGGTCGAGTCGAGGTAGTGCGCGCGGGCGCCGAGCGCCGCCTCGAGCGCCGGCTCACCCCAGCGCATGAAGGGGCCGACGGTCGTGATGAGCACGTCACCCTCGTCGACCAGCGCCCGCACGGACTCCGGCCGGGTCACGTCGGCCACCTGCGTCTCGAGGTCGCCGAGCTCGGAAGCCAGCGCCTCGAGCCGCTCGGCACTGCGCGCGGCGAGGACGGGCCGCGCGCCCCGGCGCACAAGCTCGCGTGCCGTCAGGTCACCGGTGTAGCCGGTGGCGCCGAACAGGACGATGCGGGGAGCCATTGCCGGAGCCTATCCTCCGCCATGTGGACGAACGCGTGCTCGCCGAGCGGCTGATGGCGTACGACACCTCGCGGCCCGAGGGCCTGCGCGCCGCCGCGGAGTTCGTCAAAGGCTGGCTGGAGACGCGCGACCTCGACGTCCGTGGCCACGACCACGCCGGCCTGCCCGTCGTGCTCGCGGAGGCCGGCCCCGCCGCGGGGCCGGTCGTCGTCCTGCACGGTCACCTGGACGTCGTCCCGGCGTTCGAGGAGCAGTTCACGCCGCGCGTTGAGGGGGACCGGCTCTACGGTCGCGGCGCCTACGACATGAAGGGCGCGCTGGCGGCGATGATGTGCGCGCTGCAGGACGCCACGCGCCAGAACGCCGTGCGCGTGCTGTTCGTCTGCGTCCCCGACGAAGAGGCGGAGGACGTCGACGACCGCTCGACCGACGCCCTCGTCGCCGGCGGGCTGGGGGCGGACTTCGCGATCACCGGCGAGCCGACCGATCTGCACATCGGCGTGGAGGCCAAGGGCGTGCTCGCCCTGCGCCTCGAGGTGCGCGGCACCGCCGCGCACGGCTCGACGCCGTGGCTGGGCGACAACGCGATCCTCAAGGCCCACGACATCTTCCGGCGGATCGAGACGCTGCCCTTCAGCCGCGAGTCCTCCGACCTGTTCGACCGGCCGTCGATCAACCTCGCCCGGATCTCCGGCGGCGACGTCTTCAACAAGGTCCCCGACCGCTGCAGCATCGACGTCGACATCCGCTACTTGCCCGGCCAGGAGCCCGCCGCGATCCTCGAGCAGATCGCGACGATTCCCGACCTCGAGCTCGTGCGCTCCTTCCAGCGCCAGCCGGCGACCGTCTCGCGCCGCAACCCGTATGTGCTCGCACTGCGCGAGGCCGTCGCACGCAGCATCGAGGGGGAGGCGCTCTCGATCGGGCGCGACGGCGCGTCGGACGCGATCTCCTTCCTGGAGGCCGGCATTCCCGCCGTCGAGTTCGGGCCGGTCGGGGCGGGCCACCACGGCCCGCGCGAGTGGGTCTCGGTCGCCTCCCTGCGCCGCTACCGCCAGGCGCTCGGCGATTTCGTCGCCAACCTGCCGTCCTGGCTGGAGCACACGGGGCCGGAATCCGGCGGGCGCGGGCGCGCGGACGACCCGCCGCCGCTGCGCGCCGTCGAGTGACCGGCGGATCCGCCGGGCGCGGCCGCTACCCTGAAGGCCTGGGATCCCCGCGCCGCTCCGCGCAACAAGCGCACTCCCGAGCGCGTTCTCGTCGCACGTGAGCCCCGACCCCGAAAAGCCTCCGCGCCCTGGCCTGGGCAACCTGAAGAAGGCCCTCCTGGCGGGGGTCCTCATCGTGCTGCTCACCGCGGCCACCGTCGCGTCCGCCGCGCTGCTCGAGGTCGACCAGCTCGTGCAGATCGTGCAGAAGGAGGGGCAGGGGATCCCGGGGATCAAGAACGTCCTCGACGACGTCCCCGGGGGCGGGCCGCAGACGATCCTCGTGATCGGCTCGGACATGCGCTGGGCGCAGCGCAACCAGAAGGGCGCCGCGCGCTCGGACACGCTGATCCTCGTGCGGCTGGATCCGAACAAGGCGGCGACCGCGGTCCTCTCGATCCCGCGCGACCTGAAGGTCCAGATTCCCGGCTTCGGCGAGGACAAGATCAACGCCGCCTACTCCGACGGCGGGCCGAAGCTGACGCTGCGCACCGTGCGCGACCTGCTGCACGTGCCGATCAACCACATCGTCGAGGTGAACTTCGACGGCTTCCAGCGCGCGGTCGACCGTCTGCACTGTGTTTACACCGACGTCGACCGGCGCTACTACCACTCCAACGCGGGCCTGCCGCCGTCGCTGCAGTACTCGGAGATCGACATCAAGCCCGGCTACCAGCTGCTCTGCGGCGCCAAGGCGCTCTCCTACGTGCGCTACCGCCACACCGACTCGGACTTCGTGCGCGCCGCGCGCCAGCAGGACTTCCTGCGCCAGGCCAAGGCGCAGTTCTCGCTCGGGTCGATCCTCGGCGACCGCACCGAGCTCGTGAAGATCTTCGCGCGCTACACGCGCACCGACGTGCGCTCCGACAGCGCGATCCTGCGCCTCCTGAAGCTCGCGTTCCTCTCCTCGAAGAACCCGATCCGCGAGGTGAAGTTCCCGGCCTACGACATCCCCGGCGGCACCTACCTGGGGATCACGCCCCAGAACCTGCAGGCGACCGTCGACGCCTTCAAGAACGCGCGGGCCACGGGCGGCGCGCGCCAGACGACCGGCGTGAGGACCTCGCGCAAGGCGCGCAAGGCCCACCGCGCGCAGCGCCGGCAGGCGCGCTCGCCCGGTCTGCCGCCGGGCGTCGTGGCCGACCAGGCCGAGGGCGAGAACAACGCGATCCCGGCCGCCGCCAAGCTCCGGCTGCCCGTCTACTACC
>Ga0335070_10002253_pt1 | contig 22534 bp, 28 predicted proteins | sample Lox_Sample_13_FD_206722 | JGI IMG/M metagenome (GOLD analysis project Ga0335070, IMG submission 206722) | Soil microbial communities from Loxahatchee National Wildlife Refuge, Florida, United States - Lox_Sample_1.3 | ecosystem: Environmental > Terrestrial > Soil > Wetlands | place: USA...
GAGGTGGGCGCCTGCATCACCGGGCTGATGCGCAGCTGGATCTTCCCCTTCAAGCCGCCCGACGAGGTGCCGGTGCAGTACCCGTTCCTCTTCACCTCCGCCGGGTAGCGGCTGCCCCGCGGGGTGTGCGCGCCCGGAGTTTGACACCCCCCGCCCGGGCTCCCTACGCTCATTGAGGATGCGTCCGCCCGCCCGTCTGCATCTTCTGGCCGCCCTGCTCCTGCTCGGTGCCGGCGCGGTGCGCGCGCAGGGCCCGGCCAGGCCCACCACTCCCGCGCCCACGCTGGAGCGGGCGGCCGACATCCCGGACGCCGAGAAGCTGAGCCGGTCCAACGCCGCGGTCAGCCGCATGCGCTCGGTCCTGAGCGAGGTGCTGGGCCGCCTCGAGGAGGCCCGGGCCACCAAGGACGTGGTGAAGCTGAACTGCGTCAACGAGAAGCTCACCCAGATCAAGGGCCTGCTGCGCATCTCCGAGCAGTCGGACGTCGCCCTCCAGGAGGCGGTCTCGAAGAAGGACGCCACCGCCGCCGAGCACGAGTACTCGAAGGTCAGCATCGCGAAGAACAAGGTCGAGCAGCTACGGAGCGAGGCCGAGCAGTGCATCGGACAGCTCGCGTTCCGTACGGACGAAAACCTGACGGTGGAAGTGGAAGTTCCCAGCGGGTTGCCGACGGAGGACCCGACGAACCCGCCAGCCCCGCCCCCCCCGACGAGCCGTTCGCCGCCGGCGAGCCCCATTCTGTAGTCGGGGGCGTGGACCAAAGGCGGGCCGTTTTGCGCCCCCCTGCCCACCCCCCGAATCCTGGAGCGAGCGCGTGCTTGCATGGTATGACGCACGTCGGCTTCCGTCCTGATTGGAGAGGACTGAGTACTTGGGAGGACCGGAGCGGTTGAGACGGATGTCCCCGCACGCCGCCCGCATTCTCCTTCTCGGCGCGCTCGTCGCGTCGGCCGCTGCGCGCGCCCAGGCCACCAGCGTCTCCGGCGCGCTCGGTGACAACAACGGCATCCGTTTCGGCCCGGGGAGGCTGCACCCGTACTTCGACCTCGAGGGCCGGTACGACTCGGCGGCGATCTACGTCCCCAGCCAGCCCAACGACCCGGCCAGCCCCTACGAGCTGAAGCCGGAGATCCTGATGCACTTCCGGCCGGGCTTCCGGCTGGACGTTCCGGGAACGGATGTCACGTTCGGGCTGAACGGCTACTACGACTACGTCTGGTACACCGGCCTGCTCACCAGCGGCTCGAGCGCGGCCTCCCGGAGCGAGGCCGGCGCGGACATGCACGCGGAGATCAACCGCGAGGGCGCGGTAGAGCTCGACGTGGCCGACAGCTTCGCCCGGAGCGACCGGCCCCGGGACATCGGCGTCGGGGTGGCGGTCATCTCGCTCTACAACCAGCTCCGGCTGACCGCCCCCATCCACCCCGGGGGGCGCGCCTTCGACGTCCGGCCCCACGGCGAGTACACGGTGGAGTTCTTCGGCGCCTACAGCGGCATCCCCCAGGGGATCGGCCCCTGCCCGCCGGGGAGCTGCGCCGCCACCCCGAGCGATCCCAGCGTCTCGGACTACCAGGACTACGCCGGTGGCCTGGACATCCACTGGAAGTTCCTGCCCCAGACCGCGCTGATCTTCGAGTCGAACTTCGAGGGCCGGAGCTACTTCCACCCTGACGCCTCGGTGGTGCCTCCGGGGCAACTCCTCAAGCTGCTCGCCGGCGCGCAGGGCCTGGTGACGCCGCGGATCCAGGCGATCCTCAAGGCCGGCTATGCCATCGGCTTCGACGGGGCGGCCTCGACCTTCATCGGCCAGGCGGAGATGACCTGGACCCCGAACGAGACCAGCGCGCTCACCCTCGGCGTGCTCCGCGATGTGAACAACGCAGTGGGCGCGGCGAGCGCCACCGACCTCCGGGCCTACCTGAACACCAAGACCTTCCTCATCGGCCGGCTCGGCCTTCACGGCAACTTTGCCTACGACCTCATCTCCTTCACCCAAGGGCGCGGCGGGAGCGACCAGCTGTTCAGCCTGGACCTCGGCCCGGACTACGCCGTCGCCCGCTGGTTCATCCTCTCGGCCGGCTACGTGTTCTCCAAGCGGTCGTCGGACTACGGGTCGTCGCTGCCGCTGAACTACACGAGGAACGAGGCATACTTGCGCCTCACCTTCACCTACTGAGCGCCGCAGCCTTCGTGTCCCGCAACCACCTCGTCTCCATCCTTCTCTGCGCGCTCGTGCTCTCTGCCGGGTGCAAGGGCCCGCGCGGGTCTGCCGGCGCCACTTTGCGCGCCGACGAGGTGCCGCAGGCCAACGCGCCGGCCTCGACCTCCACCACGCTGGGGCCCGGCGATCTGATCGAGGTGAGGGTCTTCGAGGAGGCGGACCTCTCGGGGCCGTACCGGGTGGCGCCGGGTGGCACCATCGACTTCCCGCTGTGCGGGAAGGTCTCGGTGCAGGGGCTGAACACCTCGGCCACCTCGGACCTCCTGACCAAGTGCCTGGGGGAGAAGTACCTGAAGCACCCCCAGGTGACGGTGCTGCTCCGCGAGTACAACAGCAAGAAGATCTTCGTCTTCGGCGAGGTCCAGAAGCCCGGCACGTTCCCCTACGAGGAGGACATGTCGATCATCCAGGCCATCACCATGGCCGGAGGCTTCACCAAGGTGGCGAGCAAGAACGACATCGCCGTCACCCGGCAGGTCGAGGGACGGGAGACGAAGATCCGGGTGCCGGTGGCGGACATCGGCACCGGGCGGGAGAGGAACTTCCGGCTCCAGCCCGGGGACATCGTCTTCGTCCCGGAGAGCATCTTCTAGGGCTGGTGGGCCCACTGCGTGGGGCGCCGGGGCGCGTTACGGACAGTCGATGCGTTCGGCACCCGAGATCGAGGTGATCCTGAAGCGGTTCGCCCAGCCGGACGAGGTCCGGAAGATGGTGAAGGGACGCTTCGAGCTGGTCCGCATCGGCGGAATGACCATCGGCCGGGCCACTTACGAGCCGGGGTGGAAGTGGTCCGAGCACCTGGGCCCCACGGTGGGGCAAACCCGTTGCCCGGTGGAGCACGTGGGGATGGTGCTCTCGGGCGCGGCCACCGCGGCGTTCGACGACGGGCGGATCGTCGAGATGCGCGCCGGGGACCTGTTCTACATCCCGCCGGTCCCGCACGATTCCTGGGTGGTGGGAGACGTTCCCTACGTGTCGCTCCACTTCCTCGGCGCCGAGCGCTATGCCGCTCCGTCGGGAGGCTGAGCCGATGGAGCAGGCAGCGGCACGTGCACGGCGGCGGTTCCTCAAGGACGCGGTCGGCGTGGGCAGCGCGGTCCTCGCTGCAGCCGCGGGGCTGCGGGCGAGTGCCGCGGAGCGGAAGGAGGCGGAGGAGGCGGTCTCTCCCACCGAGGACCTGATGCGCGAGCACGGCGTGCTCCGGCGCGTCCTGCTGGTCTACGGCGAGGTGATCCGCCGGGTGGACGCCGGGCAGCCGCTGGACGCCGAGCCGATCGGGAAGGCGGCGACCATCATCCGCGCCTTCATCGAGGACTACCACGAGAAGGACGAGGAGGAGTTCATCTTCCCCCGCTTCCGGAAGGCCGGGAAGCTGACCGGGCTGGTCGAGGTGCTCCTCCAGCAGCACCAGGCGGGACGGACGCTGACCGCCGGCATCCAGCGACTCGCCAGCCCGGCGCTGCTCCGGACACCGTCCTCCCGGGCAGAGCTGGCCGAGGGGATGCGCCAGTTCATCCGGATGTACGAGCCCCACTCGGCCCGCGAGGACACCGTGCTGTTCCCGGCCTTCGCCGAGCTGGTCAGCGAGAAGGAGCTCCATGCGCTGATGGAGACCTTCGAGCAGAAGGAGAAGGCGCTCCCGCTCGGCGACTTCGAGAAGATGGTCGCCGAGGTCACCGCGATCGAGCGGACCTTCGGGCTGGACGACCTGGCCCGCTTCACCCCAAAGGTCTCGAGACCTTGATCGGCTGCGCCCCAGGCTGGAGCGCCGGCGCGAACAGGTGGGTGGTCGCCGCTCAGCGCAGCAAGCCCACGCCCGTCCCGAGTGTCACGACCGCGACCAGCGCGGCGCCCGTGTAGAGCACGACCCTGAACCCCGGCATGAACGCCACGCCGAAGAAGCCGCCGGAGACGAAGGTCGCGGCGAGGGGCGCAGCGATGCGGAACGCCCAGGTCAGCTCGACGGGAAGGCGTGCGTGGTCGAGCATCAGCTGCAGCACCAGCGAGAGGATGACCAGCACCCCGGCGTGGGCGTGGCCGGCGCGGAAGAACGCAGTCTGCTCGGGAGTCAGCGGCCGGCCCACACCCTTCCCGAGGCGGTCGCCTGAGACGACGCCGAGCACCGTCAGCCCGCCGTAGACGATGGCGGGAACGGTGATGAGGGTGAGACCAGCGAACAGACGGGCGGCTGCGGACATGACGCCTCCGGAGGGTGAGCGCGATCCGACCGGGCCGGGCGGCTCCGGGCGACGCGAGGCTATCGCAAGTACTCAAACGGGGGGTGAACGAGGCCGACGACGCGTCAATCACCTGCGCGGCAACGGCACCAACGCCGGGTCGAGGTTGTTGCGAGAGCTTCTCGGTGAGCTGGCTGTGCTGGGCCCGGGGCTCGAGCTGCCCCGCGGGTCCTCCTCCGTCGTTCAGCGGAAGGGCTTCGGGGCCCAGCGAATCTCGGCGAGGAATCGGCGGCACTCGTCGATGAGCGCCGGGGCGACTCCCGGGGTGGCGGACAGCACGTCCACCACCGAGGTGTCGTACGGGGCACCGTCGATGCGGCTGGCGACCGCGCCGGCCTCGGAGGCGATGAGCGCGCCCGCGGCCACGTCCCACGGCTTGAGCGAGAACTCGAAGTACCCGTCGTACCGGCCGGAGGCGACGTAGGCCATGTCGAGCGCCGCGCTCCCGAGCCGGCGGATCCCCTGCGCCAGGCCGAGGAAGCGCACCACGAGGCCCGCCGGGCCCTCCGGGTGCTCCCGGACGTCGTAGGGGAAGCCGGTGCAGAGGAGCGCGCGGTCGAGCCGGTCGATGGCGCTCGGCCGGATGGGCCTTCCGTTCAGAGTGGCGCCCCGGCCGCGGACCGCGCTGAACAGCTCGTCGCGCATCGGGTCGTACACCACGCCGGCCTGGACTCCGCCCTCCCCTTCCACCGCGATGCTCACCGAGAAGTGCGGCAGCTGGTGCGCGTAGTTCGTCGTGCCGTCCAGCGGGTCGATGATCCACCGGTACGTCGACCCGGCGCTGGCGCCGCTCTCCTCCGAGAGGATGGCGTGGTCCGGGTGGCGCTCGCGTAGCCACGCGAGGAGCACCGTCTCGCTCGCCTTGTCGGCATCGGTGACCAGGTCGATGCCGCCCTTGAAGGAAATGGTGCGCGGCTGGTGGAAGCGCTCGGCGAGCACGCGCCCCGCGCGGCGCGCGCCCTCGACGGCGGTCTCCAGCAGAGTGTCGAGGGGGACGGTCACTGGCCGTCCTTGAGGAGCGCGTCCACCTGTCCCCGGATGTCGTTTAGGTTTCCCTCGAAGCTCTCCTGCGTGTACCGGACGTGGCCGGTGCGGTCCACCACCCACGTCGTGGGCATCTGCCTGAGCTTCAACCTGTCCTCGAGCATGAAGCCGCCCGGGTCCAGCAACACCGGAAGGTTGACCCCGGCGGCCGCCAGGAAGGTGGGGATCTGCGCCCGGTCCTCGTCGACGCTGACCGCGTACACCCGCACGCCCCGGTCCGCGTAGTCCTTCCGGAGCATCTGGAGGAGCGGGAGCGAGCGCACGCACGGGGGGCACCAGGTGGCCCAGGCGTCGATGACCACCAGCTGACCCTGGTCCGCGGAGAAGGCGTGCTTGCCCGGTGCGGGGTACGTCTCGAGCGAGATGTCGGCCACCGACGTGCCCGACGGTCCGCTCGCGGCGGTGAGCGCCTGCGCCCGGCTGGCAGCCGGCGCGGAGGCGCTGCCGGCACAGGCCAGCGCGATCGCGAGGAGAGCCGGGAGGCGGGTCACGACCGCCTCTCCCCGAGGACGGCGAGCAGGGCGGAATGGAACCCGCCGAAGCTCCCGTTGCTCATGCCGAGGACGACGTCGCCGGGCCGGGCTTCGGCGGCGACCCGGGCGACGAGCGTCGGGACGTCCGAGGCCGCGTCCGCCTCGATCCCCTGCGCCTCCAGGTCGGCGACGAGCCGGGGGATGTCGAGCTCCTCGCCCGCGGGCACCTGGTCGTGCTTCTCGGGCGTCTTGAGGCTGACCCGGGCGGCGCCGTCGAAGGACCCGGCGTAGGCGGCCTGGTGGAGCTTGCGGCGGCTGGTGTTGCTCCGCGGCTCGAACACCGCCCACAGCCGGCGAGCCGGCCAGCGCGCCCGGAGCGCGTGGATGGTCTCGCGCACCGCGGTGGGATGATGTGCGAAGTCGTCCACCACCAGGATGCCGTTCACCTCGCCCCGGACCTCCTGGCGCCGCTTCACGCCGAGGAACGACGCGCAGCCTGCGCTGAACGCCTCGAACGTCACTCCGAGCGGGCCGATGGCCGCCCAGGCACCGAGCGCGTTCTCCACGTTGTGGAGCCCGGGGACGGCGAGGTGGACCTGCCCGAGCCGCCGCCCGCGTTCGAGCAGCGTGAACCGCACGCCGTCCGGATGGTGGGTCACGTCTTGCGCCTGGACGTCTGCGGAGACCTCCGGAGCCACGGCGTAGGTCACCACCCGGGCGCGCCCCCGGCGAGCCAGCGCCACGGCTGCGGGCCAGGCGGCGCTCACCGCGATGAGCCCGTCCGGCGGCACCAGCGCGACGAACCGCTCGAAGGCCGAGGCGTAGTGCGCCTCGTCCCGGTAGATGTCGGCGTGGTCCAGCTCCATGCTGGTGAAGATGGCCGTGCGCGGCTGGTAGTGCAGGAACTTGGGCCCCTTGTCGAAGTAGGCGGTGTCGTACTCGTCACCCTCCACCACGACCTGAGGACCGTTGCCGACGCGGAAGTTGCTGCCCGCGTTGCCGGTCACGCCGCCGACCAGGAACGACGGATCGAGCCCCGCGGTGACGAGCAGGTGGGCGGTCAGCGCCGAGGTGGTGGTCTTCCCGTGCGTCCCGACGACGACCACCGGGTGGCGTCCGCGGAGGAACAGCGCGCCGAAGGCGGCGGGAAAGCTCATCGAGGGCAGGCGCCGCTCGCGGACCGCGGTGGCCTCCGGGTTCACGCGCCGGATGACGTTGCCCACCACCACCAGGTCGGGCTTCGCCTGGTCGAGGTTCTCTGGCCGGTACGGGGTCATCACCTCGATGCCCCAGGCCGCGAGCACGTCGCTCATCGGCGGGTAGACGTTCTGGTCGCTCCCGGTGACCACGTGGCCCACGGCCTTGAGCATCCCGGCGAAGCTGCCCATGCCGGTGCCTGCGACTCCCAGGAGGTGGACGCGGCGCGCCTGTTCGGGCCGGACGTCCTGGAGGACGTTGCCGTTGTCGGGGCTCGGGGCTGGCTGAACGATGTCACGCTCCTGTTGTGACTTCTTGTACCACGCGAGCCCCGACCTCCGGCCTCCCTGGTCCGAGACTGCTGGCCGGCGACCGACAGGACCCGCTCGTCAGACCGAGGGGGCCACTGGCCCCTGCCGGCGTCCTCGGTGCCCTGAGGCGTCTTTCCCGGTGGGCCGCTGCTCGCGGTCGGCAGCGGCGGCGCGGTCAGCGCGGCGCATCGGGGAACGGCTTCACCGACGACTCGGGCACGCAGGAGACGACGGCGTGCTCGGCGACCTTGCAGACGTACGTCTCGGTCTTCTGACAGCCGGTGGCCCGGTACTTCGAGTCGCCGAGCTCCTCGACCTTCACCTGGTCCGCTGGGCAGTTGCTGGTCCTGGCCAGCGTGTCCCGGGCGGCGGTGCTCATCGCCGCCGTCGCGCACCCGGTGAGGCCCAGCGCGCCCGTGACCAGGACCGACACGAGAACAGGAGACACGGCACGCTTCACGGATCCGGGCATCGACGGCTCCTGGCGGGGGCAGGAGCCACGGTCTAGCCCAGGCCGAGCGCCTGCAACACGGCATCGTGAGGGTGGGCCTAGCCGGACCGGCCTGCCAGGAACAGGAATCGTGACAGCCGCTTGCTCCTTGCCAGCTCGGCGGTGGTCTCCAGGAAGCGCTGCCGCCTGTCGTAGAAGTCCACCCCCTCCTCCGCGTGGAGCAGGGCCTGGCGCTGCCTGCGGACAGCGAACCAACGAGCGGCGATCTCGGCGATGGCCGCGGTGCGGTCCTCGACCCGGAGAACCTCGAGCCCCGCCCCGACGATGGCCCGCTCGTTCAGCCCCGGAGGAACGAAGAGGTAGAAGCCCAGCGAGGCGCGGATGTCGAGCTCGGCCTTGGTCACCCCGCCGGTGAGGATGGTCGGGTCGATGAAGAGGATTCGTCCGTGTGGCTTCAGCAGGCGGGCCCATTCGACGAGTGTCCCGAAGCGATCCGGCAGGTGATTGATCGCGTCGACGCAGAGGACCGCATCGAAGGCCGCATCCTCGAATGGCAGTCGACCGCCGCAATCCCGAGCAAGGAAGTTGACCCGCTCCTCCAGACCGCGATGAGCGGCAAGGCCCTGCGCATAGGCGAGCGCGGCCGGCTCGATGTCGATGCCGGTGAGGCGACAGCCCGAGCGCTCGGCCATGGCCAGGGACGGGCCTCCCGAGCCGCAGGCCACATCGAGAACGTGGGACGTCTCATCGACTCGGAGGAGACCGGCGATCTCCTCCTGCTCCAGCGAGTTGCGCCAGCCCTGCTGACCGAGGTCCTCGCCGTAGACCTCGCGGCGCATCTCCGCGGCCAGCTCCCCGCCGAACCGCTCGTACTGCGCCCGGTAGAAGCCGAACCGGCTCGCCTCGCCACCACGGCCGCCCATCTGGGGAGGCTAGCCGAGTCCAAGCGCCTGCAGAACCGCGTCGTGAAACGCGGGCCGGAACTCCTGGATGCGGAGGTTCTCCCGCCCGAAGGCGGTCCGGTTGGTGAGCAGCGCCACGCTGAGCCGCCGCGCCCGGTCCACCCAGAGACTGGTCCCGGTGTAACCCAGGTGCCCGAAGGCCCCGGGGGGCGTCCGCCCGAGGAGACGGCCCGCCGAGCTGGATTCTCCGGAGGGCGTGTCGAAGCCGAGCCCGCGGGTGCTGCCCGGCGCCGGGGTGACGGCGCGCTCCCAGAGAGACGCGGGGCCCAGGCGCCCTGCGCCGTCCAGCTCGTCGAGCACCCGCTGACCGAAGCGCGCGACCTCGGTGGCGGTGCCGAAGAGGCCCGCGTGGCCGGAGACGCCGTCCATCACCCAGGCGTTGTCGTCGTCGACCTCGCCGGGGAGCGACGGCTCGCTGGAGAGCGACTCCCAGCGGTTCTCCTGGCCCGGCGCCGGCGGACGGGGGCGGAGCGAGCCCGTCGCGGGGAGCGCATCCCATCGGCCGCCGCACGGGTCATGGGAGTCCTGGCCGCGCGCGGAGAGGCGGTGGAAGTGGGTGGCGACCCCCAGCCTCTCCGAGAGGCGCGCGTGCACGGCGTCGAGCGGCGCGCCCGCGGCCTCGGCCAGCATCTCGCCCGCGAGGAGGAACCCGATGTCGCTGTACAGCGTCCGGGCGCCGGGAGCGGCCTCGAGCGGCTCGCGCGCGGCGGCGTCACGCACCTCGCTTCGGACATCGAGGCGGGTAGAGGCGGGGCACAGGGCGCGGCGAAGCTCTGGCACGGTGTGCAGGACCACCGCGAAGAACGGGGCCCAGGCCGGGAGCCCGGAGCGGTGCGCGAGCAGGTCGCCGAGTGTCGCTCCGTGCTTCGCCAGGGGACTGCCGTCGATCCACCGCGAGACCGGCGTGGCGGGGCCCACCTTGCCCTCGGCCCAGAGCGCGACGAACGCGGTCGCGGTGCAGAGGATCTTGGTGAGCGAGGCGAGATCGAACGGCGTGTCGTCAGCGCACCCGACCGAGGCCCGTCCGACCTCCTGCCCCTCGTGGAACACCGACACCTGCCCTGCGGGGAAGACGCCATCCCGGACGCCCGGCTCGAGCAGCTCCTGCAGGCCTGCCCTCACCAGCCGGTCCCGGGCAAGCTGGCCGCGGGAGGTGAACCCCGCCGGTTGCAGACCCGGGTACCACCCTCCGGCCAGGAACAGTCGTAGACGGCGCTCTTGCCGCAGCCATCCGCCTGGTACCCGCCGCCGGTGAGGCTCTTCACCTGCACGTTCTCCTCGGGGCACTTCGCATCCGCGGACATGCTCCGTCGCACCGTCGGCTCGAACCCCCGCCCACGACATGCGGAGCCCAGGACGGCCAACACGGCGAGGAGCAGGAGTCGAGCGCGGCGGCGCGTCACGCGGTGGCGGCCTCCAGCGGCTGCAGGGTCCCCCTGTGCGCGTCGAGCCGGTGCCGTGCGCCGAGCGCGATCGGTGCGTTCACCTCCCCGTGGCCGATGGGTAGGTCGGCGATGCAGGGGAGACCAGCCTCGTTCGCCAGATCCACCAGCACCTCGCGGGCAGTGTGCGGGTCGTAGCGGCGGTCGGTGGGCTCGCACTCGAGGAACTGTCCGAGCGCGATCCCGGCGAGGCGCGAGAGGACACCGGCGTTGCGGAGGTGCGTCCAGACGCGGTCGATGCGATACGGCGGCTCGCTCACCTCCTCGAGGAGGAGGATGGCCCCGTTCACCTCCGGCATCCACCGCGTGCCGACCAGGGTGGCGAAGACGGTCAGATCGCCGCCGATCAGCGGGCCCTCCACGACGCCGTCGACGAGCGGCGTGCCCTGGAGCGGCTCGGGGACCCGGCCCTCGAGCAGCGCAAACAGCCGCTCGGAGACCCAGGTTGGCTGGTCCGCGAGCTGGGTGACCACCGGCCCGTGGATCGAGATGCGCCCGCTGGCCTGGAGCGCGCAGTGGAGCGAGATGTTGTCCGAGAAGCCCACCAGTGGCTTCAGCGGGAGCCGACCAAAGTCGATGCGGGGGAGGAGCCGCGCGGCGCCTGAACCTCCCCGGGCGCAGACCACGGCGCGGTTGCCCGGATCGTTGAACGCGTCGACCACCGCGGCGGTGCGGACGTCGTCGGAGCCGGCGAGATAGCGGTCGCGATCGAACAGGCTCGGGGACGGCGCGAGCTCGTACCGCTCGGCGAGGCGCGCCATCCCGCGCTCGAAGCGTTCGCGATCGAAGGGAGAGGACGGGGCGACCACTGCGACGCGGTCTCCCGGCCGCAACGGCGGGGGGCGCAACATCCTGCGAGACTACCACGCGCTCGCGACCTCGACCGGAGCGCAGCTCCGCGCGCCTGCCTGGAGCAGGTGTGGCCGGGACCCGGGTGCGATAAGTCCCATTCGATGACCACCCGACCCACGCCGGCCGTGTTCCTCGGGCACGGCAGCCCGATGAACGCGCTGGAGAGGAACCGCTACTCGAGCGCCTGGGCCAGCTTCGGGGCGAGCGTGCCCAGGCCGCGGGCGATCCTCGTCGTCTCCGCGCACTGGTACCTCAACGTCACCGCCGTCACCGCGATGCCACGACCGCGGACCATCCACGACTTCTACGGGTTCCCCAAGGAGCTCTTCGACGTCGAGTACCCGGCCCCCGGCTCCCCCGAGCTCGCGGCGGAGATCGCCGAGCTGCTGAGGCCGGCACACGTCGGGCTGGACGAGGACAGCTGGGGCATCGACCACGGAGCATGGTCGGTGCTGGTGCATGCGTTCCCGCGCGCCGACGTCCCGGTGGTGCAGCTCTCGATCCACGCGCTCCGTGACTTCCAGTTTCACTTCGAGCTGGGCGCTCGCCTGGCCCCGCTGCGCGACCACGGGGTGCTCATCATCGGGAGCGGCAACATCGTCCACAATCTCCGGCAGCTGGACTGGACGCACCCGGAGCTTTGCTTCGACTGGGCGCGCCGCTTCGACGAGGCCGCGCGGACGGTGCTCACCCGGCACCCCGAGGACGCTCCGGGACTTCGAACCCACCCCGACTACGCGCGGAGCGCGCCCACGCCGGAGCACTTCATCCCCCTGCTGTACCTCGCCGGCCTGGCCGGCGCGGCGAAGCGCCCGCTCGAGCTGCTGGTCGACGGCTACGCCTACGGCTCGCTGTCGATGGCGGCGTACACCCTCGATGCGGCGCCTCCGGCCGGGAGGCGCGATGCCGGACCTTCTGCCGGGCTGCCGGATCCGACGGTCATCCCGGCAGAGGACACGAACCTCTGAGACCGCCCATGCGCATCCAGCCCCTGTCGGATCTCCACCTCGAGTTCGACGAGGACCAGGGCGAGCGTTTCGCCCTTTCGCTTCCGGTCCTCGGGGACGTGCTGGTGCTCGGGGGGGACATCGTGCCGCTCCGAAGACGCGACCACGTGCGCAAGGTCCTCGGCTGGTTCTGCTCCCGGTTCCCCGAGATCGTCTATGTGCCCGGGAACCACGAGTACTACCGGACCAGCCCGGCCTGGGGCGCGGCCACCCTCGCGGCCTGCGCACGCGGCCTCTCGAATCTGCACGTCCTGGATCCTGGCGTCGCGGAGATTGGAGGCATTCGCTTCGTGGCGGCCACTCTCTGGTTCCCGCTCACCCCGGACGAGGAGACCTACCGCGGCGTCGTCGCCGACTTCGCTCTGATCCGTGACTTCGTCCCCTGGGTGCACCAGACCCACGCGGCGCAGCTCGCGTTCCTCGAGCAGACCATCCGCCCTGGGGATGTGGTGATCACCCACCACGTCCCGCACCCGCGGAGCATCGCGCCGCAGTATGCGGGCGACCCGCTGAACCGGTTCTTCGTCGCCGAGGACGCCGCGCCCTTGCTCGAGCGCTCGGGGGCGCGGCTGTGGATCCACGGGCACACCCACGTCTCGTTCGACTACCGCGTCGGTGACACGCGGGTGATCTGCAACGCCCGCGGCTACCCCGGCGAGCCGGGGACGTCCCTGAACCCCGAGCTGGTCATCGAGGTCTGAACCGGAGCGCGCTCCAGACGTCGTCCACGGCCACCTGACGCACCGGCTGGATCTTCTGCTTCGCCAGGGCCTTCCACAGCACGTCGCGGTTCAGGTCAGTCCCGAGCTGCCCGGCCTTCGGGTAGGCGGCCCAGGCGATCCGGTCCGCCCGGGCGGCCTCGATCATCGGCGCGGCGACCCGGTCGAGGTCATCGAGCCTGGTCACGAAGACCAGGACGTCCTTCACGTTCGCCAGGGAGGTGACCTCGACGTCCCCGAGGTCCACCTCTCTCGGCTTCCCGAGAACCCGGAGCCTCGTGCCCGCCTTGAGGTTCAGCTTCTTCGCCATGCTCACGTTCAGCGCCCTCTCAGCTCCCTGAATCGCGCAACCGCGACCACCATGCACGGCACTCCGGGACCTCTCCGGCTCCCGACCGTGCCACAGCGTGGCGCAGGTCGTCTCGTCTTCGTTTGACAGGCCGATTGCATCTCCCCTAAGGCCCGGCGATTCCGCGGGAGCCGGAGGGGCGCGTGACCGCAGGGCAAGGACCGGGGTGCGGATGAGCCGGGCGGCGCGCTCGCTGGCGCGGGTGTCACTGCTCGTGCTGACGCTGGCCGGGCCCCGGGCCCTGGCGCAGGCCGCCTCCCCCTCCCCGCACCAGGACGTCGCGTTCGACTTCATGAACCTACTGTCGCAGCTCGGGCAGCACGACCTCGAGGAGGAGACGTGGAACGCGTACGGACAGAGCACGTACATCTCGAGCTGGAAGCTCCCCTTCACCGCGCCGTACACGAACCTGAACGGTAGCCCGAACTCGCTTCTGCCCACCCGGGAGCGGAGCTTCACCTGGAGCAACACCCTCTTCCTCGCCGCGAGGCTCTGGCCTGGCGGCGAGGGCTACTTCGTGCCCGAGGTCATCGCCCTGCGGCCGCTGTCGAACCTCCACGGCCTCGGTGGAGCGATCCAGAACTTCGAACTCCAGAAGGGCGGCTCGGAGACGCCCCAGATCTACAAGGCCCGGCTGTACCTGAGACAGACCATCGGCCTCGGGGGCGACCCGGTGAAGCTGGAATCGAATCCCCTCCAGCTGGGGGCCACCGTGGACAGCCGGCGCCTCGTGTTCTGGGTGGGCAACTTCAGCGCGCTGGACGTGATCGACAAGAACGGGGTCACCGAGGATCCGCGTCAGACCTTCTTCAACATGTCCTTCATGACCCACGCTGCGTTCGACTTCATGGCCGACGCGCGCGGATACAGCTACGGAGCAGCGGCCGAGCTGTACTGGGATGACTGGGCGGTACGTTTCGCGCACCTGCAACCGCCGCAGCACCCGAACCAGCTTCCGATCGATTTCCGGTTCTGGAAGTACTACGGGCAAGAACTGGAGATCGAGCACCGGCACACCCTCTCCGGGCTCCCTGGGGCGGTACGGCTGCTCGGGTACCGGAACCGGGTGTTCAGCGGCTCGTTCGACGACGCGGTCGCCGCGTTCCAGGCGGACCCGGGCAAGAACGCCGCCGCGTGCACCGATTACAACTACGGCTCGACGAACGCCTCCGCGCCTGACCTGTGCTGGGTGCGCAAGGACAACGTGAAGGTCGGGATCGGGGTCGCGATCGAGCAGACCGTCGCCAGGGACGTGGGCGTCTTCCTGCGGGCGATGTACGCGGACGGAAAGTCCGAGGTGGTGGCGTTCAACGCCCCGGACCGCTCGCTGTCATTCGGGGCGGTGGCAAGGGGAACGCTGTGGGGCCGTCCGTTCGACGTGACCGGCACCGGTCTCGGGCTGAGCTGGATCTCGGAGAGCCACGCCCGGTACCTGGCGCTCGGGGGCATCGACGGGTTCATCGGAGACGGCGCCTTGCGCCAGGCCACCGAGGGCGTGTTCGAGGTCTTCTACAGCGTGAATCTGCTGAAGGCGATCTGGCTCTCGGGCGACCTGCAGGTGATCTGGAACCTCGCCTTCAACGCCGACCGCGCCGGGCCGGTGACGGTCCTCGGAGCGAGGGTCCATGCCGAGTTCTAGGACAGCACGCGCCTGGCTCCTCGGGGGCCTGCTCTGTGCGCTCGGAGCGCGCGCGCAGACGCCGGTGCAGGGCTTCAACGCCGAGCGGCTTTACCCGTCCGCCCCGGGTGCCGGCTGGTTCGTGATGGACAGCCTGGACATGCACGGTGAGCTCGGGGGCGCGCTGTCGTTCTCGATGCGGTACGCGCGCGACCCGGTGCGGGTGGGCGGCCTGGCGGTGGTGACCGACTCGGGGTACGGGCAAGTTGCCGGGGCGATCACCTGGCGCTCGTGGCGATTCTCCGTGGGGTTCGACTTCCCGGTTGCGGTGAAGGGGCGGTCGGCGACGATCGGGGGATACCAGTACCTCGGGCCGGACCTGGATTTCGGCTCGCAGCCGGACACCATCTCGGACGTGCGGGTCGGGGTCGAGACCCGGCTCCTGGGGAATGCCGCCGGCCCCTTCCGTCTCGGGCTGGGCGGGCAGCTGTGGATCAAGAGCGGTCCGGAGGAGGAGTACGTCACCGACGGAACGTACCGCGGGATGTTGCGCCTCCTGTTCGCCGGGGACGTGAGCTGGCTCGCCTATGCGGGGCACGTGGGGGTGCACATCCGCCCGCGGGACGACGGTGGGGTTCCCGGAGCCCCGCGCGGGAGCGAGCTGCTGTTCGGCGTGGCAGGCGGGGCGACGCTGCCCATCGGCAAGACCTACCGGGCGGTGCTCGGCCCCGAGGTGTACGGGGCGACGGCGTTCAACGCCTTCTTCAACTCGGAGGCGACGAGCGCGGAGGCGATGCTCTCCGGCCGGATCGAGGGGACGGGGGACTCCGGTGCCCAGCTCCGCTTCAAGCTCGGCGCAGGCATCGGCCTCGGCTCGAGCTTCGGCACGCCGGCGTGGCGGGTCGTGTTTGCGGTCGAGGTCGTCGGCCACGGCGCAGGCCAGTGACCGGCGTCGGCCGCCGGGGCTTCGACGACATCCCGGCGTCTGGCCCGGGCGGCGCCTGCCCTGCGCGGGATGATGCCATTCTGCCGGATGCACCGGCGACCGGTCACGCGCTAGCCTCGGTGCCCATGAAGACCCCCGCGCTCCGGAACCCGACGGTGAAGGCCGCAATCGAGGCGTTCCAGAAGGGAGACCGGAAGGCCTGGTCCGCCCTGTTCGAAGAGGACGCCGAGCTCTTCGACGACGGGAGCGCGAGGAGCCTGGAGAGGTTCGCCAGGGACGCGCTCGGGCACGAGCGCTTCACCTCCATCGAGCGCGTCGGGCAGGACGGACTCGAGGTCATCGGGAAGTTCCACTCCGACCAGTGGGGCGACTTCAAGACCTATTTCCGCTTCCACCTGGGTCCGGAGGGGAAGATCCACCGGCTGGACATCGGGCGGACCGAGTAGCGCCCCCCCTCCATCCGCTCTGTGAGTGCGATCGGCTCGCGCCGGCGTTGACTGATCTGGCGCGGGCTCGGTACACGCCCGCCACCTCCGCAATGCCAGCGGCCGAGCAGGTGACCCGTTGACCTCGAAGACGCTCCTGCTGACCGCGGTGGCGATGGTCTGCTTCGCCGGCAACTCGCTGCTCTGCCGGCTCGCGCTGAGGAACGCGGCGATCGACCCCGCGAGCTTCACCGCGGTCCGGCTCGGATCCGCGGCGCTGGTGATGACGGTGCTCGCCCGGCTCGGGGGTCAGGGGCGAGCCCAGGCAGGGGGCTGGACGTCGGCCGCCGTGCTCTTCGTGTACGCCATCGCCTTCTCGCTCGCCTACGTCCAGGTCGGCGCGGGCCTCGGTGCGCTGCTCCTCTTCGGCGCGGTCCAGCTGACGATGGTCGGCTGGGGTCTGGTGAAGGGGGAACGTCCGGGCACTTCCGAGTGGGCCGGCCTGGCGCTGGCGATCCTGGGCCTGCTGCTGCTCACCCATCCGTCGGTCTCCGGGTCCCCGCTGAAGGGGATCGCGCTCATGCTGCTGGCCGGCGTGGGCTGGGGGATCTACTCGCTCCGCGGCCGCCGGGCCGCCGACCCGCTGCAGACCACGGCGGCGAACTTCGCGCGGACGGTTCCGCTGGTCGCGGTGATGGTCGCGATCAGCTTCCTGGTCGAGCGCCCTCACCTCTCGCCGACGGGGGTCGCCGCGGGGGTGGCTTCGGGAGCGGTCACCTCCGGCATCGGGTACGTGATCTGGTATCGCGCACTCTCGAGCCTCACCGCGCTCCAGGCAGCCACCGTCCAGCTCACGGTGCCGGTGCTCGCGGCCGCGGGCGGAGTGCTGTTCCTCGGCGAGCGCGTCACGCTGGAGCTGGTCGGCGCGGCGGCGCTCATCCTCGGTGGGCTCGCGGTGGTGATCCTGAGCCGCACGCGCTGAGGCCCGGGTCGCGCCGCGACCTGGGTGTGTGGGCGACGGCCGACGCTCGGCGATCCGGATCGTCCGGGTGATCTGCTCGTTCGCTTCCCACTGTGCCGGCGTTCCCCGGATGGAATCCGTTATCTCGGCCGGATGCGAATCGCGATTCTCACCTTCCCGGGCTTCAACGAGATCGACTCGTTCGTCGCGTCCTACATGATCAACCGCGTCACGCGAGCGGGGTTGAAGGCGGAGATCACCTGCGCCGCTCCGGTGGTCGAGTCGGGGCGGGGAGTGCGTGTCAGCGCGCAGCGGCCGCTCGAGTTCGCCAGGGAGGCCGACGCGGTGCTCGTGGGAAGCGGCAAGCTGACGGCAGAGCTCGTCGAGGATCGCTCGACCCTCTCCCGCCTCGTGCTCGACCCGCGGCGACAGCTGGTCGGCTCACAGTGCTCGGGGGCGCTGATCCTGGCGAAGCTCGGACTGCTGGAGTCGCTGCCCGCGTGCACCGACCGCCAGACTCGCCGCCTGGTCGAGGCGGCGGGAGTCCGCATCCTGGAGCAGCCGTTCTTCGCCAGCGGCAACGTCGCGACCGCAGGAGGCTGCCTGGCGTCGCACTACCTCGCGACCTGGTTCATCTGGCGTCTGGCCGGGCGCGCGGCGGCCGAAGAGGCCCTGGCATACGTCGCGCCCGTCGGCGAGGAAGCGGAGTACGTGACGCGCGCGATGGGCATCGTCGGCAAGTTCATCCCGACGGGACCCATGAGCTGACGGCGAGAGGCTGTCCGGCCTCGCGGCAATCATCCAGATTGGCCCGCCTTGGAGCCCGGTGCAACGGGCCGAGTCGACGCCTCACCACAGGCAATTCTGTGAAATCATGCCGAGGCAGCCTGAAATCCAACACTCGCCGAGCGATGCTCCTCGAAACCCTCCGTTTGCTGACCGTGTTCCTCGCGGGCCTCCTGGCGGGCGAGGAGCTGGTGATTCGCTACGGCGTTTGTGGACCGGTCGCCGGTCTCGAAGAGCACGCGCAGATCCGGCTGCGCCAGGCCTTGATCCGCAGGCTCCGTATCCTCGTTCCCATCGTGCTCTTCGCGGTGGTCCCCTCGGGCGTTGCGGTCGTCATCCTCGGAGGCATCGACCGGAGAGAGACGTTCGCTGGCATCGGTGTCGCCTGCCTGATCGCCTTCCTCGCGATCACCCTGGGGGGCACGGTGCCGATCGACCAGGCGACGCTGACCTGGGACCCGGCCGCCCCGCCCAGAGACTGGCGACAGCTGGTGCGGCGGTGGGAGCGACTCGATACGGCGCGGACCTGGGCCGCCCTTGCGGCGTTCCTGTGCTTCCTGCTCTCCCTCGCCGGTTTCTGAGGGGCGACGGGCAGGACGGCGTCGTCGAGGGTCAGGACCGTGTCCCCGTCTCGCACGCCTTCGCTCGCGCCAGGAGCAGCTCCCGCTCGCGGCCGTTCTGCGCCTGGAGGGCCGCGCGCTGGAACTCCTGGCGGGCCTCGGCGGTGCGGCCGAGCTTCGCGAGCAGGTCGCCCCGGACGGTCGGAAGCAGGTGGTACTCGCGCAGCGCTGGTTCGTCGACGAGGGCATCGACGAGCTCGAGCCCGGCGGCCGGCCCGAACGCCATCGACACCGCGACGGCGCGGTTCAGCTCGACCACGGGTGAGTGCGTGAGCTCGACCAGCGCGTCGTAGAGGGCGACGATCCGCTTCCAGTCGGTCTGGTCTCCGGTGCGCGCTCGGGCGTGGCACGCGGAGATCGCGGCCTGGAGAGTGTACGGGCCGAGGGGCTGCGAGAGTGCCTCCGCCCGGTCGAGGGCGGCAAGACCGCGGCGAACGAGGAGCTGATCCCAGCGAGACCGATCCTGGTCTAGGAGCAGGACCGGCTCCCCGCCGGGACCCACCCGGGCCCGCATTCGCGACGCCTGCAGCTCCATGAGCGCGACGAGGCCGTGCACTTCCGCTTCCTCGGGGACGAACTCGGCCAGGATTCGCCCCAGGCGCAGAGCGTCCTCGCACAGTTCCGTTCGCACCCAGTCGTCGCCGCGCGTCGCGGTGTAGCCCTCGTTGAAAACGAGGTAGAGGACCTCCAGGACCGAGGGGAGCCGGGCGGAGAGGTCCTCGCCCCTCGGAACCTCGAAGGGAACGCGCGCCTCGGTGAGCGTCCGCTTGGCGCGCACGATGCGCTGGGCAATCGTCGGCTCGGGGACCAGGAAGGCCCGGGCGATCTCTTCGGTGGTGAGCCCTCCCAGCAGGCGCAGGGTGAGTGCCACCCGCGCGTCCGTCGAGAGCACCGGGTGGCAAGCGACGAGGACGAGCCGCAGGAGATCATCGCCCACGTTCTCGTCGAGCGCCGCCTCGATGTCGGGCGGCTTCGCTGGTGCGGCGACCTGCGCTTCGTCCTCGAGCGCGCCGTGCGTTCGCTCCAGCATCTGGTGTCGGCGGAGCTGATCGATGGCGCGGTTCTTCGCGGTCGCCATGAGCCAGGCACCCGGGTTGTCCGGGATGCCCGTCTCCGGCCAGCGCTCGAGCGCGGTGACCAGCGCCTCCTGGGCGAGATCCTCGGCGAGGCCCACGTCGCGAACCATCCGCACGAGGCCTCCGATCAGCTGCGCGGACTCGATCCGCCAGACCGCCTCGATGGCTTTTCGTGTGGTTGCCTCCACCATGCCTCACCCGCCCCTGCTCACGACTTTCGCTGTCGCTTGACCTGGTCGCGCAGGCGCTGCTCCTGCGCGCGCAGCTCCGGCGTGGGCTCCGTGCCGAAGTCCTCGGCTTCGAGGACCGGGCGGACCTCGATCTCCGACTCTTCGCCGGGCATCGGCTCGGGGCAGCGCCTGAGCCACTCGAGCGCCTCCTCCATCGATCGGACCTGCCAGATCCAGTACCCGGCGACCAGCTCCTTGGTCTCGGTGAAGGGGCCGTCGACGACGGTCTTCTTTCCACCCGAGAACCGGACGCGCCTTCCCTTGCTGCTGGGATGCAGGCCGTCCCCAGCGAGCATGATGCCCGCGTTGATCAGCTCCTCGTTGAACTTGCCCATCTCGGCGAGGAGCTCCTGGCTCGGCATTCGGCCCGCCTCGGAGTTCTTGGTCGCCTTCACCAGCACCATGACTCGCATTGCTCCGCTCCTTTCGAATGCTACGGGCCAACGCCGGGGTCGAAGATCGGCCGCACCTCGGACTCTCCCTCGAATCCGGGCCAGTGTTTCCGGTGCAGCTCCATGAACTCGGTCGCGATCCGGAGCACCTCGGCCTTCGAGTTGGCCTTGAGGATCGCCCAGCCGCCGATGACCTCCTTGGCCTCGGAGAACGGGCCGTCGGTCACGGTGATCTTGCCATTGGCGAGCCGGATGCGGACGCCTTCCTTGCTCGGGAGGAGGCCTCCCGTGTCGACGAGGGTGCCGTCCTTGAGCGACCTCTCCACGAACTTGCCCATCGCCTCCATCAGCGCGCGCGGCGGCGGGGACTGCCGATACGACTCGGAGCTGCGGATGAACGTGAGGTACTTCATGGCTCCTCCTCGAGGGGGTTCCGATCGCCCGACGAACCAGCCCGGGCCGGATCGACACGCCGGACAACGTCTCTCGCCGCGCGGCCGGTGGTCTCGCGAGAGCGCCGTTGATTCAGGGGCTTATGCTCAGCCCCCCGGAATGCAATGTTTGCCCCCGGGGAACTCGAGCGTCATGCTTCTCAGAGTTTCCCGGCGAGGAGTCGAGCCACTGGCTCGCGAAAAGCGCCCTTGCCGCTCACCACCACGTAGTACCCGCTCTTGGCAAACCACAGCCCGCCCTGTCCATCGTAGAAGCCGCCGGGGAGATCGGCCGGCGCCTGGTGCGACTTGCTGCGATTTCCGGTGCTGTTGGTGTCGTAGTCGATCTTCGCCTGGTAGCCGATCTGCGCGTACAGCGTGCCGCCGTGGAAATACGAGCAGACGTTGTCGAAAAGGAGCCCCGCCGGCGCCCGAAACGCCTGGGTCGTCATTCCGGGAGGGAATCCGAGCTTCGCCTGGTCCTGCGGAGACAGCGACTGACAGGGGTGATTGCCGAACGGCACCTTGGGCGCCGAGAGTTCGCCGGAGCGAGCGTCGCCCGCTGCGCTCAGGGCTCCGGCGAGGATCAGCACACTGACGGATCCACCTCGCATGGTCGATTCCTCCACCGAGCCGCGCCGGATCGCGCGGCCAGGCCCGACTCAACTCCCCGGACCTGACGAGCACCACCCCGTAGAACCCATCCGTCCCCTCCCGGTGCTGGATGGCGAACAGGGCCCAACCGCGAATTCAGGGAGCCATCGCCCGGGCCATCGCGGCGGGGTCCACCGGGTACCTCCGAGCGTGGCGGACTCCACCCTGGGACGTCGCCGAGCCCCGAGTGTCCGCTTCACGGCTCGGCTGCGACGCAAGGGTGGGCGGGCTGATGCGGCCGGGCGGTGCGCTGGCCCGGACGCTCGCAGCTACCGGCAGCGACCGGCCGGTCACGGCCAGCTGCGCTCCGCTTCCACCTGGCACCGTACGGCGCATCGTCTTCGGTCGGCCCAGCGCGTCCACCCACGGGCTCGGGCTCCGGGTCGTCGCTTCCGGCGCTCCGCTGACGCCGCCCAGGGGTTTCGTTTTCAGCACCTTCGACCACGCCGCGCCCCCGACCGTCTGCGTTCCGCTGGGGCCGGGCAACGCCCCGGTCAGCGAGGTGTGGGAGCTGGTGAACATCGCGGGCCAGGACCACAACTTTCACCTGCACCAGGCGCGGTTCGAGCTGCTGAGCGGAGATGTGCTCGGGGAGGAGTCGCGGACGCCTCGGCGACTCGGTCGGGCGACGGTGCTCCACGACAACGTGCCGGTGCCGCGAGGCGGCCCCGGGTGCGACGATACGGTCGAGGCATGGCAAACCGGAGCCTGCGTTCCATCGCGTGTCGTCGTCCGGATTCCGTTCACCATCGCCGGAGACTTCGTCTACCACTGTCACATCCTCGGCCACGAGGAATGCGGGGATGATGGCGAAGATCAGCGTGGTTCCGTCGAAGGGCGGGCCGACGCCTGGAAAGGGCGACCACCCCGGCGACGTCGGCCCTCGGTGACGGCCGCAGGGGCGTCGAGCTCCTCGTCGGAACGCCATCCATCACGCATCTACTGCGCCGCGACGAGCCCTCTTGCGCATTGTATGCGCCAGTGGACAGGAGCTGGTCGCGCGAATCACCTGAGTCCCACCCTTGCAAGACCCCGCTTGGACGGCGATCGGAGGATCCGATGACAACAGCAACAAGGGTCGAGGACGTGATGTCGACGGCGCTCGTCACCATCCGGGACGCTGACACCA
>Ga0335070_10002254_pt1 | contig 22533 bp, 18 predicted proteins | sample Lox_Sample_13_FD_206722 | JGI IMG/M metagenome (GOLD analysis project Ga0335070, IMG submission 206722) | Soil microbial communities from Loxahatchee National Wildlife Refuge, Florida, United States - Lox_Sample_1.3 | ecosystem: Environmental > Terrestrial > Soil > Wetlands | place: USA...
AAAAGTTGTAACTTTTTTAAGTTTGGGTTACAGTGTTAACGTTAACGCAAATTCGTAATAAGTATTTGACTTTGAACATAATTAGGTATTTTAAAGAAATCAAAAATCATTCTTAAGAAAGGAGATAGGCAAATGGAGGGAATGGGTAAAATTAAAGCGAAGCCAATCAAAATCACGGATACGACGCTTCGTGATGGGCATCAATCGACGTTGGCGACCCGGATGAGGACGGAAGATATGGTTCCGATTGCTGAGGAACTTGACAGTGTGGGTTTTCACTCCGTGGAGGTATGGGGAGGAGCGACCTTTGATGTGGCACATCGTTTTTTGGGAGAGGATCCATGGGAGAGGGTCAAAGTATTGAAGAAACTGATGCCTAAGACTCCCTTTCAAATGCTTCTTCGTGGTCAGAATTTGGTGGCTTATCGTAACCATCCGGATGATCTGGTCGAGGCTTTTATCGAGAAATCGGCAGAGGTGGGAATTGATGTCTTTCGTTGCTTTGACGCGGTAAATGATGAGCGGAACTTTGAGACAGCCTTTAAGGTGATCAAGAAGTGCGGAAAGCACATTCAGGGTACAATCTGCTATTCATTGACGGAGCGGAGAATGGGCGGGCCTGTTTACAACTTAAATTATTATCTCGAGAAGTCGAAAATTTTGGAGGGGATGGGCTCGGATTCTCTTTGTATCAAGGACATGGGAGGGCTGCTGGCTCCTTATGATATTTATGAATTGGTCAAGGCGTTGAAGAAGGCCGTAAAGATTCCCATTCAACTACATACTCACTATACAAGTGGGATGGGGTCGATGACCTATCTGAAGGCGATCGAGGCAGGGGTGGATATTATTGATACGGCCTTGGCTCCTTTTGCCCTGAGATCTTCACAACCAGCGGTGGAGCCGATTCTAGTAGCCCTGGAGGGAACGCCCTGGGATCCGAAGCTGGATTTGGACAAGCTTCTAAAAATTGGGGACTATATCGAGAGCATTGCACCTAAGTATCGTGACTTTTTAGACACGACGAAGATGGCGGTTATTGATACCGGGGTGCTCAAACATCAGATTCCCGGTGGGATGATCTCCAACATGGTGAGTCAGCTCAAGCAGCAGAAGGCGTTGAATCGGATTGAGGAGGTTTATAAAGACCTCCCGCAGACGCGCAAGGATCTGGGGTATCCACCGCTGGTGACGCCGACATCCCAAATTGTGGGGGTCCAGGCGGTTCTCAACGTACTCTTTGGTCGGTATAAGATGGTCTCAAAGGAGACGCAAGATTATGTGTACGGTCTTTATGGAAGATCCCCGGTCCCCATCCCTGATGAGATCAAGAAAATAGTGTTGAAGGGGTACAAAAGGGGGAAGGAGCCCATTACGTGTCGGCCTGCGGACCTTATCGAGCCGGAGATGGAAAAAGTGAAACAGGAGACGGAAGGATTGGCGAAGAATGTATGTGATACCCTGGTTTATGCGCTATTCCCTCAAACGGGAAAGGAATTCTTGAAGTGGAAGTATGGATTGGAACCAGTACCGGACAAGGTGAAACCCAAGACCTTGGAAGATGTTAAAAAAGAGGACGAAGCCCTTGCTAAGGCGAAGGCAGAAGCCCAGAAAAAGAGTGCTTGAAAGGGAATCACTCTTTGCGCCGGCTTTTTATACCGGTAACACGATAAATGCATACGAAGATTACCATTAAAGATATTGCCCGGGTGGCCAATGTTTCTCACACCACCGTCTCAAGGGCGCTTAATGACAAATCGCGGATTAAGAATGAGACAAAGGAGAAGATTCTTTCCATTGCCAAAGAGTTAAACTACCGGCCAAACTTCATCGCCAGAAGTCTGGTGATGAGGCGAACCAAAACGTTGGGCCTCGTCATCACAACCATCGCCAACCCATTCTACACGGAACTCTCCCAGGGAATCGAAGCAACGGCTATCAGGCTGGGGTATAACATCATTCTCTGTAGTACCAATTATGACCTTGCAGCGGAAAAGAAGTATATCGATATGCTGCGAAGCAAAGGAGTGGACGGGATTATCTTCACTTCTGCACATATGGGTGACATCAATATTCTTGCATTGGCAGAAGAGGGATTTCCGATTATATTAGTTAATCGGAGAACCTACCACTCAGTAGTACGAGAAAAAGTCGATTATGTCGGTGTGGATAATATTCTTGGGGGTTTTTTGGCTGTTGAACATCTGATCAGACTCGGCCATAAACGGATTGGAGTGATCGGCGGATCTTCCGAATCCTCAGTCGGCTTTGAACGTCTTGAGGGCGGGAAAAAAGCCCTTGCTGCGTACGGTTTGGATGTGATAAGTGACTATTTCTTGGAAGGAGATTTTTTGAAAGGATCCGGTTATGAGGGAGGGAAGAAATTCCTTGAGATGAGCGAGCCTCCAACCGCAATTTTTGCTACGAACGACTACATGGCGCTGGGAGCCTATCAAGCGATCATTGAAGAGGGGGTAAAGGTTCCGGAAGGAATCGCATTGATTGGATTCAACGATATCGAATTTACGTCAATGAAAGGAATTGAATTGACAACGATCGGCCAAAAGAAGTATGAAATGGGTGCCCTGGCGGTGAAAACACTTATTGAAAGGGTTGAGGGGGGGAAGCTGGGACCTCCAGAGGAAATTATTCTAGAGCCTGAGCTCATCATACGGAAAACGTGTGGTTTCTATTCAAGGGGCTACCAAGTTGAATCTCAAAAAGCCCCTCAGGCCAGCACTCTCCCCTGATCGGAGAGGACTATGGTGAGAGGGAATTTGAAATTTGTTTCGAATCATTTGAATTTTCGTTTTAAGAGGAGGAGGTCCTATGGGAAGAAAAAAGATTTCAGTTATTGGTGCGGGGTTTGTGGGGGCCACCGCAGCCCATTGGGCTGCTGAAAAGGAATTGGGCGATGTTGTTTTAGTGGATATCCTTGAAGGGATTCCTCAAGGCAAGGCGCTTGATCTTTTTGAAGCAAGCCCTGTTGAGGGTTTCGATGCAAGAGTGATTGGCTCAAATGGGTTCGAGGAGACGAGAGATTCTGATGTGGTAATCGTCACATCAGGCGTTCCTCGAAAACCAGGGATGAGCCGGGAGGACTTGCTGGAGATCAACAAGAAGATCATCGAGTCGGTTGTGACGCAAGTCGTTGAAAGATCTCCAAAGGCTATTCTCATTATGGTGACCAATCCTCTGGATACCATGACCTATCTTGCTTTTAAGAAGAGTGGTCTCCCCAAACAGAGGGTGATGGGGATGGCAGGAATCCTCGATACGGCCCGATTTAAGGCCTTCATCGCAATGGAATTGGGTATTTCGGTTGAAGATATCCAGGCTCTTCTGTTGGGAGGACATGGAGACGAGATGGTACCTCTTCCAAGATATACCACCATCAGCGGTATTCCTCTTTCTCAGCTTCTTCCTAAAGAGACGGTTGATAAGTTGGTAGATCGAACTCGGAAAGGTGGGGGAGAAATCGTCAATCTCCTCAAGACAGGAAGTGCTTTTTATGCACCCTCCGCAGCAGCCATCCAGATGACAGAGGCCATTCTCAAAGATAAGAAAAGAATCCTCCCATGCTGTGTCTATCTCGACGGAGAATACGGTCTAAAGGATATCTGCTTCGGCGTTCCCGTTAAGTTAGGTGCCGGCGGGGTGGAGTCAATCATCGAACTTCAACTGACCGAGGAAGAGAAAAAATTGGTTACCAAGTCTGCGGAGAGCGTGAAGAAAAGCATCACGGAGCTGAAGATTTGAATTCAAGCGAGAAGCATCCTGCTTGGCAAAACGTTGGCATGCGAAGCGCTCCTCGAACGAGGTGCTCCTCAAACAGAGCGATTTTTGACCAGAAGAGGGATTATGAGAGAGATTAACGTTCAGTTGATCACTGAGAAGGTGAGAGATCTTTGCATGAAAGCGAACACCGATCTTGGAGAAGATGTGCTTCAAGCCATTGATCGGGCCATAGAGAAAGAGGACTCTCCTCTGGGGATTGAGATATTGAAGGAATTGAAGGAGAATGCTCGAATCGCAAAGGAAGAGAACGTCCCGATCTGTCAGGACACGGGCTTTGCAGTGGTGTTTGTGGAATTGGGGCAGGGCGTCCATTTGGTTGGGGGCAATCTGAATGAAGCGATTCACGAGGGCGTTCGTCAGGGATACCGGGAAGGGTATCTGAGAAAATCCATTTGCCATCCTTTTACCAGGGCCAATACCGGAGACAATACACCGGCGATCCTGCACACCGAAATGGTTCCGGGAGATAAAGTTAAAATTACGGTGGCGCCCAAAGGCGGCGGCAGTGAGAATATGAGCCGGGTGACGATGCTCACTCCATCGGACGGCATTGAAGGCATCAAGCGGTTTGTAGTTCAGAGAGTCAAAGAATCGGGATCAAATCCGTGCCCTCCAACCATTGTTGGAGTTGGAATCGGGGGGACCCTGGAACAAGCTGGACTTCTTGCAAAGAAAAGTTTGCTGAGAGTTCTCGGAGCCAAAAATCCGGATCCGGTATTGGACCAATTAGAATCGGAGATCCTTACAGAGATCAATCGTCTTGGTATCGGGCCACAGGGATTGGGAGGGCGAACGACCTCTTTGGCTATTCACATTTTGATGATGCCGTGCCATATCGCCAGTTTTCCTTTAGCAGTGAACATTCAGTGCCATGCGCAACGGCACAAGGAAATCACGATATGACACGGAAATGGGGAGACACGAAGAATGTGCGACACGGAGATACCGAATGGGGAGAAGGTGCTTCCCAGCGTCCTCCTATACTCCTATCTCCGTCAGTGATGGAGGAATGATGAGCGAACCTATTCGTATAAAGCCACCCCTCAGCGATCAGGACGTAGAGAGATTAAAGACTGGCGATCGGATCTTGATCAATGGAATCATTTACACAGGAAGAGATGCTGCGCATAGGAGACTTTTCGATCTTTTGAAAGAGGGAAAGAACCTCCCCTTTGACATCAAAGGTCAGATTATCTATTATGTCGGTCCTACGCCTGCCAAACCCGGACAGGTCTTTGGATCAGCAGGCCCAACGACCAGTTATCGGATGGACGCTTACTCTCCATCTTTAATCGAGAGAGGCCTAAAGGGAATGATCGGGAAGGGAATGCGATCCGATGCGGTGAAAGAGGCAATGAAAAAATACAAAGCAGTTTATTTCGCTGCAACCGGTGGGGCTGGTGCCCTTCTGGCCAAACGCGTGAAGAGGGCCGAGATCATCGCCTATGAGGATCTGGGGCCCGAGGCGATCCGAAGATTAGAGGTGGACGACCTACCAGTGATTGTCGTCAATGATGTAAGGGGAAATGACCTCTATATCGAAGGTGAGAAAAAGTACCGGAAAGAATAAATTTAACCCGGTTGGGTTGTTTTTTATAGTTTAATTCTGCAAAAGCGGGTGGGGAAAATATGGAAAAGGCAGAAGCTGGTTCATTAAAGGCGTGGTTCATGCTGCCCCGTTTTCAATTTCTGCCCCTCACCGTGATCATAGTGTCTTTAGGAACCGCGATAGGCGTGGTTGCGATGCTCCTAGTGTAGCACAGTAATATCAGTGTGTTGCAAATTCACGAGAATGAACTTCTTTTCAAAAGAATAGATGTGCAATAGCAGCGCATTTATGTGACTACACCACTCGTTTTGTAATAAAAAGTATTTTATTATTAATTAACACCTTTTTTCTTGGAGATCCCTAATGAAAATCGAACTCACCAGACAGAAGATTCATAATGACTTTGCGAAGAGAGTCGAACTGATCAGTGGCCAAAACCTGTTCGCTTGCTATCAGTGCGGAAATTGCACGGCGGGCTGCCCGGTTGCCTTTGCCATGGAGGTCGGCCCTCATGAAATCATTCGATATACGCTGTTAGGTTTGGAGGAGGAGGCTCTTGGCGTGAATACTTTCTGGCTTTGCGCTTCTTGCCTCCAATGCACGTCAAGGTGCCCCAAGGGAATCGACATTGCCAGGGTGATGGATGCGTTGAGGATGGTGGTGTTGAGAAAGAAAGAACGAAAGGATCACGTTGAGATTCCTGAATTTCCGGAAGGATTTCTTGAAAAATTACCTCAGATCGCGTTTGTCAGTGGATTCAGAAAGTTTCTTTCATAATCATTTTATACGCTATGCGCCATGCTCTCTGCGCGATGCGTTCTAGAGGAACGAGATGGATTATCTTTACTTCCCGGGTTGTACGCTTTATACCAAGGCAAAAAATTTTGATCAGACCGCACGAGACTGTTCTCTTCTTCTCGGATTTGAATTAAAGGAGCTCAAGAATTGGACCTGCTGCGGAGCCACCTTTCCGTTGGCCACGGATAACATCATGGCCCTTCTTCCACCTTCGAGAATTCTGGCGAATGCACGGGAAGAGGGGACTGCTCTGACCACGCTCTGCGCCGTTTGTTACAACGTGATCAAAAGGACGAATCGATTGATCCAGGCGGACGGAGAGAAAAGGGATAAGATCAACAATTTTATCGAAAAGAATTATCAAGGAGATCTTCGGATCCTCCACTACTTAGAAATCCTGAAACAAGAGGTCGGGTTTCCTCAACTCAAGGAGAAGGTGAAGAAGCCATTGTCCGGACTCAAGGCGGCTGCTTATTATGGATGTATGCTCCTGCGGCCCTTCGGAGAGATGGGGTTTGATGATAAGGAAAGGCCCACCCTTTTTGAAGAATTTCTAGAAGCATTGGGAGCTGAAACAGTTGAATATCCGTATAAGATCGAATGTTGCGGGTCTTTCCAATCTGTGGGAGCACCCGATGTCGCTACGGAATGTGCGTATAAAATTCTTGGATCGGCGACTAAGAACAGTGCGGAGGTAATGGTGTCCACCTGTCCGATGTGCACGTTTAACATCGACAACAAGCAATCGGATATTAAAGAGAAATACCTGGGTTTCCAGTCGGTTCCCGTATTCTATTTTACGCAATTGCTCGGGATCGCAATGGGGCTCGATTATCGAAGCTTAGGATTTGATCAGAACGCTGTTGATCCTTTGCCCCTTTTGAAAAAGAAAGGTCTTCTGTAACTCCCACCCTTCTTCCCTCCCCCTTAAAGGGGGAGGATGGAGGTGGGGGTAGACAGAGAACGAAGGTGAATTTTGAACAAGGTGGTTAATGAGACCAGACGAAATGAGGCTTGTTCACCTCAAAACGGTTTTATCAAAAGAGCGATGGTGATCGGGGGAGGGATTGCCGGGATCTCTGCATCGATCGATCTGGGAAACGGAGGATATGAAGTCGTGCTGGTGGAGAAGCTTCCGTCCATTGGAGGCAGAATGCTCCAGCTTTCCGAAACCTTTCCCACCCTCGATTGTGCCCAGTGCACATTAACTCCCAAAACAGTGGAGACGGGTCAACATTCCCGTATCAAACTTCTCACCTATTCTGAGGTGGATGGCGTTGAGGGAAGGGCTGGAGACTTCAGGGTGAAAATCCGAAAGAAGGCAGCTTATGTGGACTGGGACAAATGCACGGGCTGCGGCCTCTGCCAGCAGAAATGCCCCTCCAAGAATCCATCCGAATTTGATCGGGGCATGGGACTGGGAAAAGCTATCTATACTCTGTCGCCCCAGGCCGTTCCAAATAAGCCCGTGATCAACCCGTCCAATTGCCGCTATTTCAAAGAAAGTAAGTGCAAAGTGTGCGAAAAGTTATGCCCTGTTGGAGCGATTGACTACGAGCAGAAGGATCGCTTTGTCGATGAAAGAGTCGGTGCGATTATTATTGCAGTGGGTTTCGACTTGATCCCCAGGGAGACTTTTGGGGAATATGGTTATGGTGAGGTTCTGGACGTGATCGATGGTCTCGCCTTCGAGAGGCTCAATTCGGCATCCGGACCGACGACGGGCGAGATTCGCAGGCCCTCAGACGGAAAAATTCCTAAAGAAGTGGTTTTCATTCAATGCACGGGTTCAAGAGATCCTGAACGCTACAAGCCTTACTGCTCGCGGGTTTGTTGTATGTACACGGCCAAGCACGCTCGTCTCTATAAACATAAGGTCCACGACGGACAGGCCTATATTTTCTATATGGATATTCGCTCAACAGGGAAGGGCTATGAAGAATTCATCCAGCAGGGGATGGAGGAGGAGGGGATTCTCTATCTCAGGGGAAGGGTCTCACGGATCTTTCGAGACGGGGATAAGGTGGTAGTGTGGGGCGTGGACACATTGACGGGGAAGAAAGTTGAGGTTGCCGCAGACATGGTGGTTCTGGCAACCGCCATTGTTCCCCAGAAGGAGTCGAAGGATCTCGCCAGAAAGCTGGGAGTCAAAACCGACGATCACGGTTTTTTGGCCGAAGCCGAAAGAAAATTAAGAACCGTTGACACGGATATTGAAGGAATCTATATTGCAGGGTGTGCTCAGGGGCCGAAAGATATTGCTGATGCAGTGGCCCATGCCAATGCGGCGGCGAGCAAGGTCCAAGGGTTGTTTGCAAAACACTAGATGTTAAGCACCAATAACCAAGCACCAAATTCCAAATAAGCTCCAATGACCAAAGTTCCAGCGTTGGAAAGGTTTCGGTCATTGGTGATTGAGGATTGTGATTTGTTTGTAATTTGGGATTTGTAATTTGGAATTTAGGACGGAAAACTCGGTATTATCGGTGAGGATGTTGTAGGAAGTTAGGGAGCCCAAAAGTTAAATGAAGCGGTTGGGTGTTTTTATCTGTCACTGTGGCGTGAATATTGCGGGTACCGTAGACGTCAAGTCGGTCGCTGAAAAAATAGGTGAGATTGAGGACGTCGCCCACAGCACGGACTATATCTATATGTGCTCCGAACCGGGACAGCAGATCATCAGGGAGGCCATTCGGGAGAAAGGTTTGAATGGAGTGGTGGTGGCCTGCTGCTCGCCCAGCATGCATGAAAACACTTTTCGGAAGGCTGTTAAAACTCAGGGCATGAACCCTTATCTCTGTGAGATTGCCAATATTCGGGAACAGTGCAGTTGGGTCCATCAGAAAGAAAAGGGGGAGGCCACCCGGAAAGCAGAAGAGATCATCCAGGCCACCCTGCAAAAAGTAAGAAGAAATGAATCGCTGGAGGCCATTGCTGTGGCGATCAATCGAAGCGTATTGGTGGTCGGTGGCGGGATTGCCGGAATGACTGCCTCTCTCGATCTGGCCGAAGGAGGTTATGAGGTTATTCTTCTGGAAAGAGAAGCAGCGCTGGGAGGCCACATGGCCCAATTATCAAGGACCTTTCCAGACCTCGACCCCGCCTTCAGTGGTCTCCATTCAAAGGCATTGGAGGTGGAGAGGCATTCGAAGATCCATCTTCACTGTTATTCTGAGTTAGAAGATGTAAAGGGCTATGTCGGAAATTTCGATTTAGTCATCCGTAAAAAAGCGACTTCTGTGGATGGGGAGAGATGCACCGGATGTGGCCTCTGCATAGAGAAGTGCCCTGTGGAATATGCTTCAGAGTTTGAGAGGGGGATGGGAATGCGAAAAGCGGTCGACACCCTCTACCCTTCGAGTGTCCCAAACAAGCCCGTGATCGATCGTGATCATTGTCGATATTTTTCGGACGCCAGTTGTCACCGATGTGAAGAAGTTTGCCCTGAGAAGGCCATCGATTTCAAACAGGAAGATGAGCGGATTCCGGAGAAAGTTGGAGCCATTGTGGTGGCCACAGGATACGAACTTTATCCGAAGGAAAAATTGGGGGAATACGGATACGGTGAAATTCCGGATGTGATCGACGGCCTTGCCTTTGAACGAATGCTCTCGCCTGATGGGCCGACGAAGGGGAGAATCATTCGGCCATCTGATGGAAAAGTGCCAAAGGAGATGGTCTTTATCCAGTGTGTGGCCTCGAGGGACCCGGACCGATATATGCCGTATTGTTCCCGGGTTTGTTGTATGTACACGGCCAAGCACGCGAAACTTTATAAAGAGCAGGTTCCGGACGGACAGCCCTACATCTTTTATATGGATATTCGCTCGGACTGCAAGGGCTATGAGGAGTTCCTTCAAAAGACCATTGAGGAAAAGGGCCTTCTCTATCTCAGGGGCCGTGTGTCCAGGATTTTTCGGGATGATGGGAGAGTAAGGGTTTTGGGGGTGGATACATTGACAGGGAGAATGGTTGAACTGGCAGCCGATATGGTCGTCCTGGCGACCGCCATTGTCCCGAGCGATGGAGTGAAAGACCTGGCAGCCAAGCTGAGAGCCACCGTGGACCGGCATGGATTCTTGACGGAAGCCCATATCAAACTCTACCCGGTGGAGAGTTCGACAAAGGGGATCTACCTTGCGGGTTGTGGTCAGAGTCCAAAGGATATTTCAGACACTGTTTCTCAGGCCTCAGCCACAGCAAGTAAAATTCAGGCGTTACTTTCCACGGACAAACTTCTCCAAGATCCCTTGATCGCCTTTGTGGACGAAGGAATTTGCAGCGGGTGCGGGATCTGTGTCGAAATCTGTCCTTACGAAGCGAGGGAGATGGATCCTCGTCGGGGGATCTCGGTAGTTCATAGCGCACTCTGCCAAGGGTGCGGGGCCTGCATTGCGGCTTGCCCCAACTTTGCCTGTGAGTTGAGGAACGGATCTGCCGATCAGGTCCTTCGAGTCGTTGACACGTTTGTAACATAGTTTCTCTAGTTTCTTTGGTTTTTCTGGTTTATCTATTAGTTATTAAGTTAATAGATAAACCAAATAAACGAGAAAGACGAATTGAACCGAAAGAGAATGGAGGGGACGGAATTGGAGACGGAAACACGAATGGAGAACGCGGATTCTACTTTTTTGCAGGAAACGATGAAAAAGAGCGGAGAAAATCTCAGCCTCTGTTATCAGTGTCTGAAATGTACGGCGGGTTGCCCTACGGCGGCATACATGGATATTCGACCCAACAATATCATTCGGATGATCCAGATGGGGATGAAAAAGGAGGTTCTCGGAAGCAGCGCTATCTGGTTTTGCGTTTATTGTCAGACTTGCGGCACCCGTTGTCCGAATGAGATCCACATCGGGGTTCTTATGGATGCCTTAAGAGAGATGGCCATTGAAGAGGGGATTCCGGCAAAAGAGAAGAATATCCATCTCTTCCATGAGGCTTTTATCCAGAGTGTCCGGAGAGGGGGAAGAGCCCATGAGGTAACGATGTTGATGGACTACATATTCCGGAGCAGGGACTTGATGAAAGATTCTCTCTTTCCTGGCGTGAAGCTCTTTTTGAAGGGTAAATTTCCCTTGCTCCCCAGCTTTATCAAGGGAAGGGATGAAATTAAACGAATCTTTGAGAAATGCACCAAAGAGAAATGATGTTGGAGGCGCATAATGAGATTTTCTTACTATCCAGGTTGTACGGATCATTCATCATCTCTAGAATACGGGTTATCCACCCACGAGGTTTTTAAGACCTTGGGGGTAGAGTTGGTAGAGATCGAGGATTGGAACTGCTGTGGAGCTGCCGCGACCCACAGTCTCAATCGTCTCCTCTCTCTCTGCCTACCGGCCAGGAATATCTCCAAGGCGCAGTCCGCGCAAGCAGGGCCTCTGGTTGTTCCCTGTGCCGGATGTTTTAGCTATATGAAGAGGACCGAATATGTCCTGAAAAATGACGAGGCAGGTCGAAAGGAGATTGAAGAGATCGTCGGATTTAAGTATGAGCCTTCGCTGGAAATATTAGCGTTGATGGATGTCATCCTGAATCGAATTGGTTTGGAAAAGGTGCAAGAAAAGGTCAAGAAGCCTCTAAAGGGATTAAAGCCCGCCTGTTACTATGGATGTGCCTTGGTTCGGCATCCTAAAATAACTCAGTTGGATGATCCGGAAAACCCTCAATATCTGGATCGGGTGATGAAAGCCCTCGGTGCTGAGCCGGTGGAGTGGTCTTATAAAACTGATTGTTGTGGTGCAGACCTGGCCATGACCTATAGTGATGTGGTGAAAAAACTTGTAGGAAGAATTGTATCGATGGCAAAAGAGGCAGGGGCTCAATGTATCGTTACCTCTTGCGGCCTCTGCCAAATGAATCTGGAGATGAGGCAGGATATGGGTCTCCCAATCTTTTACTTTACTGAACTGATGGGAGTGGCCTTTGATGTTGAAAAGAAAGAGAACTGGTGGAAGAAACATTTGATCTCCCCGAAACCGTTGCTGGATTCGCTGGGACGTTAAAGGCCGGACACGGTGATGCGGAGAATGTAGCGTCGGCATTCCTGCCTGCCGGCAGGCAGGTATTGCCGACGGATAGATTCGCCCCCAATAAATTGGGGCGCTACAGAAGAATTAAAAACAGAGGGGAAGAAATGGTACAGGAAAAAACAAGGGGTGACAAAAGTTCGGCATTGGTGATTGGTGCGGGGATTGCGGGAATGCAATCTGCCCTTCTGTTAGCGGAGATGGGGACAAAGGTTTTTCTCTTAGAGCAGGGACCGGCCATCGGTGGGTATTTTCCGCTACTGGATAAGACCTTCCCCACCAACTCCTGCGGGGTCTGTTTCATGAGCCCCACGCCTCCTGCTTTCTGCCCGATTTATGAATGTCATCTTCACGATAAGGTCGAGTTATTGCCCTATTCGGAAGTGACCAAGGTCGAGGGAATGGGTGGAGATTTCAAAGTTTCTGTTATCAGAAAGCCTCGATTCGTCGATCCCAAACAGTGCACTCTTTGCGAAGCCTGTATAAAAGTTTGCCCGGTGGAGGTGGAGAGAGAATTTGGTGGTGGTTTGGAGAAGCGAAAGGCGATCTACCTTCCCTTTCCCCAGGCGATCCCTCACAGCTTCGTGATCGATCCGAAGACCTGCACCCGATGCGGGGAGTGTGTGAAGGTCTGCGGCCCTAATGCAATCGATCTTGCTATGAAAGAAGAGGAAGAAAAGATTGAGGTCGGAACGATCCTACTGGGATTTGGATTTGAACCCTTCATCGCCCAGAGAAAAGGGGAGTATGGCTTTGGCAGATACGAAAACGTGTTAACGAGCATTCAGTTTGAGAGGTTGCTTTCCACATCGAGTCCGACACAGGGACTGCCCATCCGGACCTCCGATGGGAAAAGGATGGAGAAGATCGCATTTATCCAGTGTGTGGGATCAAGGGATCCTTCTTGCAATCAAGATCATTGCTCCACCATCTGCTGCATGTACGCGACCAAACAGGCCATGATTGCCAAAGATCGATCTCCTGACATTGGCGTCACGTTTTTCTACATGGATATCCGGCCGATGGGAAAGGATTACGAACGATATTATGAAAAGGCAAAAAACGTTTACGGGATCGAGTATATCCGGAGCGCCGTCTCTTCGATTAAAGAACGTCAGCAGACGAAAAATCTTTTGATCACTTACGTCAAAGAGGATGGGACTTTTGAAGAACGAGAGTTCGATGCCGTCATTCTTTCCGTGGGATTCACCCCGCCACAAGCCATAAAAGATTTAGCGCAAGGGATGGGCCTCCAGTTGAACCAACAGGGGTTTTGCCAGACGGACGAGTTTAATCCTGCTCAGACCTCTATAAGTGGAATTTTTGTAGGCGGTGCCTTTCGCGGTCCCAGAGATATTCCCGAGACGGTCGTAGAAGGATCGAGTGCGGCGGCATCGGCAGCCTCCTTTCTCATCCCCAATCGTCTTCCTCAGCCCCTTAAAGAATATCCTGCGGAAGGCGCAATCAGTGACGAGATTCCCAAAATAGGAGTCTTCATCTGCCATTGCGGCGAGGAGCTGAAGAAAAACCTTTCTCTCTTCGATCTCATCTTAGGGACGAAATTGCTGAGAGGGGTGGGGCATGTCGAAGAGGTCGGTTTTGCCTGTCTCCCGGAAGATTTAGATCTCATCAAGAAGAGGATCGGGGAGCAGGGTCTCAATCGAATCGTCATCGCGGGTTGCTCTCATCGGGAGATTCGAAAAGCGATCGAAGAGATGGCCAAAGGGATGGGTTTTAATCCCTACCTCATTGAATATGCCAATATACGGGAACAATGTTCCTTCGTCCATTCCGATTATCCGAAGTTAGCCACGGAAAAGGCGATGGCTCTCATCAGAGCGTCGGTGGAGAGGGCAAGACGTTCTCAACCGATCCGAGTAGGGAAGCAGAAAATCGATAAAAGGGGCTTGGTGGTAGGAGGTGGCCTCGCCGGCATGACGGCTTCTCTTCAACTGGCCCGGCAAGGGTATGAGATTTATTTGATCGAGAAAGAGAAGGAACTGGGCGGGAACTTAAAGGAGTCGTTCTATACATTGAAGGGATCGGATCCTCAAGAGCTATTAGACCAGCTTGTTAAGGAAGTCGAAAGCAGCGGATCCATTCACTTCTATCCCGAGACAGAGGTTCTCGGATTCGAAAAGAAGAATGGGCACTATCAAACAAGGATTCGTCATCAGAATGAAGAAACGGTGCTCGATCATGGGGCACTCATCCTTGCAACCGGTGGGAAGGAAGTGCCCCCCCAAGGGTACCTCTACGGAGAAGACTCGCGGGTGATTACGCAAAGACAATTGGAGAAGATGATCCACTTAAACGATAAAGGCTTGCAGGATGTTCATTCGGTCGTAATGATCCAGTGTGTCGGGTCGAGGGACGAGGAACATCCCTACTGTAGCCGCATCTGCTGCGGCCATGCGGTGAAGAATGCCTTGAAATTAAAGGAAAAAGACCCAGGTGTGAATGTTTACGTGCTCTACCGGGACGTGAGAACTTACGGATTCTATGAGACTTATTACCACAAGGCAAGGGAGAAAGGTGTGATCTTCATCCGATATGACTTGGAGAATAAGCCGAAGGTTGCTCTTCAAGAGGGAAATCTTCGAGTCTCGCTGGTTGACCCTGCGATGAATGGTGCGGTCACTCTCTCTGCAGATCGTGTCGTCCTCAGCACGGGAATTGAACCGAATGACCATCGGGAGCTGGCGAGGGTTTTGGATGTGGAGCTTAACCCGGATGGTTTTTTCATGGAGGCCAACCCCAAATCTGCCCCTCTTGATTCAGTGGATCGTGGAAAATTCTTCTGCGGCCTCTGCCATTCGCCCAATCTGATCGAAGATACCATCTCCCAGGGAATGGCGGCGGCCGCCAGGGCGGCTGCGCTTTTATCCAAGGACGCTGTGGAGGAAAAGGCTTATTTGGCTTATGTGATCAAGAGGCTCTGCTGCGGTTGCGGCCTATGCGTGACGGTATGCCCCTATAAAGCAAGGGTTCTCAACGAAGAAGAAGGTAAGGCTGAAGTGATCGGAGCGCTCTGTAAGGGGTGTGGCTCCTGTGTGATCGCTTGTCGAAACGGAGCCTCCCAGCAGCGCAACTTTGAAAAGGATCTGAATCTGGCCGCCCTGGACGCGGTCATCGACTAAACAAGCAAAGCGCAAAGGGCATAGAGCATGGCGTAAATGACAGAACAAGCTCAAGAAACAATCTTTAAAACTCCATGCGCTATGCTCTCTGCTCCATGCGATCTTTTAGAACAGGAGGAAGAAAATGGCTGAATTTGAACCGAGGATTGTAGCCTTTTTATGCCACTGGTGCACCTATACTGGAGCGGATCTTGCCGGCACCACCCGGCAACAATATCCTCCTAACATCCGCGTCATCCATTTGATGTGCTCGGGAGCCGTAGATTCCATTTATGTCTTGAAAGCTCTGATCGACGGGGCGGACGGCGTGTTGATCGGAGGCTGTCATCCAGGGGACTGCCATTACCAGACGGGAAACTTTAAAGCCCGGAGAAGGGTTGCCATTCTAAAGGGCATTCTTGAGCAAATGGGTTTTGCAGATAACCGCGTCTGGCTCAAATGGATCAGTGCGAGTGAGGGGAAACTCTTCGCCGACACGGTCACGAAAATGGTAGAAGATCTGAAGAAGATGGGTCCAAATCCGATGAAAGAGTTATGGAACGCATAAGAGACGCCCTAGCGCCTGCCTACCGGCAGGCAGGCAAAGAGCATAGCGTATAGCGTAAAGAAAATGCAGCCGCAGGCTTAAGCCTGCGAATACGAAAGGAGAACGGCTGGACATGGCAAAGAAGGCAGTGCTAAAAGTTGCAGATGGAAAAACAGATGAGGCGATCATTGGTTTTCTGAAATTGTTATTAAAAGAAGAAGTGGTGGAGGCGATTGTCATACCCAAAGCCCTTCCCTCACAGGACGGATTCGTACAAACATTGATACGAGATCCGGAAAAAATGGATGGAGTGTGCATGCTTTCGCCCACCATGCCGGTTCAGTCTGCAAGAGTCGTCTCCAATCTGAGTGTCAAAAATCTGGGAAAGAAAATAGCTGCCGTATTGAAGGCATGCGAGATAAGGGCGAGCGTTGAATTGGCAAAATTTCTCCAGGTCAAGCTGGATAACGTTTACTTCATCGGCGTCGATTGTCCGGGGACACTTGAGGTAACCGATTATGCAAAGATGGTTCAGGAGGGGAAAGGCGGAGAGGCGCTGAGGAAGGAGTTGCTCAAAGGTATGGAGAAGGGGGAAATTTCTTCCCCCTCAGGGTATGCCTTCCGGACGGCTTGCCAGATGTGTGAATATCCAGTCCCTCTCGCGGATGTGAACATCAAACTGTTTGGCTATTCGGCAGATCAAGAGATTGGCATCGAGATAGGAGATAAGTTGGGAAAAGAGATTGAAGAAAAAGGTATTCTCTCTTTTTCAGAAAATGAACCGGCGTCGAGGAGCGACGTGGTCAACAAAGTCCTTGCTGAGAGGACAAAGAAGAGAGATGCCCTTTTCCAGGAATTCAAGGGGATCGTTACGGATCTCAGATCCTTTTTAGATCGTTTTTCAACCTGTGTTCGTTGTCATAACTGTATGGTGGCCTGTCCGATTTGTTACTGCAAGGAGTGTGTTTTCAGGACAGCAGTCTTTGAGCATGACGGAGATCAATTCCTCCGGTGGGCGGATCGGAAGGGTGGAATTCGAATGCCAACCGACACGCTTATCTTTCATCTCATTCGGATGTCTCACATGGTAACTTCGTGTATCGGCTGCGGACTCTGTGATAGTGCCTGCCCGAGCCGATTACCGGTGGCCACCCTTTTCAGGAGCGTTGGAGACAGGATACAGAAAATGCTCCAATACGTTCCGGGAAGGAATGTTGAAGAGGTGCCCCCTGTGGCAAGTTTCAAAGAGGATGAATTGAAGATTGAATCAGGCAGCACATAAAAAGAGCATAGAGCATATGCGCTATGCGCATATCTATCGTCAGGAGGACATCGATGTCAACAGAAGAAATCAAGAAGGAAGAACTTGTTCCCATTTTTATCATGGGAAAGCGGTATGAAGTTCCTTCCTCTCTCACCATTCAAAAGGCATTGGAGTATGCTGGCTACCAGTTGATCCGGGGCTGCGGATGTAGGGGAGGAATATGCGGTGCGTGCGGGACAGTCTACCGATTCCCTGGAAGTTATAAGATCGAGGTGGGCCTGGCCTGTCAGACCGTTGTTCAGCCAAACATGTACCTGACACAGATCCCGTTCTTCCCGGCCACCAAAAGCGTCTACGACATAGAGAAAATCAAACCGACGATTGAAACGCTGGTGAAGGCCTACCCTGAACTTTTGCGTTGTTTACAATGTAATACGTGCACCAAATCGTGTCCGATGGATATTGAGGTGATGGACTATATGGCAGCGGCCATGAGAGGGGATGTGACACGGTTGGCCGAGCTTTCGTTCGATTGCGTGATGTGCGGCCTTTGCACTTCACGATGCCCGGCGGAGATTTGCCAGTACAATATTGCCATCTTAGGGAGGAGGCTCTATGCCAAGTACATCGCTCCCAAGGCTGAGCACCTTGCCTCCATGGTGAAAGAGATCGATAAGGGAAGGTATGAGCAGATGCTCAGGGGTCTCATGGATACGAGTGAGGATGGACTGAAGGATCTTTATAATGCAAGGGAAATCGAGCCCGAACAGGCCGATGAGAATTGGACTCCGAAAGATAATACGTATCTTTAAGACGCAAAGCGTATAGCGCAGAGCGGTAAGAAGGTTGAGGTTGAGGTTTAGGTTAGAACTTCTTAACCTCAGACTTAACCTAAGCCTGCGAAGACTATGCCGAGGTGATAAGGATGTCTTATACAAGTGAGTTGAAGGAACTGATCAAGAAGGTTGAAGCGACGCGACCCGCCAGGATTGAGAAGAAGAGAAGAGGAGAGGAGTTCCCGTTACTTTCTTTGAAACAGAGAGAAGAACGATTGAGAACGTACCATCCTGATTTTAGGGAAGGTTCGAGGAAAGAGATTCGTATCGGGCCGAGTAAGGGATACGCCATCTCGCCGGAGATCGTGGATCTTCTTGAGGCGAAGAGCCGTGTCAACCCTGATTTGATTGATTTGAACAAAGTGGTATATGAAACGGATGTCCTCATCCTCGGCGGAGGAGGTGCAGGGACGGCAGCCGCTTTGACAGCCCAGGAGAATGGGGCCAAGATATTGATCGCCACCAAGTTGAGGCACGGGGATGCGAACACGATGATGGCAGAAGGCGGCATCCAAGCTGCGACCAAGGGCGCGAAGGACTCTCCGTATTATCATTACCTCGATGTCCTGGGAGGAGGCCATTTTAAGAATGTTCCTGAACTGGCCTACACGCTTGTCACGGACGCCCCGAAGGTCCTCGCCTGGTTGGAGAACCTCGGTTGTATGCTGACAAAATTTCCAGAGGGGCAGATGAGGACACTCCATGGAGGGGGAACCTGTCGGAAGCGGATGCATTATGCCGCTGATATCACAGGTGCCGAAATCATGAGAACCCTGAGAGATGAAGCAAGGAATCGTGCAGGGCAAATTAAGGTTCTCGAGTTTTCTCCAGCCGTGGAACTCATTTTGAATGAGCATGGCCACTGCTCGGGAGCGGTGCTATATAACCTTGAAACTGAAGAATACTTCATCGTCAAAGCTAAAGCAGTCGTCCTGGCCACCGGGGGTTCGGGAAGGCTTCACATCCAGAGGTTCATGACCACCAATCATTATGGCGCCACAGGTGATGGCCTCATCCTGGGTTATCGTGCGGGGGTGAAATTATGTTTTCTTCACACGGTGCAATACCATCCTACTGGCGTTGTCTTCCCTGAGCAGGCAGAGGGTCTCCTGATCACGGAGAAGTTTAGGGGGGCAGGGGCCAATGTCCTCAACATCGATGGCGAACAATTCGTCAATGAACGCGAACCGAGAGATGTGGAATCGTCCTGCTTCATCCGGGAGTGCACGGAAATCGGGAAAGGAATTCCGACCTCCACGGGCCGGGTGGGGATCTGGCTTGATTCTCCGATGATCGATGTTCTCATGGGAGAGGGGGCGGTCAGGAGAGAGTTCCCAGGGAAGTATATCCTCTTTAAGCGATATGGAATTGACATTTCAAAGGAACCCATGCTGGTCTATCCGACTCTGCATTACCAGAATGGAGGATTGGAATATAACAACCGTTGTGAAACCTCCGTTCCCGGATTTTTTTCGGCGGGAGAGGTTTCCGGTGGGGTGCATGGCGAGAATCGGTTAATGGGAAACTCTCTTCTCGATGTCTGTGTCTTCGGCAGGATCGCGGGAATGAGCGCTTCGAGGTACATAAAAGGAAATTTCAAAGATGGTAAGCTAACTTTAGATCACGTCCGAAGGTATCACCAAGAATTGGAAGAAGCTGGGATCATCACCGATCGAGTCGCTCCTATGCTCCTTCCAGATTACTCCAACCCCAAAGTCCGGGAGCATCAACTCACTGCCCACTATGTAGGAACGATCCGGTAAGTTTTCTTTTTTCCGTGACAAAAAAATCCCCCACTCACCCTCCCCTCTCCCCTGTTGGGGAGAGGGATAGGGGTGAGGGGGTACGCGCTCGGATGTAATAAGACTTATGTCATCATTGTGGCTCCTTGTCCTACTGAATGGTGAGGTCGCTATCACTCGTATCAGTGTAAGCACCATTGGTCGTACTCGTCACTCGAATCCTGTAATCTGTCCCAGGGGCCAGGTTTGCAGGAATGGTCCAATTGCGCGAACCACTTCCTCCGCTGCCTTTCGGAACGGAAGCGATCACGCGATTCACGACCCCTGCCTTTAGAAGTTCAATCTTCACGCGCGCACCAGGATTACCCGTATAGTTCCAACTGATTTTCTGGGTTGTCCCTGCGGTCAAGATTTCTCCACCGTTCGGTGAAACCAGGGTTATGGTTGGAGCCGCAATGGTAAAATCGCTATCACTCGTACCCGTGTAAGTGCTATTCTTCGTGCTGGTCACCCGAATCCTGTAGTCTGTCCCGGGAGCCAAGTTGGCAGGTATTTTCCAATTATAGGAGCCACTTCCGCTATTTCCTTTTGAAACGAAAGATTTGATGATCTGATTGACTATTCCTCCCTTTAGGAGTTCAATTTTCACATATGGACCAGGGTTGCCGGTATAACTCCAGCGAATCGTCTGGGTAATCCCTGCAGCCAGGTTCTCTCCGCCATTTGGTGAAATGACGGAGATCGTTGGAAGCGGTGGTCCCACAATGGTGAAATCATTGTCGCTGGTGTCGGTATAAGAACTGTTGCTGGTATCCGTAATTCTAATTCTATAATCCGACCCCCCAACCTGAGTGGAAAGAATAATCCAATTAAAGGAGCCGTTCCCTCCCCTTCCTTTAGATGTGGAAGACTTAATAACTCGATTGACAACCCCTCCTTTCAATAATTCTATCATTACATACGATCCGGGGTTCCCGGTGTAAGTCCAGCGGATTGTCTGAGCAGAGCCAGTTGCCCAGGTCTCTCCTCCGTTCGGAGAACTGAGGGAAATCCCAGCTATTATATGTGAGAGTTTCAGTATAAAGATGTCATCATAGCCTCCGCTGTTAGCATGGAGCGGGCTTTCTCCAGCCGGACCGTTCCAGCTTTCAGAGCTTGTTCCCGTAACATAGACGTTTCCGCTTCCGTCTGCAGCAATGCCATAGCCGTTATCCAGATCATTTGACCCATAGAAGGTGTGCCACTGGTAGGGGCCGCTACTGTCGAGTTTTAGGACAAAGATGTCAGAGTACCCGGTGTGGGCATGGAGCGGGCTCTGTCCGTCAGGACCATTCCAGCTGCTAACGCTAATCCCCGTGACATAGACGTTTCCGCTTCCGTCTGTGACAATGGCATTGCCGTGATCCCACTCACTTGACCCATAGAAGGTGTGCCACTGGTAGGCGCCGCCGCTATCGAGTTTCAGGGCAAAGATATCATTGCTTCCGCTATAAGCGTGAAGCGGGTTTTCTAAGTCCGGGCCGTTCCAGCTTTCAAAGCTTGTTCCCGTAACATAGACGTTTCCGCTCCCGTCTGTGGCAATGGCATTGCCGTAATCATAAATTCCTGACCCATAGAAGGTGTGCCACTGGTAGGCGCCGCCGCTATCGAGTTTTAGGACAAAGATGTCATCGCCAGCGCTGTAAGCGTGAAGCGGGTTTTCTAAGTCCGGACCGTTCCAGCTTTCAAAGCTTGTTCCCGTAACATAGACGTTTCCGTTCCCGTCTGTGGCAATGGCATTGCCATAATCATAAGTTCCTGACCCATAGAAGGTGTGCCACTGGTAGGCGCCGCTACTATTGAGTTTTAGGACAAAGATGTCATCGCTTCCGCTGTAAGCATGAAGTGGGCTTTGGAGGGCCGGGCCGTTCCAGGTTTCAAGGCTTGTTCCCGTAACATAGACGTTTCCGTTTTCGTCTGTAGCAATGGCTTTGCCGTCATCCCATTCACTTGGCCCATAGAAGGTGTGCCACCGGTAGGCGCCGCTACTACCAAGTTTCAGGACAAAGATGTCAGCGCTTCCGCTGTGTGAGTGAAGCGGGGTTTGTCCGATTGGACCCTTCCAGGTCGAACCGCTAATCCCCGTGACATAGACGTTTCCGCTTTCGTCTGTGACAACGGCATTGCCGACATCATAACCTTCTTCTGACCCATAAAAGGTGTGCCACTGGTAGGCCCCGCTACTATTGAGTTTCAGGACAAAGATGTCATAGCTTCCGCTATGAGGGTGAAGCGGGGTTTGTCCGGTTGGACCGTTCCAGGTCGAACCGCTAACCCCCGTGACATAGACGTTTCCGCTTCCGTCTGTGACAACGGCATTACCGTCATCATAATCTTCTGAGCCATAAAAGGTGTGCCAGGCATAGGACGGGTATATCGTGAGCGGGTAGTCGGGGTCATATGAACCCAGGCTGAATCCGACCTCGTCCCTCTCCGCCATAGTCAAACCAATTAGGGCAAAAGATAGAACCATACCAACGATAAGCAACAGCAATGTTTTCATCGAACTAAATTACCTCTTTTTGATTGTTGGGCTCCAAGCACTTTGCTTACTATAAAGTCTTAAGTTGAAGATCATGTGAAGGAACTATGCTTATTGTGCACACTTCTGTATTCGGTCTTGTCAATTATTTGCTGATTGAAAAGTCGCTGTCGCATGTATCTGAATAAGAGTGGTTGCTCGTGCTGGTAATTCTAATTTGATAATCGTTTCCGGGCTCCTGGGTTGATGGGATGAACCATCTGGTGGAGCCGTTTCCTACACTCCCTTTTGAAACGAGAGACTTGATAACCCGATTTATAATTCCAG
>Ga0335070_10002255_pt1 | contig 22532 bp, 13 predicted proteins | sample Lox_Sample_13_FD_206722 | JGI IMG/M metagenome (GOLD analysis project Ga0335070, IMG submission 206722) | Soil microbial communities from Loxahatchee National Wildlife Refuge, Florida, United States - Lox_Sample_1.3 | ecosystem: Environmental > Terrestrial > Soil > Wetlands | place: USA...
CGACTGCCAGGCAGCGCGAAAGACCCGCCCTTCATCGGCGCTATCCTGCGCGCCGCCCTCCAGGGCTCCGCCTTTCGCCAGCCAGTCGCAGGCCGCGACCCACACCAGGGGCACCAGAGCAGCCAGGCTCCACAGCAGGCTCACCCGGTCGTTGCCGAGCTCGGCGAGCAGCGGATGGAGGCAAAGCGCTATCCCCGCGCCCGCCGCCGACACCAGGAACAGACCGGTCACCGTCCTGGACCGCCCCGTCCGCAGGTCCGCCAGCAGCGTCGGCGCCAGAAGCACCAGCGCAGCCACGTACAGGTAAGGATGGATGTGGACGACGGTGGTCAGCCAGGGCAGCAGACGGCCGACGTGCACTTGCTGGTAGGTGAAAGGGATGAACGCGAGCAGGCAGTACACCGACGTGATCAGCAGGACGGTCGCGTACGTCAGCCGGCCCAGGAAAAACGCGAGCCGTGCCAGTCTCATTTTTCTGCTGCCAGCGAGTCCCGCTTGGCGCGGATCTCAGGGTCGTTCGGCTTCAGCTGGACCAGGCGGTTGTACTGGCGCAGCTCCTCGGCCCGGTCGTTCTGTCCCGAGGCTGCGCGCGCCAGAAGCAGATGGAAGTCGGGGTCGCTGTCCGCCAGCTTCGCCCCCTGCTCCAGGACCTTGCGGGCCTCCCCGTACTTGTCCTGGTGGAGGTACACCATGCCGAGAATGAGCATGGCGTCCGCCTTGTCGGGCGACTTCGCCAGCACTTTCTCCGCGATCTGCTTTGCTTCGTCGTGCCGGTCCTGCCGTACCCGGCAGCGCGCCAATCCCAGCAGCAGGTCGGTGTATTGCGGAGAGATCGTCAGCCCCTGCTCGTACTGCTGCGCCGCCCGGTCCCACTCCCCGTTCATTTCCAGCGCGTGTGCCAGGTAAAAAATGGAATCCGTATTCTTAGGATCGAACGACAGGCAGCGCTGGAAGGCCGCGATCGCCTGTTTCTCGTGCCCGTCGCCCTGCTTCCAGTGGGCCTGGCCGTATTGGGGGCAGGCCTCCACCGGGGTGGGCGCCCGGTCCACGTACTTCTCCCACATCTGTGCCTCGTCAGCGTAGCGCCCGAGGTGGTTGTAGATGTCGGCCAGCCGCCCGATGTAGATGTGGTTCTCCGGGTATGCCTGGTAGAGCCCGAGGGTCGGCTCCAGCGCCTCCTGGTACTTCTGCTTGCCGAGCAGCGCCTTGCTCTTGTCTTCGAGCTGCTGCGCCTCGGCTGGGGTCAGGGTCGGCCGCGCGCGCCGGCCGAAGATCCCGTAGCGGCTGAAGATGGCGACGTAGAAGATGACCAGCAACGCCAGCGGCAGCAGCACACGCCCGACCGGAGAATGCACGAACTTCTGCAATCCCCGGCCCGTGGGTTTTCCCTCGGGGTTCATTTCAGAACCTATAGTATACGGAGCCCTGCGCTGTGTACCGGTTCCTCTTCCCGAAGGGCAGGTCTTCCGATCCCGCTCCGCCCTTGAGATTGAGGGCCCAGTGTCCCAGCGTCTTGTCGCCCTCGACCGTCACCCGGGTCGAGTTCTGCCCGATGATGTCCAGCGTCGTCTGCGCCAGGGCCAGGGAACTGCCGTGGCTGTAGCGCACCTCAACGTAGTCGTGCAAGCCTTCACTTCCGAAAAAGCGCCGCGCCCCCACCTGGACGGTCTTCGACACCCCCAGATCATCCGGCGTCAGGTACATGCGCCCGGTGAACAGCCAGTCCCCGAGATACTTCGCGGCCGCCCAGGTGTAGATGTTCGTCCCGGTGGAGAATTGCAGGTGCCGATAGCCCCCCGACAGCTCCCAGCCATGTCCGATGCTCTGGTAGAGGTCGGCGCCTAAGCGGTATTTCGGATACAGCTCCTGGTCCGGCGAGGTTCCCACGTTCACGTACATGTACGTCCCCGGCCGGAGGTGGGGATACATGTCGGCCTCGATCTGGTAGCTGGAGATGCCGAAGCGGGCGGCCCGGCTCACTCGGCCGATCAGCGAACCGATCGGGGTCGGACCCCGGAGTTGCAAGGAATCCTCATGCTGCGTGCCCTGGTGCCGGCTCAGGAAATCGCTGGCGTGGCTGAATTCGGCCTCCCATTTCCACGACTCCACGGTGAGCGCACGCCGCCAGCGCAGGGCCTGGGCGTTGGTGGGCTCGAGCTTCAACACCTCGTCCAGGGTATGCAACGATTCCCGGTAGTGGCCCTGGTTGCGCTGCGCGCGCGCCAGTTGCAGCATCAGGGCGGTGTCTTTCGGGCTGTGCTCCAGGCCGTCCGCCGCCAATTCTTCCGCCCGCGCCGGATGGTCGCTCCAAAGTTCCACGTTGATCAACGCCGGGAGAGCATCGCTGTGGTGCGGGTGGTTGTCCAACACCTGGGTGAGCTGGCGGCGGGCCTCGTCGTATTGTCCTTCCCACGACAGCACGGTACCGTAGATGGTGCGCGCATCATTGTCGCCTGGACTCTGGACAAGCCGCTGCTTGAGCAGCTCTAGGGCCTCCTGGCGGTGCTGCTTTCCCGCGAACGCCAGCTCGCGGGCCCGGGAGAACGTGTACCCTCCCGCCGCCTCCTGTCCGGCCGCGATCGGCGCAGCCATCCCCAAGAGAATGGCTGCGATCAGCGCGGCCCGCGGTATTGCTGGCTTTTTTCCTACCATCTCACCTCACGCGACCAGCAGTGTATCGCACGGAATCCGCTGACCTACTCCATGCCCGCGGTCAAAGCGGAAGCCCGTCCCGCGGGCTCATTCCGCAAACCTTCTCTGGCGCTGGTCTGTAAGAAGGTCTGTTGCAGCGCAGAATAAGCCTTCTTCAGGTATCTTTCCGGGGCCACGCTGTCCCAGCGCTTCCAGGTGATGCTCTGCGGTTTCTGGATGCGCCCGTCCGTCAACGCGGGCAGCGCCGAGACCACCGTCATACGGCCCAGGTCACCGCCAGGCTCGCCCGGCTTCAGTGCGAAGACACTCACCTCCAGCATCGTGCTGGTCGCCACCCGCGCGCCCGTCTTGTCGCTATAGCCACCGAGCACCAGGTTGGACGACGGATCGGTCACCAAGAGCCTAGACCAGGGGATCCTTACCAGGATCGCCTTGTCCTTCACATCGGCATACCACTCGGCCAGCGAATTGTAATCGGAGGCCGCCGGGTTTCCGTTGCCGTAGCGCAGCACACTGAAACTGTAATCCTGGCCCGCGACCACGCCCGCGCCCTTGTCCAACGGTCGAGATTTCGGCTGCACCGCCATCTCTACGAAAGAACCGCCGTCCTTCAGGAACGACTCGAACCCACGGCGATACACCACCTGCAGATCGCCGGAAAGCTCCGCATCGGGCGCCAGGTCGAAAGGATTGTAGTTGTCCGCGGCCAGCAGCTTTGATTGCGCCGGGTCGCCCAGGTAGAGCAGGAAGTTCGCCCCCGACGCGATATTGACGTTGCCGAAGGGCAGCTTGCGGATCCCAGCCCGGCCCGGCTGGGTGTTGAGGGCCACGGCGAAGGCGGCCTTGTCCCAGTGGGCCTTGCCGTCGCGCTTTCCGGCGGCGCAGTCCAGGCATTCGAGATTGATGCGCAGATAAAGGTAGCCCTCGTCGGTACCGGCCTGCACGCTGCGGATGGTGCGGTCGGCGTCAAAGCCATCGCCCGACGGCTGCGGAGCAGCGCCAGCGTAGAGCTTCTGCTGGGACTCCCAGGCCGCAGCATCGCCGGCAAACAACCTCCACTGACGGGGGCGATACCCGGTCAGACCGTAGCGTTCAGCCGGATCCATGTCGTTCAGCCACAGGGGCGCGCGCTCGGGCGACGGTTTGAAGCCGTGTTTCAGCCAGCCGTCCTTGTACCATTCGTCGATCAGTTCGAAGACCAGGCTGCCGGCGCAGCCTGCTTCGCGAGCGCTGCGCACCAGGCGCGCCAGGATCCTGGCCTGCTCTTCCTCGCTGTGCCCACCCTCGTTCCATCCCGTGGACTGGAAGCGCTTGATGCCGATCGAACTGGGCACGCCCAACGCGCTCACCACCAGCGGATAGGTCAACCGGCTGCGCAGGTCGCGCAAGTAGCCGTACACCGGGTTCGGACCCTCGCTGTCCCGCGCCCGCTGGAACTGCGGGTTCCGCATCACCGTCTCCGGGTAATAAGGGAAGGCGGCGTAGGCAGCGAACAGTCCTGCATAGAGGGCCGGCTTCACCCCCATCTTCCCTTCGGTCGGAAGCGCCGGGTCCGAGGCGGGCGGATCGACGATGGCCACCGGATGCTGCCAATTGTAGGTCTCGGTCTCATAGGAGACCAGGTAATCGAGCATCTGCACGTACCAGACCTCGGCGGGGTCGGCGTTGCTGACCGACAGGTACTTGCCGTCGTACCTGTTCTTGCCGGCGTTGATGACATTGGTGTGGACGGCAACCGCCGCGCCCATCTCGCCACCCAGCAGGAGGGCGCCCACCTGCGAGGACACATCGGTGACATACAGCCCGTTGCCTCGGGCTTTCTTGGGCGGCACGTTGCCGCGGCCGTGCAGAGCATCCACCACGTAGCGGATCTCGGCCTTCGTGTCTTCCATGAACTTGTCGTCGTAGAGGTCATCGTCCGGAGGCCGGCCCACCCAGACCTGCTGATATAGCAGCAGCTTTCTGCCCTGGTCCATGTGATGTTTGAAGGCGCGATAGAAGGCCGGCGGCAGCAGCGTGTAGGTGCGAAGCACGTTGGCGTTCAACTGCGCCGCCTGCTGCACCCAGGCGGCATACATCTCGCCGTCGGTGGGCATCGCCGCTGGGTAGTATCCCGGCGCGGCCGGTCCCAGATCGATCCCGTTCACGTACATCTTCTCCCACCCGCCGCGGCCCAGTTGCCACATGGCGCCCTCGGCGGCCCGGTAACGCACCTGGGTCTGGGAGGGACGGCGTACCTCGGGGAGGCCCTCGGGCACGCGGTCGTTCGCGAACCCCTTCAGACCGTACAGGTCCTCGAAGGCGACCTGGGCCGCCTGGCCGTAGTTCCGGTCGTTCAGCAAGTCGCGGTAGATCGCCGCCGCGTCCAGGTTGTTGCCGTCCTGCACCAGGGCTCCGGCAGTCACGATGCGCACATTGGGGTCGCCACCGCGCCGGCCCAGGACTTTTCTCAGCACGCCGGTCTCGATCTTGCCGCGACCGGTCTCCAAAGCGACGAAGGCGGCGCCCAATTGCGCTTCCTCGGTGCGCGGGTCGATGCGGATGGCGCGATCGAAGTAAAAACGCGCTTCCTCGTAGCGACGCATCTTCAGGTTGGCCCAACCCAGCATCATGATCACGTCCAGCGAGTTGGGAGCGATGCGGTAGGCCTTCTGAAACTCATCGAGGGCCCGGCGGTAATCTCCGCGCTGGTACTGGGCGACGCCATTCTCGTAGAAGGGGCGATACTGCGGCTTCCACTTGAACTCCCAGAAACCCACCACCGTGAAGAACACGGCCATGCCGATCAAAACCCGGTTTGTGAGCCAGAACGTCAGCCTCATTGGTGCGCGGGGGCCATCCGGGACTTCAATCCCCGATGCTTGACGAGCTCCCACTCGCGGAGCCCGGTGAAATACTGCAATACGCCTTGCGCCCGGAACAAGGTCACCATCTGCCGGTAACCCAGGTTCTCCAGCACCGCATACCCCATAAGGATGAGGACGTGGTTCAGGCCGGGATAGCGCTTCAGGGTCGTCTCTTCCAGCAGGACGGAACCCATCGACAGCAAGGTTCCGTATCCGACGGCCAGGAACATCAGCAGCAGAAAGAGAGAAAAGGGCATGGCGCCGATGAGAAAAGAGAAGGGGATGAGGAAGGTCCCCGCGGCTTCGATGACACAGCCCATCGCTTCGACGTAGGCGTGGAAGGGCACGCTGAGCAACCCCAGCAGGCTGTACCGCGGAGAACCGATGACCTGATTATGTTTCATCACCGTCTGGGTCAGGCCGAGCTGCCACCGGCGACGCTGCTTCGCCAGCATGGAGATGGTCAGCGGGGCCTCCGTCCAGCAGATCGGGTCGGTGGTGAAGACCATCCGGTATTTGAGCTTCTTGGTGCGGAAGTAACGGTGCAGGCTCGCCACCATGTCCACGTCCTCGGTCACGGTGTCGGTGCTGAAACCGTTGACCTTGATCACCGCGTCGCGCTGCAACAGGCAAAAGGCGCCCGAAGTGATGAAGGTGGCGTTGAGGGCGTTCCAGCCCGGCCGGCCGAACAGGAACGTGCGGATGTATTCCACCACCTGGCAGCGCTCCAGCCAGGTCTTGGGAAGGTCGATCTCGACGACATTGCCTCCCTGCAGGGTGCAGCCGTTGCTGATGCGGACCACCCCGCCGCTGACGATCGTGTTCTCCTGCGAGTGCATGATGGGCGCCATCAGGCGGAGCAGGGCCTCGCGCTCGATGAGGGTGTCGGCGTCCACGGTGCAGAAATAAGGGCTGCGCGCCATATTCAGTCCGACGTTCAGGGCGTCGGACTTGCCCCCGTTCTCCTTGCTGATCACCAGCAGCTCCGGACGGTCGGGGTTGTAATAGAACGCGGTGGGCGGCTTGGTCTTCAGCGAGGGGCGGTAGATCAGGTCCATCTTCAGGAGCTGGAAGTGCTCGATCAGCGCGCTAGCCGTGCCATCCGTGGACCCGTCGTCGACCACGATGATCTCTTTTTCCGGGTAGTTCAGCTCCATCAGGGACTGCACCGTCTGTACGATCCCCGGTTCTTCGTTGTACGCCGGCACGATGAGCGTCACCGGGGGCGTGACCGGCGAGTCCAGCAGGTCGGTGTAGCCGGTGCGGGAGGCGAACTTGGCGTGCAGCGACACCGAGTACAACGACAACACCATCAAGAAGGTATAGACGGTGTTGGTGACGATGAAGTAGATGAGGATGATGGTGTTGGCGTAGTCGAAGAGGTGGAGGAGGAAGCTCTGCATTCAGTTCGCTCCTCCAGCCTTGAATGCCTGCATGCGGCCGCTCTGCAGCAGGAAGGCGGCGCGGGAGCCCACCGGGCCCGTATCCGTGGACTGGAGATAGGCCAGCACCTCGGCGAACTCCTGCGTGGGCGCGGCGGCCAGCGCATCCAGCAGCACCAGGCGCAGGGGCTGGGATTCGACACTCAACACCGCGTTGGTGGGGAGCGAGGTCTTGCCGACGACCACCATCTTCTTGCAGGCGGCGGCCGCGATCTCGGCATCGCTTCCACCGCCGGCCATGGCGGCCAGCATGTCGCGGAACAGGCCGGTCCGCTGGATCTCGTCGGCCACCTGCTCGCTAGCGTATTGGTCCTGGGAACCGACGAATTGCTGGTAAAGGCGGTTGGTGGCGGCGGGCCCCAGGGCAGCCAGGGCACGCACGGCGGCTTCGCGCACTCGCCAGCGTTGGTCCCCGACGCGCTGCAGCAGGTCGTCGCTCAGTTCGGCGTAATGGCGGTCGGAGCAGGCGCGCACCGCGTGCAGACGTACGATGTCATTCTCATCGCGCAACAGCTTTCGCAGGGCGTCGGCGGCGGCCCGGTCGCGGAAATGCTTGATCACCGCCGAACTCCGGGCGCGCACATCGGGCGAAGGGTCACTCGCCAGGTGCTCCAGAAACAAGGTGTACAACTCGGCGGGAAAATCGTTCTTGTTGAGGATGCCCCGCTTCCCTTCCCGTGCCGTGATCTCGCGGATGGCGTCCACCAGGTTGAAGCGCAGCTGATCGTCGGGGTGGGTGAGGAAGGGGATGAAGCGGTGGAGGTCGCTTAGCCCGTAACAGACCAGAGCGGACTTGGCCGAACGCGCCGAGACCGATCCCGGCACGCGCAGGGCCTGTCGGAGCTCCTCGACGATCAAGGGGACGGCCTCGGCTCTGCGGTTGCGACCCATCGAAGTGACCGCCACCCGCCGGACCTCGACCGCGGGGTCGAGCAGCGCCTCCGCCAGAAAGGGCTGGGCATACTCCGGGGCGAGTCGCCCGAGGTGGTCCACGGCGATCATGCGGGTCACGTAAAGGAGCTTCAGACGGCGCACCGGCGCCAGCCACCCGCCGCGCCCGTGGGCGGCCAGCTCCATTTTTTCTTGCTGCAGGGACCGCAGCACCATGAGGCTTGCCCGCTTGCGGCCGAACGCCTGTGCCGCCCACTGGTCCACATAGCCCAGCGCAAAGAACAGTTCTGAGACCCGGCGGGCGTTTTCCGGCGTCACCTGGGACAGCAGCATCTGCTGCACGGCGTCGATCTCCGCCTCGGCATCCGCCTCGCGCAGGACCTCCCGGGCGTGCTCCACGGAGATGTTGTGGGCGATGAACTCGGCGACCGGCACCTGGTAGCGGTCGCGGGCTGCATCCTTGGCCTCGAAATAACGCTTCCGGGCGGCGCGGCGATAGAACACGAAGCACAGGAACACGGTGTTCACGGCGATGACCATGACGATCAGCCAGAGAACAAGCACCCCGAGGTCTTCGATCAGAAACAAGGTTCACCGGTCCTGGCGGTCAACCGCCCACATTCGAGATCGCCGATTCTCCTGGCGATTTCAGGTGCCTCTAGGGAGTGCTTGATTTCAGGTAATGGATCGCGGCGCCGACGGGCCGTGATTCCTGTCGGGTAGCGCTTCATTGAGGCGTGACCTGAAACCGGAACGACCTAACCAGGTTCCTGGGAGGCCCTGTTATTCTCAACAAAGCCGCCAGCGGCGTCAAATACTGCGGCTAGAGGCAGGATGGCGGCAGCGGGCGGGTGGGAAGCCCGGGGGGAACTTTACCAGAGAGGATTGCCTTGCTTGTCGCGGAAGGCGAAAGTGTTCTGCCCGCGGACGATCTCCCGCGCCAGGATCGCATCCTCCCCGCCTTCCAGCTTCACCTTCGAACCCACGACTTCGATGTGCTGCCCTTTTTCGAAGAGGATGTCGTATTCCTTCATGAATTTCGACGCCGCCACGTGCACCGTGAGCGCGCCGGCACCGGTTTTGAGAACCAGGTGATATCCGATGGTCCCGCTGACCGGGCACTCGAATTCCTTCACTTCTTCGATGGTGCCGCTGATCTTGGTCTCGGTGGCGGGGTCATATTTCACCTTGGGACGCTTTTCCGTCGCCCAAGCGCTGCCCCACAGAACAACAGCCAGTGTGGCGAAGATCACGTAACGCGCCAGTCGCAGCATCATCCACCTCCTCGATCATTGCCCGGGGGATCGCTACTTCTACGATATCCCCCGAAGATGGCCCTCTTCCGTGACGCAAATCACAACCTCAAGCCCGTTGACTGGCCGGTGACTACTGCGTCTTTTTTGCTGTTTTTTGAGCTGGAGTAGTGGCAAAATTCAGCCTCCCCCAGGGTTAAGGTTTCGGGTTCAGGTGTCGGCGTGAGCTCGGCACAGATGCTCCCTCTTGACAGCAAAGTCAAGAGTTCCAGGTTCGGAAGCCTTAGAAAGGAAAGAAGGTAGCCTTTTCAGCGGTGAAGTGGTATTACTTCGACCGCTTAGTAACCACAGTAGTAACGTCAGGCGACACACTGCCCACACCTTACACGGGAGCACCAATGCGTCTGCACAGCCGCTTCGTTCCCAGGTCGGCCTATGCGCACCGCTACCCATCGCCAGACGCACGCAGGGGAGGAGAGAACATGAGCTGGAACACACGTCACGCCCTTCTATTGATTCTGGTCGTCCTAGGCTGCACCGGGTGGATGCTGGGGGCGTCGCAGAACGCCGTCATCTACGGAACCGTGTACAACGTGGCCAGCAATCCGATGCCGGACGTCACGGTGGTGCTGGAGAACAAGGCGCTCGGCATCACGCGAACGACGGTCACCGGCTCCGACGGTTCGTACACCTTCACCGAAGTCCCTCCAGCCGACAACTACTCGGTGACAGCGAAGCAGGGCGGCAGGACCCTGGACCAGCGCACCGGGGTCACGGTCAACGTGGGCGACGAGCGCGTGATCCTTCCTCCTTTGACGGAACAGCCGGTGGTGGCTGCGGGCGCCCCCGGGGGGGCGAAGCCGGCCCCGCAGCCGACCCGCGGCGCTCCCACCGTGCGCAATGAAACCATCACCACCGCCATCAGCGGTGTGGTCACCGGCGATCAGCTGCGTGCCCTTCCACTCTACAACCGCAACTTCCTGGTCCTGGGCCTGATCACCCCCAACGTGCACGACGCGGAACAGGGCTCGCCTCTGACCGGCGCCTCTTTCAGCGTGGCCGGCGGGCGCACGACGGAGAACAACTTCCTCCTCGACGGATCCGACAACCTGGCCAGCAGCAGCAACCAAGCTATTCCCTTTCAGGTGAACGACTCGATCCAGGAGTTCCGCGTCATCTCAGGAACGGCAAATGCCGAGTACGGCCGCAACCTCTCCGGCACGGTGAACGTGGTCACCAAACGTGCGGTCAATTCGTTCCATGGCAGTGCGTATGGATACTTCGCCAATGAGGCGCTGAACGCGGACACTCCCTTATCGGTTTACAACGGCGGGACCTTCGACCAGGCCGCCGCGTACGCAGGCAGCTCCACCGTTTCGCCCCAAGCCAGCGGCTCGCTGGCGTACTACACGCCGTTCAGCTATAACCAGTTCGTCGCCAACGCCCAGTCGCAGGGGTTCTGCACTGATTCCATCGGCAGCGGAGCGGCGGGATCCGTCCCCTGCGCCAACGGCGGTATGGGTCTGAATACGAGGTTCGAACCAGCTGTCATCCTGAAGAACCACAACTCGTTCTCCCAACCGTTCGACTCGAAACAGTTTGGCGCCAGCGGGGGCGGGGCGCTGGTCAAGGACAAGTTGTTCGTCTTCGGCAGTTACGAAGGGACGCTGATCGAGAACCGCAATCCGGTCCTGGAGCGCGTACCGTCCAGCTTTGATAAGGCCGACCACGGATACGGATTCGCGTCAGGGTTGGGGACGGCTGATCCGAACTACGCGCTGGCGCAGAACATCCTCAGCCTGTACCCGGCTTCCACGATCAATCAGTTGGGCTCGGGGGCGGTGCCCGGCGTGCTTGAGTTCTATCAAGGCGAAACGCCGAACTACACGCACGTGCACAACTTCCTGTTCCGCACCGACTACGTCAAATCGGAAAAGACCACCGTTTCCCTGCGCTATGTGGCTCAGTTCCTGAAGCAGCTGCACGACGATACGCTGCCCCAAGTGGGCGCCTATCCTGGCAATGGCGCCTTCCGCGACGCCGTCAACCAGAATGCCAGCCTGGCCCTCAGTCATAGTTTCACGCCAAAGCTCATCAACGAGCTGCGCCTGGGCTACAGCCGCTTTGACATCGGGGAATCTCCCCAGGACGCCAGTTTTGATGCCACTACCCTTGGATTGCCGAGCAAGCAGATGCCGACCATCCTGCTGAGCGGCATCGATACCCAGAGCAGCGGCGCGGCCCCGGGGACACTGGGTGCGTTCGGACCCTGGCTTGACGTCAGCGGTGGTACCGCGACCATGTTCCCCTGGGCCGACGGGCGCTTCCCGTTTACCCGCCTGGGCGCGCCTCTCGGAGCTCCCGGCGAACGCCGGGATTCCACCTTCTCCGTTTCTGACAGCGTCAGCTGGTCAATCGGCCGGCATTCCTTCAAGTTCGGCGGGGAGTTCCGCCACCTGGACAACGACTTCTCCAATGGCGCCTTCAACCGCGGATTCATCTATTCGGGCAACATCGGCGAATTCACCAACGATAGCGAGAGCTGCAATATCGACATTAATTTCTTCGGCGCCTGCTTTGGGAATGCGTTCATGCGTCCCAGCTTCGACTTTGCCCAATCCAATCCCTGGTACAGCGGGAAGTTCAGTTCGTATGTGATCGCGGGATATGCGCAGGATACCTGGCGCATCCACAAGAACGTGACCTTGAACTACGGACTGCGGTACGAATACTTCTCTGTTCCTTACGAGATCAACAACAACATCTGGAACTTTGATCCAACGGCGAACGGGCTGGTGCAGCAGAATGGCACCGGCATCGTCGACGCGTATGGTAACAGCTGCAGCGCGACGAATCCGCTCTGGGGCGTAATCGACCCCTATCTCAATTACCTGTTTGGTGGTCTGCCCGTCGACAACTGGGCCACGACCGCGCAAGCTCCCTACTCCACGGCGGGATGCGCAGCCGCCGGCAGCGGCGGCTACAACAAGATTGCCGATAGCAACAAGAAGAATTTCGCGCCTCGTGTGGGCATCGCCTGGAACGTCCGCGGAGACGCCGTGGCCCGCCCCACCGTCGTCCGCGCCGGCTTCGGCATGTTCTACGACCAGACGCCGCTCAGCTACTTCTCCCAGATGCTGTACAACAAGCCCTTGGGCGCTCCGAATTCCGTGCTCGGTCAACACTTCCTGGGTACCGACCTGGCCGCCTCTGCGATCTGCGTCGGGAATGGCGGGGGAACGGGAGCATCCCAGTGCGGCCTCGGCAACACCATCATCGATCCCTCCGTGCAGACAAGCGTAGCGCCGGTGAATCCCTTCAGCTTCCTCCCTCCTCCCGCTGGAGCAACGTGGAGCTTTTACAGCGCGATGACCCAGCCATTCGCGGTTTCCGCGCGTGATACGGCGCATTCTGGCACTCCCTGGGCATACCAGGCCAGCTTCACCGTGCAGCAGCAGATCTCGTCCAAGCTGACCACCGAGGTCGGCTACGTGTACACGCACGCCCGCTCGTTGCCGGTCATCTACGACCAGAACTACGCAAACGAATGGGGCCACGTGCAGTTCCTTGGGACGGGTCCTGCAATCAGCAGTGTGATGCAGGACAACATGTCCCAGGTCCCCGTGTACACCATGACCAACCGGGGCAAGTCGTCGTACCACGGGCTGATGGCGCGCGCCCGCCTGCTCGGGTGGCACGGGCTGCGCGTGAACGGCACCTACTCCTGGTCGAAATCGCTGGACAATTCTTCCACCGGGGTCTTCCCGACGCTGCCCATGTCACCGCGCGGCATGCTGCTGAGCGGGCAGTACTTTGCCAACTCCTCCTACCCGGCGGCGGTAATCCTCTTCGGCAACACAGACATCCTCGGGTTCCCACTACCGGGAGCAGCCCAGAGCGCGTCCCTGGTCTTCCCGAACCTGGACTTCAGCCCAGGCGCGCTGACCACCACCGGTGCTCGACCGGTACTGGTCACGCCTTATCTGATTCCGCAGGATCCATTCAACTTCCTGGTCAACGACTACGGACGGTCGGATTTCGACACCAAGCACCGCTTTACCTTGGACTATGTCTGGGAAACGAAGTCTTCCTCGAAATGGTGGGATGACTGGAGCTTCAGCGGGATCTTCACCGCGCAATCCGGGCAGCCGTTCAGCATCTTTGGCGGACCGATCGCGGGGGCGATCGACCAGCGCGCCGAGCTCGGCGTGCCGGCCGGTGACATCGTCATCACTGACAACCCCAATGGCGCAATCGATCCGTCGCAGTTCATTTTCGTCCTGAACAGCACTGTCTGCCCTTCCTTCATTCCCGCGAACAACGCATCGACGTTCATGCCGGCGCCCGGCGTAGCTTGCACCGGACGCTCGGGCCGCAACGCGTTCATCGGACCCAAATACATCAATTTGAACGTAGGGATCCAGAAGGGCTTCACTATCTTCGGCGAGGGCAAGAAGCTTTATCTCCGCGCCGAACTGTTCAACCTGCTCGATCGCGCCAACTACTACAACCCGATCAGCTCGATCAGCGACAACGGGGTGTCAGAGAGCGGAGCGTTCGGACAGATCAAGTCGGCGCACGACCCACGGCAGATCCAGTTGGCCGTGCGCTTTAGCTGGTAAGGGACTCGGCCCTCCCCCAGGAGGGCCACTTCCCAGCCGCAGCCTCCCGGTTGGATGCTGCGGCTGGGAAGTGACAAGGGCCCGCAGACGGTCACGCTGGGCCTCGGCATCGCCGCCGCGGCGACGCGAGCAGGCGATGGCAAGGAAGGTAAGGTTAGGAAGGTTAGGCGGCGACATGGCCTGATGGGCAGGGTCGGCGCTTGACCGTGGTAGGTGACGGGCATACGATTTTTCCCTCCCTATCACCACATCTCCCCCACTTGCGCCTTTGTCTCCCAGGAGAGGCGCGCTTTGTTGGCTGCACCAGGGCCGAGTCAAGCAGTCGGGCCATTCGATTTGAGTTTCTTGAGCACTCGCTTCACCGAGGAGCCGTCGTGCGCGAATCGAGAGAAGCTGGACCGTTGTCAGGGAGGAATGCCACCATGAGCCGGAGCCGTCTCATCATCACCACAGTTTTCATCCTTCTCATCGGATTCATTGCTGCGGGACCCGCATGGGCAAGCGTGACGCCAGCGACCGGCTCCCCGCTCGCGGTCGCCGCCAACGCCACGGCCGCTGTGCTGGCCGACATGGACGGCGATGGCAACCTCGACCTGATAGTGGCCGAGGCCGCGGCCCACAAGATAGAGGTATTCCAGGGCAACGGCGATGGCACATTCAATACCACGGCCGTCGTCACCATCGATTCATCCGTGCTGGGAGCTACGGCGACGCCAGTGGCGCTCGCTACCGGGCTGTTGACCGGCGGCACCCTGCCCGACCTCGCGGCATCGGAACCGGACGGCGGAGTGGTCTGGGTCTTTCAGAACACCTCCAGCGGACCCGGCAATTTCGGTCTCAGCGCCACCAGTGGCTCGCCTTATTCCCTCCCCGGTGCCAACAATAATCCCCGGGGCCTGGCGATCGCTGACATCGACTGCGACGGAAACAACGACGTGGTGGTGGCGGACGAGGGCCCCGACAATGTCGTGTACCTGCTGGGCGATAGCACTGCCGCGTTCACCGCAACCATTACCAGCACGGCGCTCACCAACGGTACTAATCCCGTCGCTCTCGTCATCGGCGACTTCGGGTCTGCTCACGGTGGCGGAGCTTGCACCAACGACATCGCGGTCGTCCAGAATGCCACCGACAACGTTCACATCATGACCAATACCACCACGACGCCCGGGACAGTCACCTTTGCCGCGGTGGATGTCTCTACCGGCGCCAGCTCGGGCCCGGTAGCGATTGCGGCGGGCGTCCTCAAAACCGGCCCCGTCGATCTGGCGATCGCCAACGGCGGCAGCAAGACCGTCGCTGTACTGGTAAACAACGGGTCAGGGACTTTTTCTGCCGCCGCCGGCAGTCCGTTTGCTATTCCCAGTTCTTCGGTTCCGACCGGGATCGGCATCGGCAAGTTCCTCAATAACGACGCATTCAATGACGTTGCAGTCTCCGCGGCCAACGGCCTCGATCTCTTCGCCAATTCCGGCTCGGGCGGTGTTCTGACCACACCGGCGACCGTGGTGGCGGCGGGCACCTCGCCCTCCGGTATCGCTACCGGAGACCTGAACGGTGATTCCTTCGCCGACATCGCGATCCCCAACAATGGCAGCAGCAACGTGAGTATCTTCCTTTACACTCCGTTCTCCAACATCAGCACCATCGCTGTAAGCCCCAATCCAGTGGAAGGCCAAGCCTACGGCGGCCCCACGGACCTGCTCAAGTTCAAGTACGACGGGAACCCGCCGGACACCAGCAACTTCACCGGCACCGTTACCTGGAACGACGGCAGCGGTGGCTCGGATAGCGCGTTGTTCACCGGGCCCGATGTTTCGAATTTCTTCACCGTGCAAGGGCCGACCCATACCTTCCCCGACGAAGGCACCAGCACGCCTACCATTCTGGTCAACAACACTGCGGACTCTCAGTCGGTCACCAAGAATGGGCCGACCATCACGGTGGACGATGCGCCTCTGAGCGACCCGGGGACCACGCTCGATCCCGTCGCCTCGAGCACGACGGTCCCGTTCAACACGGGCTCGATCGTCGTGGCAAACTTCAAGGATGGGAACCCTGGCGCGCCTACGAGCGATTACGACATTTCGACCAATTGGGGTGACGGAAACACCGATAATTGTCCGCATCCCTGCGCTAAAGTAGGCGGCGGCGTAGTCGGCCCCGGCGGCATTACCTACAGCGTCACCGACAGCCACAACTATACGAGCGCCGGCAACTTCCTGGTCTCGACCCTGATCACCGATATCGGTGGCAGCACCGTCACCATCAACACCCACGTCAACATCAGCACCATGACCGTCGCCCCAGTGGCCGTGGCCGGCACGGAAGGCGCCCAGCTCACGAATCCGACCATTCTGGCTACCATCACTACCACCGATCCCACCCCCAATCTGTCGGCACAGGTGGATTTCAACTGTCCGACGGCTCCGGTGGGCTGCTCGCTGAGCGGGACCAATATCAGTGTCGTGCCCATTACAGTCGACGGCTGCGCTGCCCAGTTCTGTGTCGTTACTACAGGGACTACGCACACTTATGCCGACGAAGGCTCGTTCAAGGTCTACGTCCAGGTGACAGACACTAAGCCGCCAGGCGATGGCAGCATCGGCACGACGACCTCCACAGCCACGATCGGCGATGCGCCGCTCAACCAGATCGCAACCGCGGGCCTGAGCAACCAGGAAGGCACCGGACTATTCAGTAACAAGATCGTTGGGAACTTCCACGACGCCAACACCGCCGCGCCTGCGGGCGATTTCACGGCCACGGTGGATTGGGGCGACGGAACGGCGACCAGTCCCGGCGACGGGCATCCGGTAGTCATCACGGCGCTCGGTGGCGGCGACTTCAAAATCGAGAGCACCCACACCTACGCCAACACCGAGGAGACCAACTCCTACCAGATCAAGTACAGCGTGCAGGACGTGGGCAGCCCCAACCCCGGCGATCCGGGACGCATCGGAAACCCCGAACTCCCAGCGCCGACCCAGAATGGCGCCCTCGTCACCTTCACCGACGCGCCGCTGAACAATGTGGCGGCTACCGGGCTGAGTAATCCGGAAGGTACTGGAACCTTCAGCAATGTCATTGTCGCGAAGTTCCACGATGCCTTCCTGCTTGCTCCCGCGGGCGATTTCACGGCCACGGTGGATTGGGGCGACGGAACGGCGACCAGTCCCGGCGACGGCCAAGCGGTGGTCATCACGGCGCTCGGTGGCGGTGACTTCAAGATCGAGAGCACGCACACCTACGCCAACACCGAAGACACCAACTCGTACCAGATCAAGTACAGCGTGCAGGACGTGGGCAGCCCCAACCCCGGCGATCCGGGACGCATCGGTAACCCCGAACTTCCGGCGCCGACCCAGAACGGCGCGCTCGTCACCTTCGCCGACGCGCTGTTGACTCCGATCGCGGCGTCGGCCGGTGGCACCCAGAATATCGCCATCCCTGCCGGCACTCTCATCGCCACCTTTGCCGACCAGTTTGCCTTGGCTCCATTGAGCGACTACGCCCAGAATGCGCCGACATCGGGCGTGATCAGCGTCAACTGGGGTGATGGCAACACGGACGTGGGCATTGGCAGTATCGTGGATACGACGAACCTGGCGTGCGCCGCGGAACCCCCGCCTCCGGCAGGCACGAAACTGTTCTGCGTGCTCACCGGAGCTCCTCACACTTACACGAACTTGGGCAACTTCACGCTTACCGTGAATGTGAAAGACGTCGGCGGGTCCACCGCCACGATCACTGGCCAAGCGACCGTCAGCGCGGGCAAGCTGACCGATATCCCGATCGCGCAGCTGTTCCCGCCGAGTAATGTGCTTCAGAACGTCCAAGTCGCGCATTTTGAGGACACCAATCCGGGTGCCGTGCCCGGGGATTTCACCGCCACCATCAACTGGGGCGACGGGAACGTTACCAACGCCACTTTCCAACTTTCCCCTGCTTGGCAACCGGGGATCGCTTGTACGGAATCCGTCGACCTCGCACCCTGCGATCCGACACAGTCTCAGTTCGATGTGCTCGGAAGCCACACCTATGCGGTCGCCAATACCACCTTCCCCATAACGGGGACGGTCACGGGACCGGGTGGGATCACGACCTCGTTCTCCACGCAGGTCTTTATCCCCAACGTGGCGATCGCGCAGATCAACGAGCTGATCTCACCGCCTTCGTCCCAGATCAAGCCTGGCCAGTTTGTGGATCTGCTGGTAACGTTCGTACCCACGCCGGGGGTCAACACTCCAGTGAACCTGATGTGCACGGGATACGATTTCAATCTGAAGACCACTATCCCGCTGCCGCCAGGATCAACCTGCACCTTGGACAAGAGTACGCTGCCCGATGTCATGCAGACACGTCAGGTGCATGCTCTCTTTGCCACAACGCTTAAGGTCGTCTGGCAGAATGCCCCGCCTCGTCCGGGGAGCCAGGCCCCATACCAGTTGGCGCTCCTGCTGCCCGTCTTCTTCGGGACATTCGGCATCGTTTGGCTGACACCGATGTCTCGTCGAGAGAAGCGGCGCACTATGCTCGGCCTTGGCATCGGCGTGATGGTACTGGCGTTGTTGCTGGTGGGATGCGGTGGTGCAGGTGTGCAGACCGGAAATACAGAAACCCCTCCGGGCACGTACGGCATTGCGGTCACCACGAACGTTCCATCCGGCAACACCTTCGTTCAGGCCGTGGCAACCGTGAACGTCGTTCAGTAGCGAGAGCCTGCCCTCAGCCCCGGCAGAAATGCCGGGGCTTTTCTTGTTCCGGAAACAACGGGCTGGTTGATTACATCAGCTTGGAAAGGCGGGCCTCCAGGTCACCCAAGGCATCCTGGAGCAGTTTGACGTAGCGGGGCTCGCGCGCGACCTCGAGTTGCTGCACCACTCGCGCTCGCGCCAGACGCAGCGACTCGCGCTCCCGCTGGCGGGCGGCTTCATCCGCGGACAGGGGGCGCCCGGTTGGCTTTTCTTCGGCGGATTCCATCTGTGCTGCGACCGACTTGCTCTCCCAGCCCCGGGCCATGAACCCATTATAGGCTGCAGGCGCGGGCCGGGAGGATGCCCCGAACCTGAGCGGTCACTGGACGCGCTGCAGGCGGGCGATCAGCTTCTGCGCCAGGTTCTCTTCCGATTCCGACCACAACAGGCGGCCGGAGATGCCGCAATCCTTCTCCACCGCCGAAGTGAATCCCACCAGCTTCTGGACGTTGGCCTTGACCTTCGCCTCCGCCTGCGAGGTCAGCGGGATGTCCTCGAACAGGAACGGGGTATCGAGCCCGCAATCCACCAGCACGTGCCCGTTCTCGCGGTAGGAGCCTTCATCGAAACTCAACCCTTGGGCGACGAAACTGACTCGCTGCGGGCGGTCGATCCAGACCTTGGGCCGCTCCTCGCTCGGTGTCCACAGGTCCCAGAGGGCCTCGAACTCGTAGGCGTAGTCCTCGTGCAGGAATTCCGCCGCCAGCTCAATGACCCGCTCCGGCTCTGCCCGGTAGTCGAAGGTCTCTTCGAAGATGCTGGGCTGGTCCCATCCCACCGGATGCACTTCAACGTGGCCGATCCCGGGGAATTGCGTCGAGTACGGGAACTGTTTCAGCACCGCCAGGGTCCGCGGCAGCATCTCGTCTGCCGCGAAGTTAGGGAACCACAGGCTGAGATAGAGCGAGTCGGCCATGTGTGCTTATTCTACAGACGGTCGGGTGCGGCCATGGTCGCCGCGGCTTTGACACTGTTTCGCGCGCACTGTTAGAGTAGGACTTCACCAGAAACCCCGCCTAGCGCGTCCCCGTCGTCTAGCCCGGCCCAGGACATCGCCCTTTCACGGCGGTAACGCGGGTTCGAATCCCGCCGGGGACGCCAACATTCCTCCCTCACGGACATCCGGGTCAGGACCCAAGCGGCAAGGTGAACGAGAACACCGAACCATGCCCCAGCTGGCTGGTCACGCTGATGGTCCCGCCGTGCAGCTCGACGATCGCCTTGGCGATGGAGAGCCCCATGCCGGTTCCCTGGATCGAAATACGCTCGTTCCTCCCGCGATAGAATTTCTCGAAGATCATCGACTGCTCGGCGTCGTCGATGCCGGGCCCATGGTCCGCGACCGAGGTCACCAGGTGCGCGTTCTGCAGCTCCGCCGTGATACGGATGGGTGTCTCCGGCGGCGAATACTTCCCTGCATTCTCCAGCAACTGGCTGAGGACCTCGGCGATCCTCTTCACGTCCATGCGCGCCGGGGGCAGGTTGGGGGGGACTTTCACCTCGACGTGATGGCGCTCCACGGAATGTCTGGCCTCCTGCAACGCCAGGTCGATCGCTTCCCGGATCTGGTGCGGTTCGAACTGGAGCTCGACCTGGTGCGCGTCCAACTGCCCGACCTCCGCGGCCTCGCCGACCAGCCGGTTGAGCCGGTCACTCTCCTCGTTGATGACCTTGGCCAGGTCCTTCACCTGGGGCTTGTCCAGCTCGACCTCGGACAAGAGAGTCTCGGCCGACGCCTTGATCGCGGTCAGGGGGGTGCGAAACTCGTGGGTCACCGAATCCAGCAGCAAGGAGCGGAGGCGGTCGCCTTCGCGGGTCGCCTCCGCCTTGGTCAGGCTTTCCATGGTGGCGGCGCGCTCGATGGCGATAGCGATCAGGCTTCCGATCGCCTCCTGCGTCTCCCGCGACAGGCTGCAACCCTGGAAGGCAATGGCGCCGATCGGGCGCACGCCGGTGCGCATGGGCATGAAGCAGAGGCCGCGCTCGCGGTCGACCACCGGCTCCCTGCTGCTGACCGCCTCCAGCTGCTCGGTGGTCACAACGGACTGGACGGAGATGTCGGAGAAGTACGTCTTCCGCTTGTTTGCGAGGAAGACGGCGGCGCCGGCTACTCCGAACGAGTCCACGATGAAGTTCGGGACCCGGTTGAGCAGGCCGAACACATTCTCGGTGACCAGAAGTTGCTGGCTGAACGCGTACAAGCGCTCCACCTCGCGACGGCGTTCGTGCGATCGCAACGCTTCCCGGCGGGCGCGCTCCGACAGGTGACTGCCGATGAGGGCGGTGACCATGAACGCGAACAACGCCACCCAGTTCTGCGGGTCGGCGATGGTCAGTTTCATCACCGGGGGCAGGAAGAAGAAGTTGTAGGCCAGCGTGGCCACGACTGCCATGAAGATGGCGCAGCGCAGGCCCCAGGAAGCTGACACCACCAGAATAGCCAGCAGGAAGGTGAAGCCCACGGTGGTGGGATTCACGCGGATCAGCCGGAGGTAGACCCACACGATCGCCATCACGATCGCCGCCGCGGAGGCGAAGCGTAATATCAGTTGCCGGGGCCCGCTCACAGGCAGGATTGTATCCGATTCGACTTTTTGCACCACCCTGGACGAGAATAGCCGCAATGCCAAAGACGCCGGAGCAGTGGCTGGAAGAAGCGCAACCGCCGAACAAGCTGGGCATCTTCAAGCTCTTCCTGGGCTACGCTCCGGGCGTGGGCAAGACCTACAACATGCTGAGCGAGGGGATCCGCCGCCGGAGCCGAGGCGAGGACATCGTGATCGGCGTGGTGGAGACCCACGGCCGCAAAGCCATCGCCGACCTGGCCACTCGGCTGGAGGCCGTTCCCCGTCGCGTGATGGAGTACAAGGGTGCGACCTTCGACGAGATGGACGTGGATGCCATCCTGGCGCGCAAACCCCAGGTCGCGCTGGTGGATGAACTGGCGCACACCAATATCGAGGGCAGCAAGCACCGCAAGCGCTACGACGACGTCATCGAGTTGCTGGACGCCAACATCAATGTCCTCTCCACCATGAACGTGCAGCACATCGAGAGCGTGACCCCCCTGGTGCAGAACATCACCGGCGTGCAGGTCCGGGAGACGGTCCCCGACTGGGTGATGCAACGGGTGGACGAGATCGTCATGGCCGACCTCACGCCAGAAGCGCTGCAGACCCGGATGCGGCGCGGCGATGTCTATTCCGTGGACCGCGCCGAAAGGGCCCTGGGCCACTTCTTCCGTCCGGGAAACCTGATGGCGCTGCGCGAGCTGGCTTTGCAGCAGGTAGCCCGCGCGGTGGACCGGGGCCTGGAGTCCTATTTCGCCAAGGAGCACCCCGGGATCGCCGCCGGCGTCCGGGAACGCATCGCGGTGTGCATCAGCTCGAATCCGGCGGCCCAGTATCTCATCGCCCGCGCCGCCCGCATGGCGCAACGCCTCGATGCCGAGCTGTTCGTCATCTACGTGGACACCGGGGTGGACGGTACCCCGGAAAACCAGCGGACGCTCGGCCAGAACATCCGCTTCGCCGAGGACGTTGGCGCCCAGCTTATCAAGACCGAAGGCAAGTCGGTGGCCGAAGCGGTGGCCAAGGTGGTGAAAGAGAAGCACATCACCCAGGTCATCTTCGGGCGGTCGGCGCAGACGGGATGGAAGAAATATCTATATCTCTCCGCCATCCACCGGTTCCTGCGCGATGCCCCGCCGGTTGACGTTCACATCGTGTCCCAGGAAGTGAAATAGGGCAGTGCCTTCCTTGCCTGCTCTCCCCGGTCCCGTAACCGGAAAGGGCCGCCCCACAAACTCTTACGAATACCAGCTGTCCTCCCACCATCCCGCCCCATTCTGGCCACTTACAAAACCTTTACGAACCCCTTAGCCCACCCTTACTGCCGCGGATGTCGAATGTATGCCTGTGACATCGATGCTTGCAACCGTCGGATTCATCGTCTTTGACCTCGCAGGGGTTGCCTTTCTTCTGTGGTGTCTGGTCAACTTCGTCCGCGAAGACAGGCATCACCGGAGGAATAACGTGAAGGTCATGTACATCGAGCCATTGCCGCAACC
>Ga0335070_10002256_pt1 | contig 22532 bp, 16 predicted proteins | sample Lox_Sample_13_FD_206722 | JGI IMG/M metagenome (GOLD analysis project Ga0335070, IMG submission 206722) | Soil microbial communities from Loxahatchee National Wildlife Refuge, Florida, United States - Lox_Sample_1.3 | ecosystem: Environmental > Terrestrial > Soil > Wetlands | place: USA...
GCCCAGCTGCTGAACGAGTATCTGCGCCGCGCGGAGAAGATTGCCTCCACCGCGGAGCTCGCGGCCGGCATCGCGCACGAGATCAACAACCCTCTCGGCATCGTGCTCAACTACACCACCATCATCAAACGGAAAGCTCTCGCAAGCAAGGACGGGCTCGAAAAGGTGGTCCTGATCGAAAGTGAGCTTCTTCGTATCAAGGAGATCATCGCGAGCCTTCTGTCCTTCTCCCGCATCGAGAACTCAGAGATGTGTCCCGTAGATGTCGACGAGGTCATCCGCGATGTGGTCCTCCTGATCGACCACAGGATCCGGGAGAAGGAGATCGAGCTTTCCTGGGCGCCGAGCGCGGCGGGACCGATCGTGCGGGGTAACGCCAACAAGCTGAAACAGGTCTTTCTGAACATCCTTCTGAATGCAATCGAGGCCGTGCAGAAAAAGGGAAGGATCGCAATCCGCGCGGGCATCGATCCTGGAAACGAGATGGTGGAGATCAGATTCAGCGACAACGGCTGTGGAATCCCGGATGAAATCAAGGATCGTATCTTTGATCCGTTCTTCAGCACGAAGCTGGAGAGCAAAAATACGGGGCTCGGTCTCTCGATTTCTCAGCACATCATCGAGACGCATAACGGAGTGATCGAGCTTTCGCGCGACGGCCTGACCGAGTTCATCGTCCGGCTGCCGCGCCTGAGAAACTGAATGTGATGAATCACGTGAGGGATCAAGACCAGTTTCGGGAAAATTTCTTCCCATTTCGAAGCGTATCTTGGGGAAGCCCGGCTGTCCTGAGAAAATCCTTTCCCGCCTGGATACAAGCCGTCGGAGAGCTGACAAGGGAGATCACCCCGTCCCTCTGCGGCGGCATAACTCCTTGTGCCTGAACACATAAGCGGATGCGCCTTCGCGGCAGGACCGCCGGAAACATAAATCGGTTTGGCATGCGTATTGCTGTTCTTCCTTGGAAACGTCTAAGGAGGCACGTATGAAACGAGTCGTGTTCATGATGGTCGTGGCCGCGATCGCCATCGCCTTTTTCGCGCCTGTCGTTGCCAGCGCGGCGCCGATCAAGATCGGTCTGTCCTTCGCCGAGTTCGAGATCGAAAGATGGGCACGGGAAAAGGACAAGATGACCGAGCTTGCCAAGAAGGCGGGCGCAACGGAGGTCGTGTACCAGGTGGCCAACAATGACGCCAACCTCCAGAACTCCCAGATTGAGAACATGGTGGCGCAGGGTGTGAAGGCGATCATCATTGTTGCCGTTGACGGTGAGGCTGCCGCGACTGCGGTGGATGCCGCGGCAAAGGCCGGGATCCCCTGCATCGCCTATGACAGGCTCATCAAGTCGAGCAATCTCGCCGCCTACATCACGTTCGACAACGTCGAGGTCGGGAGGCAGGAGGCGCTGGGCGTGCTGGACGTGGTGAAGAAAGGCCGGTTCGCGTTGCTGGGCGGGAGCCCGACCGACAACAACGCCCACCTTGTCCGCCGTGGCCAGATGCTGGTCCTGCAGCCCCTGATCGACAAGGGTGACATCAAGATCGTCGGTGACCAGTTCGTCGACGGCTGGAGCCAGGAAAAAGCCCTCACGATCATGGAAAACATCCTGACCGCCAACCAGAACAAAGTGGACGCGGTGGTTGCATCCAACGACTCGACCGGACTCGGAGCCGTCGAAGCGCTTGCCGCGCAGGGGCTCGCGGGAAAAGTGCCGGTGTCCGGGCAGGACGCCACCGCAGCGGCGTGCGCTGCCATCGCTGAGGGCAAGTTCACGGTCTCCGTGTTCAAAGATATCAACCTCCTCTCGCCGAAGGCGGTCGATGTCGCCATGAAACTGGCCCAGGGGAAGTCGACGGGACTCAAGACCCGCCCCCTCGCAGAACTGACGGGAGACAAGGCCGCGTCGGGCGACATTCCGTGCTCGTTCCTCCCCGTTGTCCGCGTGACCAAGGCCAACTTGTACGATGTCGTCATCAAGACGAAGTTCCAACCGTATGACGAGGTGTACAAGAACGTCGCGGAGGGCAAGAGACCGCCAAAGCCGTAAGTCGGCATTCGAAAGCCAGCACCGGCTGTTCCCGTCGCGACGCTTCAAAAACAGCCGGTGCTTTTTTCGACAGCAGGAATCGCGCTGGACACCAGGAGCGGGAGGAGAATGAGCGAATACATCCTGCAGTTTGAGGGCGTCACGAAGGATTTCCCCGGTGTCAGGGCTCTCTCGAACGTGTCCTTCCGCGTGAAAGCGGGAGAGATCCATGGCATCTGCGGCGAGAACGGCGCCGGGAAATCGACCCTCATGAAAATCATTTCAGGGGTCTATCCTCATGGCACCTATGAGGGGAGGGTGCTTTTCAAGGACGCGGAACTGAAGTTCTCCGGCTCATCCATTCGGCAGGCCATCGAACGAGGGATTGCCATTGTGTACCAGGAGTTCGCCCTCGTTCCGCAGCTGACCGTCGGAGAGAATATCCATCTGGGCCGCGAGCCCGTCAGCGCCGCCGGCATCGTCAACTGGCACAGGCTCTATTCCGAGACGCGGGAGCTCCTCGACAGGTTTCACCTGCGGATCCCCTTCGAAGAAAAAGTCATCAGCCTCGGCGTCGGCCAGCAGCAGATGGTGGAGATCGCAAAGGCCCTCGCCGAGAACGCGAGCCTCCTCATCCTCGACGAACCGACGTCCGCCCTGACGGAGGCCGAGGTGGAGTCCCTGTTTGCGATTCTTCGCAAGCTCAAAGCGGGAGGCGTGACCTGTATCTACATCTCTCACAAGCTCGAGGAGTTCTTCCGGATCGCGGATTCCCTTACCGTCATCCGCGACGGCGCCGTCATCAAGAGCCTGCCGGTGAAGGAAACAAGCACGGAGGAAGTCATTCGGATGATGGTGGGCCGGGAAATGAAGGAGCGTTTCCCGCGGACCAGGCGCGAGCTCGGAGAGGTCGTCCTCCAGGCACGGGACATCACCACCTCCACGGACGCTGCAAAGACGAAGCGGGCCCTCAAGGGGGTGTCGTTTGACCTTCACTCGGGCGAGATCCTGGGGATCGCAGGGCTCATGGGATCGGGAAGGAGCGAGCTGCTGACCGCGATCTTCGGAGTGCCGGTTGCTCATCTGCGCGGGTCGGTGGTCGTTACGGGGGAGGAAATGCCTCTTGGAAGAATCCGGGAGGCAATGGGGCGCGGGATCAGCTACGTTCCGGAGGACCGCAAGAGGCAGGGACTTGTCGTGAAGGAATCCATATCGAACAACATGTCCCTTCCCAACCTGAACCAGTTCTCCTCGATTCTCGCCATCAACAAGCTCAAAGAGATCCGGGAGTGCCAGCGCCTCTTCGACTTTCTCAGGATCAAGTCGAGCTCCCTGGCATCCCCCGTGGAATCCCTGAGCGGAGGGAACCAGCAAAAGGTCGTCATCGCGAAGTGGCTGATGTCCAAGCCGAGGATACTCTTCCTCGACGAGCCGACCCGGGGAATCGATGTTGGGGCAAAATACGAGATCTACAAGCTCATGAACGAGCTCGCCGCGGACGGCGTCGCTGTCGTCATGGTGAGCTCCGAGCTGCCGGAGCTCCTGGGGATCTGCGACCGCATTCTCGTCATGCACGAGGGGAAGGCCATGGGCGTGCTCCCCGCCGCGCAGGCAACCCAGGAAAAGCTGATGACGCTTGCCGCCGGAATGACGCTGCGGGAATGACGTTGAAGGAGGAGGCACCGTGACCCTGCACATCGTCGATCGGATGCGAATGCAGCTGAAGACCTACACGATGATCTTCGCGCTCCTCGTGATATGGCTTCTCTTCGGACTCCTCACCAACTGGGTCTTCTTCTCTCCGACGAACCTGTCCAATCTTTTCCGGCAGATGACGATCATTTCCTTCCTCGCTATCGGCATGGTGCTCGTCATCGTTACCGGGAACATCGACCTCTCCGTCGGATCGGTGACAGGCTTCATCGGCGTTGTTGCCGCCGGTCTGCAGGCACACGTTCTCGCCGGCCTCCTGCCCCGGCTTTTTCCCGGTCTTCCCGCGCAGTCCATGGCGATGCTCATCACGGCGCTCACCATCATGATCTGCCTTGTCGTGGGAGGGGTCATCGGGGTTTACCAGGGCGCCCTCGTGGCGTATCTCGGCATTCCTGCCTTCATCGTCACTCTCGGCGGCATGCTGTTCTTCCGCGGTGCTCTGCTTGGCTATACGCAGGGAAAGACTATCGTCCCCGTCGAAGAGCCGTTCAAGGCCATCGCCCAGGGATACCTCTCCCGATCCGTTGGCCTCGTGCTCGCAGCGGCCGTTATCGTGGCGATTTTCGTTTTCTATCTGTCGAATCGAAATCAGCGACGAACATACGGCTTTCCCCTGAAGCCTCTCGCGATTGACCTGCTCAAAGCGGGCGGGTTTTCGGCGGCCATCGTCATCTACGTTCTGATCATGAACGACTACCAGGGCCTCCAGAATCCGGTTCTTCTCATGGCTTTCGTGGCGATCATTTTCGGCTACATCACGAAGAATACGCGGTTCGGCCGGTACGCGTACGCAATCGGGGGAAATCGCGAGGCCACGATGCTCTCGGGCATCAACATCGAGCGGAACGTTTTCAAAGTCTTCATCCTCATGGGCGTCCTCTGCGCTGTCTCGGGCATCGTGCTCACCGCGCGCGTCGCGGCGGGGTCAATCTCGGGAGGGCAGAACTACGAGCTTTCCGCCATCGCGGCGTGCGTCATCGGCGGCACGAGCCTCATGGGAGGTGAGGGTACGGTTTTCGGGGCCATCATCGGATCCCTCATTATGGCCAGCCTGGAGAATGGGATGAGCGTCATGAACATGGGGGTGGAGTGGCAGTATATGATCCGGGGTCTTGTCCTCATCTTTGCCGTCTACATCGACGTTGTGTCCAAGAGGAGCAGGTAGGCACGACCGACTCATTCCGTATCAGAACGGTTCCAACGCAGCAGCGGCAATTCCCGGTTCGTCAGTCGTGGCGGTGCAACCCCTCCCCTTCGTCTTCCAGGCTCTTGGCCTGACCCATGCTGCAGCGTTCGCACCCGCGATGCTTGCCGCCTTCGAAGAGATTGTGTCGATGAACCGCTGACACTGAGGAGATTGCCGGGATCTTCAATACCGCAGAGCGACCCCAAGCTCGAACGAGGTACGCCGGATATCGACATTGATCACGGGAACGACGTCGGCGAGCCTTCCCTCCCTTTTCGCCCTTTCGACGGCCCCGAAGACGTTGATTATCTGCCCGATACGCGACACCAGGAGGACCAGCCCCCCGAGCTCGATGAAAGCAGCGCCCTGAAGACCCTGGGAGAAAGTCGAACCGGATGCACTACCAAGCCCATAGACCACTACTCCGACGCCGACAATGTCGACCACGAGGAAGCCGATGCCGTTCGCACCACAGTAATACTGACCTGTTCCAAACCCAACGAACGCGCTGAGCAAATATGCCGGCGCTGCGGCTTTCGGCTGCTCCTCTGCCGAGAGCGAACCTCCTGCGAGGAATGCGAGGAGCAAGAGGGCAACGACTTTGAGAGGGCGAGGCATTCATTCCTCCTTCCCCCGGGCTTGTCCTTGTGACCGTTGGAAGCATGACGAGTTGCCAGGCAGGCCGACGGAGATTGGCAGCGCTTTTTCTGCAGCCTACACGATACTTGGCGGACGTCAAGCGAGTGGTCGCGAAGCTGAAGAACCCTCCCCCGCTCAATGGGGCTTCGCGCGCATGCCGTCTTCTTTTTTGTCCAGAATCTCCCGGACCTTCGCGAGCAGATCCGCGGCGCCGAAGGGCTTCTGAATGAAATTCACCCCGTCCTCCAGCACACCTTGGTGAACGATGGCGTCCTCCGTGTGGCCCGACATGAACAGTACGCGCGCCCGCGGGAAGCGCGCCACAACCTGCTCAGCGACTTCCTTCCCATTCAGATTCGGCATGACAACATCGGTAATGAGCAGCGACAGAGCCGTCTGCGAACTCTCAAGGGACTGCAAAGCCTCTGGTCCTGAGCGTGCCGCGAAGACGTTGTAGCCCCATTTCTCCAGAACTGAGACAACGAGGCTCCGAACTGCTTCATCGTCCTCGACCAGGAGGATGGTTTCCGTGCCTCCTCTCGGCGTGGCCGGGACGGCTGTGGTAGCGTGGCTCTCCTCCAGGCTGCGCGAGCAGCGCGGAAGATAGATTTCGAAGGTCGTCCCCGTACCGGGAACGCTCGAGCAGAAGATATATCCTTCGCTCTGCTTGACGATGCCATACACCGTCGAGAGCCCAAGTCCCGTCCCCCTGCCCTTTTCCTTTGTCGTGAAAAACGGTTCGAAAACATTCTTTACCGTCGAATCGTCCATCCCCAGGCCTGTATCGCTGATCGACAAGAGAACGTAGTCGCCGGCTTTCATTTCCGGATACCGCCGGATTCCGGCATCCTCCGCGGGCACGTTTGAGGTCACGAAGCGCAGAATGCCACCTCGCGGCATTGCATCACGGGCGTTGACCGCGAGATTCATGACGGCCTGTTCGATTTTCCCAGGATCGGCGAGGACGCTCCAGAGGCCGGCTGCAAGTTCCGCCTGTATGTCGATATCCTCTCCCAGGAGACGCTTCAACATCTCTTCCATCCCTTGAAGAAGACTGCTGAGGTCCAGCACGCGCGGCTGCAGGATCTGCTTCCGACTGAAGGCGAGAAGCTGCGCGACGAGAGCTGTCGCTCGCCGCACCGCCTGCCCGATCTGCTCAAAATACGAATGGGGCAGGCCGTCCGCTCGAGTCTCTTCGAGGCCGAGGGCGCAGTAGCCGTTCATCACGGTCAGCAGGTTGTTGAAGTCGTGGGCAATGCCGCCCGCGAGCCTGCCCACAGCCTCCATCTTCTGCGCATGCTGCAGCTGTTCCTGCAGCTTTTCCCGTTCCTCCGCCGCTCGCCGAACGTCCGTGATGTCGCGGCTGATGCCGACCAGACCCGTCACGTTTCCCGCTGCGTCGTAGATGGGGACCTTGGTCGTCAGTACTCTTTTCAGGGTGCCGTCAGCGGTCTCAGAAGCCTCGTCGATATTCACAACCGGGGTTCCGGACTCCATCACCCTCCGGTCCATTGATCGATACTGGTCCGCGAGTTCCTTTCGCACGAAATCGTAGTCGGTCTTTCCAACGAGCTCCCTGGGATCGTGCGCGCCGACGAGCAGCGCCTGAGCCTTGTTCGTCAACATGAAACGGCTGTCGCGGTCCTTGAGGTAGACGTAGTCCGGCACGCTGTCGATGAGGGTCAGCAACAGGTGCCGTTCCTGCTCGAGGTTTTCCTGCAGACGTCGGAGCTCGGTTATGTCGTGAAAGATTGCAAGAGTCCCATCGATCTGCGCGTCGCCGTTTCGATGAGGGGTAGCAAATACTTCAACGTGGCGGACTTCACCGTCAGGGCGCCGGATATCATGTTCGTAGGTGCTGCTCTCCCCGCGCCGACGCTTGCCTGCCTCCGCCTCGAGGCGCCTGAGATCGGTTTCGCTGACGAAATCAGAAAGATTCTTCCCGACGAGCCCGCCGGCTGGCACGCCGAGAATGGTTTCGGCGGCGGGATTGGCGAACAGGTAGTTCAAGTGAAGGTCGACAATGACAATTCCCTCTCCGAGAGCCGCGACAAGGTCTCCGTAGCGTTTTTCGTTGGCGCGCGCATCGGCGTACAGCCTCGCCTTCGAGAAGGCGATGCTGACATATTCGCCGACGGCCGTCATGAGGCGCAGATCCGCCTCCGTCATGGCGGCGATCTTCGTACTCTCCACATTGAGCACGCCGATCGGCTTCCCGTTGTCGAAGAGAGGAACACAGACTTCTGAAACGATACCGTCGACGGCTCGCAGAAAGTCGGGGTCGGAGCGAACATCCCTGACCAGCAGCGGCCGTCGGGAGCGGACGGCCCGTCCAGCGATCCCCTGGGTTACCGGGATCTTCTGGATAACCGTGGAGTACCCGAACTGCTCCTTCAGAACGAGCAGACCTTCCGCCTCCAGGACGTAAAGGCTCACGTGAGTGTATGCGAAGGCCCGGACCAGTCCGTCGATAACCGTCCGGAATATGACCGCAAGATCGAGCTCCCTCGCCAGAGAGGTCCGTATCTGATCGAGGAGCTCCAGCTCCTTCGCCTGTCGCTGGGCCGCGGCGAGGAGAGTACGGAGAGTCCGCTCGCTCTCCTTCGAAGCCTCCTCCCCCCGCCGGCTTGTCGTGATATCTCGCAGGGAGATCATTCGCCCAATGCGATCGCCGAGCGGCCCCGTCAGCGCCGCAGCAGTGAGTTCGAAGACTCGTGCGTCTCGGCGAACGATCTCGACGCTGCCCGGGCCAATGCGAGAAACCGCGAGCGCGAGCTCGGGCCAGTCGTCGAATGCCCGTTGGAGTGGAGATCCCAGGATACGCCCGCTCTTGCGCAGAAGAGAGAGGGCGCTCGGATTGGCGTCGATCACCCGACCGTGCGAATCCTCGACGATGAGCCCGTCTGGCATCGCCTCCACCAGCATGTCACGGGCAATCGGGCTGAGAGCGGGAACTCGCTCACGCGCGAGCCCGACCAGAACGAGTACACCTGCAAGCGCAAAAGAAAACGCCGGCACATCCAGTCCGGGAACGGGATTGCCGGGAATGATGTAGAGAACGAATCCGGTCCAGACAACGGCGACAGCAAGAGTGATGGTCAGGCTCCGTCGCGACAGGGCTTCGGAGACGCCGACCACGGACGAGGTGAGATAGATTGTTGCGACCATGAGAAGCGCGAAGTCATAGCCTGAGAGAATCCACCACGCGGGACCGTGCCCGTACACGGCAACGTTGGAGGAGAAGGGCTGGAGAAGGGTAACAGAACTCCAGATCAGGCCATGCAGCTCGTTTGTCGCCGTCAAGCCGAGAACGGCGGCAGGGACGATCCAGAGGAGACCGGCACGCGCACGAATCCGTCGATTGTCATGGCGAAAATTCCACGCAAACAAGAGGAAGAGAGGAGCTACGTTTACCGCGCCAAGATACGATATCTTTGAGAGGAGGGTCTTTGCCGGGACGCCGACAAGACCCGCTTCGACGGCGGCTGCAAGTGTCCAGACGGACACGGCAGTCATCATGAAAGCAAACAGCGTTCTCCGCAGGCCGCCCGGCCGCCGCCACGCGACGACGGCCACCGAAATGGAGATCAAAGCGCTCGCCGCCTGAAAAAACACGCTCGGCGTGAGTACAAAGGTCATCGCGGCCTGTTTCATTCACCGTGATTGTACTCCAGAGAGCAGTCGGCGCAAAGAGTCGCTTCGCAAAGACACGAACCCGGGCAATCCCGGTCGTGATCCCGGCGAGGATCATCAACGACTGCTCCCGCTGGAAAACTATCTGTTGTTTCCTTTTCAGGGTTGGAGGACCATCTCCGCTGCCGCCATCGTCTGGACGCGCGCCCGGCTCGACGGCAGATTCACAAGTTCGCCGGCGAGCCAACGCCCCACCATATCATCGTAATGCTGGTGACCAGGCTGTCCTGACTGCCCCATCGGAGCAAGGATTCTCATGGCGTCCATATCCTGAAGGGGTATCACCATGCGGAGCGTCGGGATGATAAACGGGCGGTAGTCGTCCAGCGCGGGCATCGGGGCGTTGGCGTTCAACGTGTTGCAGTCTCCGTCCGCCGGAAAGGGCCCGCTGTTCAGGAGCATGGCGGTGAGGCTGCTGGTCGCTCCTGGATGCCTCCACGTGATCTGGTGCAGCCGTCCCCACGACCAGGTCCGCGAATCGCTGCCTAGCTTTTTCTCCAGCCAACGCATGGTGTCGGAGAGCGCCATCTCGAGAATCTGCTGGGGACTCTCCTTCTCCGGGGTGTCCTTCCGGTCCCACAGAGTGGAGTCCGGCCGGTCGAGAAGAACGTCCTGTATCAGGTACTTTTTGAAAGGGATGTGGAAGTAGTAAAAGAGGTCCGGCCCGATCTCGTCTCCCAGAAGGGCACGTACCCACTCGGTCAGAAATACTTCAAATACTGCCGCTCCCTGGCTCCCCGCGCGCACCTGGTAGTCCCAGTCTTTCAGGATTCGCGCTGCTGCCCTGGCCTGGTTGTCCTTGTACTGGTAGGAGAGGATTCTGGGCAGCAGTTTCACGGCTTGAAGGGAGTAGGCGTCCATCTGCATCTTTTGAAAATCGTCAACGCTGGGATTGGGGAGGCCATGGAGCAAAGCCATGACACGCTCATAACGATAAGGAGCGCTCCACGAACCTCTGATCGGGTAGGGCCCTGTGTCGGAACCCACGCGGCTGTTTGTGTTCACGATCACACCGGAGGGAGGATCGATCTCCCCGGGCATCTGGTCATACGGAACGAAACCTGCCCAACCCATTGTCCCCGACGATCCGTCCGCCGGCAGACGGCCCGAGTATCCCTTGCGGACGGGCACCGCGCCCAGGCTGTGCCAGGCGATACCGCCTTCCGTGTCCGCGGCAACCAGGTTGAAAAGCGTGTACTTGCCGTTGCGCCCGCTTTCCACAACGTCTTTCGCCGTCTTGCAATCCATAAAACCAAGGACAGCTCGTAACGAGAAGTCCTTGAGGTCGCTCTCCGGCACCGTACCATACCAGTGGAGGGCCACTGCCCCTTCTACCCCGGGGGCAAGGCCGGTAATCACGGGACCGTATATCGTCCGGTAGGAAATGAACCGGCGGGAGGATCCCTTCGGGAGGCCAATATCATACGCTACACGGTCCATCGTAAGGGTTCGATCGCCAACAAAATAGCGCGTGGGATCTTTCGGATCGACCCGTACAACGAACAAGTCCACCGTGTCCGCCGGGAACACTGAGAATCCCCACGCAACAGTGTCCGTATGGCCAATGAGGACCCCGGGAACTCCGGGAGCGGATGCGCCGATGATGTTCACGCCCGGAGCGTTCAGATGGCATAGATACCAGGTGCCCGGAACCGAGATACCCATGTGAGTATCGTTTGCAAGGAGGGGCTTGCCCCCAGGGCCGTGCGCAATGGCCCATAGGTTCGTGCCGCCACCGGAGGCGGCGGGTTCAGGAAGTTGCTCAAAGAACGCCAGTGCCGCCCGGTCCACGGGCCCGAGTTTCATGGTTCGAATTGTCTGGAAATAGGGCTCATCGGGAATATCAGCTCCAGGATAGCTCGGAAAGATGTCCTTCCACTCCGAGAGCTCAACAGTCTTGCGGGCGGCAAGCTCCATGAGCTCGGCTTGGTAATTCTCCCGGAACATCCACGCGGTCACGGCAAAAAAACTGCACACGTCCTCTACCGTCCAATCCTCGGGTTTCAGGCCCGCGGAATGGAACTCGAGCGGCAGGTCGCCACCCTTGAGGTGAATGTAGGAATTGACCCCATCAACGTAGGCCTGGAGAAGTGCAATCTCGTCATTCCGCAGCTGCCGTGAAGCCCTCCTGCGCATCTCCGCGAATCCGAGCACGCGGGAGAAATAGTCCAGGTTCAGCCGCTTCTCCCCCGCAACTTCAGCGAGACGGCCAGCAGCCAGCCGACGCAGCGTCTCCATCTGCCACAGCCTGTCCTGCGCGTGGACAAACCCCTGCGCCACCATCAGGTCATGTTTGTTTTCGGCATAGATATGAGGAACGCCATGGTGGTCGCGAAGTATCTCGACCTGATGGTCGACCGGCAGGTTACGGTATGTACCCGTATATTTCGGATAGCCCTTGCCGACGAAAAGCGGCTTACACCCCGCAACCAGGAGCAGTATCGCAGTGATGCATGTCGTGAGGGCAATCCTGGTGAGGCTGCGAAGGAGAAATCTCATGAATGTCCTCCTTTCCGGTCACTCGCTTGCAAATGAAGTGCGTTTCATCACAAAGGGACTCTTCCATGATGCTGGTCGCGCTGCTCCTGCAAGAGGCAGTGGCCCGGGAGCTGTTGCACAAGTGCCGGTTTGGTGGAGTGTGAGCAATACCGGTAGGAAACACGACATCAAAGTCGCCTCTCGAGGGGCGTCGCATGGATCGTGTCAGCACATTCTGTCAGCAGTCTAGCCACTTTCGGCGTGAGCTTGCAACCGCTTCTGCCAAGACAAGTTCGTTCAGAGGGGATTGCTGGAGGGCAAGGGCAGACGGCTCACCTCTTCGATCCCGGGCTGCCGACGCAGACCATTTGAACCGACCGCAAGTGCGACGAGGTGCGACCCCAAGCGCTGCAACTCCAGCGGCGTTGATGCAACCCGCGTTGCAGCGGTCAGTCATTGCGCCATGACAACAGCGAAAGAATAACTCAGTCGCTCAGAATGAAATAGCGATAAATCACCCTCTTGGCATTCTGCTTGCAACGCTTCCCGGTGTGGGCTCCCGGGGAGGTCAGGCGTGCTCGGCGCTCCGGGAGTAGCGCGGAGACGAGCTCTTCTAGTCAACGGGGCGTTGGTTGGAAGGGGAGCCCAGCGTCGGTTCCCCTTCCCTTCGTCCCTGCCTTTCAGATGTGATCACGCCATCAAGTTCGGGTCCTGCTACAATCGCCCGCCAGTCTTCCAGGCGCGCGGCGAGAAGATGGCGTTCCCTCTAGTGCCTCCGCGTCACTCTTGCGCTTCGCACCCGACGCATAGGTATGCTCTGGGTAGCGCGAAAGAGCCTTGCCTTGAACCACAAGGCGACGTTCACCAGACCGATCAGCACCGGAACCTCAACCAGCGGCCCGATGACCGCCGCAAACGCTGCCCCCGAGCCAATACCGAATACGGCTACCGCAACGGCGATGGCGAGTTCGAAGTTGTTGCTTGCCGCAGTAAAGGATAACGTTGCAGCCTTTGCGTAGTCGGCCCCTGCCGCCCGGCTAAGGAAGAAGCTGGCGACGAACATCACGAGGAAGTAGATAAGGAGCGGAATGGCTATTCGTACGACGTCCAGGGGAATCTGAACCATGAGATTCCCTTTGAGACTGAACATCACGATGATCGTGAAAAGGAGGGCAACAAGCGTCAGTGGGCTGATCTTCGGAATGAAACGTCGATGATACCATTCCTTGTCCTTCACCCGGATCAGAATGAACCTCGTAACGAACCCAGCGGCAAAGGGAATGCCGAGGTAGATGAAGACACTCCTTGCGATCTGCCCAATGGTTACATGCACTGCAATCCCAGGCAGCCCGAACAGGGTCGGTAGCAGTGTAAGAAAGACCCAGGCATAAACGCTGTACAGAAGGACCTGAAAGATGCTGTTGAGCGCCACCAAGCCCGCCGCGTACTCAGGGTCACCCTTCGCCAAGTCGTTCCAAACGATCACCATCGCGATACAGCGAGCAAGACCTATCATGATCAGGCCAGTCATATAGGCCGGATATCCACGAAGGAAAGCCAAGGCGAGGATAAACATCAGGATTGGACCGATTATCCAATTCTGCAACAGCGAAAGGGCCAAGACCTTCCAACTCCTGAAGACGTCACCCAACTCCTCGTAGCGCACTTTCGCGAGCGGCGGGTACATCATGAGCACAAGCCCGATGGCGATTGGGATATTGGTTGTGCCGACCTGGAAGCGGTTTATGAATGCCTCAACACCGGGAATGAGGGAGCCCAGCAGGACTCCCGCAGCCATGGCAAGGAAAATCCACAGAGTCAGGTACCGATCAAGAAAAGAGAGCCTGCCGACGATCTTCTCGCTCATTCCACTTCTCGGCGTCCTCCGCGTCATCGGGGGGAGACTCTAAACGAGACTCACTTCCTCTCGGAGAAACTCCTGGACGCGCTTCCTGATCGCATCACGGACTTCGCGGACTTGCGCCGCAATCTCGGCGTCTGAGCCAGTAAATGTCGATGGATCGGCGAAAGGCCACACGAAGCGTTTCGCATGACCTGGGAATATGGGGCAGCGGTCTGCGGCTTCTTTGGAACAAACAGCTATCACAAAGTTGTAGGAACGACCCTTCTTCAAGAGGTCCATCACACCTTGGGTTTGGTTCCTGGAGATGTCGATGCCGTCTTCGGCAAGCGCCCGAACAACATGGGGGTTCAGCTTGCCAGGCTCTATTCCCGCGCTTTCAACCTCAAACCTGTCCCCACCAAACTTCTTCAGATACGCCTCAGCCATCTGACTCCTCGCTGAGTTGTGCGTGCAGACAAAGAGGACCTTCGGCATGATATTTCCCCCCATCGCCGTCCCTAAGGCTTCACGGCTTCGATCGTTGCAGAGAGCGCGTATTCTTCTACCCTGTATTCGGTGGACCACTCCCTTATGAAGCTTCGACTCTCATCCTTGGGCTGAACACGAATCTCGGTGAAGCCAGCTTCGGTCAGCATACGGGTAAGCTCGTCCAAGGATGAAGCGCCTGCGACACAGGCCGAGTAGGCAGCGATGTCCTTCTCGACGTCCTCCGGAATCGGAGCTGATGCCACAACATCGGAAATGGCGAGGCGGCCTCCGCTTCTGAGAACGCGGTAGGCTTCGCGATAGACTTGTGGTTTGTCAGGAGAAAGGTTCACCACGCAATTGGAGATGATCACGTCCACGCTCGCATCGGCTGCGGGCAAGTGCTCGATCTCGCCCAGGCGGAACTCGACGTTCGCGTAGCCGCCCTTGTCGGCATTTTTCCTGGCGAGGCTGACCATATCGGCCGTCATGTCTACGCCGACGACTCTCCCCGTTTGGCCGACCGCGCGAGCCGCGAGAAAGCAGTCGAACCCGCCTCCACTACCCAGGTCCAGCACAGTTTCACCCGCTTTCAGCGACGCAATTGCCTGAGGGTTACCGCAACCAAGGCCAAGATTTGCGCCCTCGGGAGCGATGGCGACGTCATCCGCAGAGTAGCCAAGTCCTCTCGACTTCTCGTCCGCAGAGTTTGAAGCCGAGCAGCAGCCGGGCGAACAGCCGCATTCGGAACCCTGGCTTCGCGCCACCGCACCATATCGCTCCCTGACTGCGGCAAGAATCTGCTCTTTGGTGAATCGCTCCATCGACCCGTGCCCCCTTGATTACTACATGAGTATACAGTCATACATCGGACACAGTCAAGCGGTCAGCAGCGATTCTTGCCCGATCTCAGGCGCTGCTTCAGGCGGTTTCTGTCCATCTCCCAAGCGGGGTCATCGTGGATCACCTCGCACAAGGAGTCCACAATCTCCCCATAGGGGGGGGAGAGCTTCTCACGGGAATAGTAGGTGAAGAGCGCCTTCTTCTGGGCCTTGACCAGGCCGGCCTGCTTGAGTTTGGAGAGATGACGGCTCAGGTTGGATTGATTCAGTTCCAGAACGGTTTCCAAATCACAAACGCAAAGTGCCTTCTCGTGAAGAAGGTTGAGGATCCGAAGTCGGTTGGAATCAGCAAGGGCTTTGAGAACGTCCGTCAACTCCATGATCATAGAGTAATGCAAAAGGCGTCCTGGAGATACTGGCTCTGCCCTCCCCTCTGACACTCGGCGCAAACGGGGTCCGGCCAAGCGATTCTTGCGCGACAGTCAGATGAAGACTCGCATCATCCGTACTGGCCGGTGAGCTCGATCATTTTCCCGTGGGACTTGGCTCTGAGCAGCAACTCCTCGATGTCGAGATGCTCGTTGGGCTTGTGTGCAAGAGCGAGGTTGCCCGGTCCTTAGGTCAGTGATGGAATGCTCATGGCACCTGCGCTGATGTTAGCGTTGGTGCAGCCTCTGAATATGATGGGATCGGCCTTGATCCCGGTTTGGATGAGAGCCTGCTCGACGAGCTTCCGGAAAGGTTCCTCAGGCGGCGTGGCCCAGGCGGCGAGAAAGTCCTCACAATCGAGATGTTCGCCGGTATAGCAGTCAACTGCGATCCGGCTGATTTTCAACACCACTTTCTCCGCCCCGTCGAAGTCCTGAAGAGCCGTGAAAGGAGAGACCTGAAGAGACTGCAACTGATCTTTGGGATGTCGCTCGTTTTGGCGATCGTTTTAGCCGTTCCTGCGAACGCCGCACCGAAGCACAGGGTGGCGATGGTCTTGCCTGGTGAGAAAACCGACGAGGCCCTTAATCAGTATACCTGTGAAGGCATGATGAGGGCTGCGAAGGATCTCGGCATCGAGACTGCCTATAAAGAAGATGTAACCCAAGACCAGCAGCTCGAGGTGATCCGCCAGTTTGTCCAACGGGGGTGTGACATCATAATCGGGCAAGGCGGTCAGTTCGGCGAAGCGCTCCAGACGGTGGCTCAAGAGTATCCGAAAACAAACTTCGTCTTTAGCGTTGCGACCAACACCGGGGGGTCCCCAATGTGACGGCAGCCACCGTCAGGCCGGCCTTACGCAGAGTCAGCCATGTCTACTCGATTTCACCTGGATTAATGGAAAAGCCTGTTTGTGCGCTGTGATGATCTTACGAAAGGCCGTCCGTTGGGCTGCAATGGCGACCTGTCCGCCGGGACAGGCGGAATCGCGAATGACCGCTGTACAGGCCGTAGCTGACGGGAGTGCAGCCTTCGTCACAACGCTGTGTGCCGCCTGGTGTGACCCGGTTATGTCACCCCAACTATCACCAGAGAAAGCGATCCAACTAGAGCGTGAACTCGCTCAGGCGAACCGGCTTGCCGGTGGCCGCCGATTTGTCCGCGGCAAAGACCACACGGTGGGTCTCGAAGGCGTTCTCAATGTTGGAGGCCGTCTCGGTGCCCTTTTCCATGCACTCCACGAAGTCGCTGAACTGCTCCTTGTATGGGTGGTGTGCCACGTCCCCCGAGTCCACAAGCTGCACGTCCATTCTCGTCCAGCCGCGCAGGCCCGGAATCTTCTTTGAATAGAACAGATCGTTCTTCACGGCGCCGTGGGAGCCGACAAAGTTCATGTTGAAGACGTAGGGCTGCATTGCGTCTGTGACGGAAGCGCACTTGCCCAGCGTCTTGCCGTTCTTGAACTTCAGCAGCGTCACCGAAGTGGTCGGGTACTCGTACGGCTTGTAGACCTCGTGGGGATTGGTGGTGGGATAGCTGAACACTTCCTCGACCGGGCCCACTTGGCCGCAGGTGATGTACAGGAGCGTGTCCAGGGAGTGAATCCCTGCGGTGAGGAGCGAGCTTCCGCCCCAGTCCTTCTTTACGTTCCAAGCGAACTGACCGTACCATGGTCCGATGCCGTGGAAGTAGTCGCACTCCGAGTAGTAGATCTCCCCGATATGGCCCTGGTCCACAAGGGCCTTCGTTGCCTTCGTTACCGAGACAAAGCGACACTCGAAGCAGACAGAGGTCTTCACCTTGTTTTTCCGTACTGCCTGCACCATACGCCGGCAGTCGTCGAAGGTGATAGCCATGGGCTTCTCGATAATGAGGTGCTTCTTCGCCTCAGCCGCCATCACCGCCTGTGCCGCGTGCAGGGGATGAGGAGTGCAGATGTCGACGATCTCGATGTCCGGATCCGCGAGGAACTTCTCGTACTCGTTGTAGACCTTCAGGTCCACCCCATACTGGGCCTTCAGCGACGCCGGGTCGAGATTCCTGCGGGAGAGGACGGCCACCGGCCGGAACCCGGGAATTTCGGTAAACGTCTTGAGATGGGCTCCTGCAACCCAACCGAGCCCGACGATGCCGACCGCGTGCTCCTTCATACGACACTCCTTCCGAAGCCGCGTCCGCGGCTGCCGCGCGCCTCCCGACTCTAGCCGGGCCGATCCCACCGCGACGGCGACGCGCCCGCTGCTACTCCTGCCAACTCGCCCATTTCTTGCCCACTGCGGCCATAATGATCCAGATCGAAATCCCGATGAGGGACACGAGGAGGATCACACCGAAAAAGCTCGCCATACGCGCCAGCGACGAGTAGTACTCGATGCGGGATCCGAGTCCTTCCTTTCCGCCCACCATATCGGAGCCCACCGCCGTAATGAGACCGAAGATTCCGCCCACCAGAAGGCCGACGTTGATCATAGGAAGGGCCAGCGGAAAGCGGATCTTTCGGAAGATCTGGAACGTGGTGGCCCCATAGGACTTGGCCAGGGCGATCTTCGCCAGGTCCGTTCTCCTGAAACCCGTCACTGAGTTGATCATCACCATGGGTCCCGCTGCCAGGGCGACTGCGATGATACGCGGGGTCACGGTGAACCCCATGCGGAGCATCAGGAGCGGAACGAGGGCGATCGTCGGCGTGGTGACCAGCAGGAGGATGTATGGGGTTATGATCTTCTCAAAGTAGGGGACCTGGGTGAGTACCGCGGCCAGGAAAAGACCGATGACCCCGCCGATGACGTATCCGCCTACCAGCTCGCCGAGGGTAACGAGAAAATGCGGGTAGACGGTGGGCATGTTTGTGACCATCGCCACGACGATTGCGCTCGGGGTCGGGAAGACGAACTCAGGGACCTTCGCCAGACGCACCAGCAGCTCCCAGCTGCCCATCACGACTATGGCCACGCCGATGATGCCCAGCACCTGTTTCCAGCCGTGGATCTGCACGGCGGAAACGGTTGCGGAGATGTCCAGCGCGCCGTGGCGGGCAGGTTCCTTGTGCTCCCCGAACTCAGGAACCTTTTCCTCCAGCTCTCTCGTGTACTCGTCCATGCTCTCTCTCCTGCCCTTTCAGGTCACCGTGCTGAAGGCCTGGCTCGAGTAAGTCCCTGCCTGCTTCTGCTTCTCCACATCGTGGACGATCTTGCGTTTGATCTCCGCCACAATCTGGAAGAAGCGGGTCTCCATCTGAATGCCTTCAGGCCGCGGCCGGGGGAGATCAATGTCGAATATGGCAGAGTTGGTGCCCGGACGGGGGGTCATGACGAACACCCTGTTGGCGAGGTATACCGCTTCCTCGATGCGGTGGGTGACGAACGCGACCGTTTTCTTCGTCTTCTTCCAGATGTCGAGGATCAGGGTGTCCATCTCGTCCCGCGTATATGCATCAAGCGCGCCGAACGGTTCATCCATCAACAGGATCTTCGGGTCAAAGGAGAGGGCGCGCACGATGGAAGCGCGCTGCTGCATTCCGCCGGAGAGCTCACGAGGGAAATGGTTCTCGAAACCGGTGAGCTGGACGCTGTCGATCAGCTCCTGGACCGTCCCGCGGTACTCGTCAAGCTTCTCCCGCATGATCTCAAGGGGGAACATGATGTTCTGGATGAGATTCCTCCAGGGCAGCAGATTGGCCTGCTGGAAGATGATGCCCACATCCCGACGCGGCTTCGCCACTTCCTGCCCCAGCATGAGGGCCCTGCCCGCCGTAAAGGGATGCAGACCAGTGAGGCCCCAGAGCAGGGTTGTCTTTCCGCAGCCGCTGGGTCCCACGATGGCAATGAAATCCCCCTCTTCCACCGTCATTGAAAAGTTCTGCACTGCGTTCACCGGGCCACGCTCGCTGGCGTACACCTTGCTGACATTCTGAACATCAATTACGATGCTCATCCCTCTTCCCCCTCGTGACGCCGGAAAAAACCGCTCACGGCCCGCGCGGGGCCGTGAGCGCGTGAACATCTTCCAGCCGGCTGCGCCGGCCCGAACAAGTGTCTCACCAGTCTCCCGTCACAGGGACATCCTTCCACTCGTCACTGAGCTTGAAGTTCGCTGCGTCCCTGTCAACCCGCCCGTGATCGAAATTGTTGGCTTCCTTGATCAGCTCATTGGTCGCCACTTCCGCCACGGTGAGGTGCTTCTTCGTCTGGCCGAGCTTGTAGATGATGTCACAGTAGGTCTGCCAGGCGTTCAGATCGAACCATCCGAAGCCCTGTCCCTTGCGCGCCCCGCCGGTGTAGCCCCAGTGAAGCTGCTGCATGGAGGCCAGCGCCAGAGGCGGCTTCATCTGCTCGCGGACGGAGGCAAACTGCTTGTAGGTGATCTGCGCCGCTGCGCGCGGGTTTTTCCGGGCGAAATAGATGCCCATGGACGACGCCTTGAGGAACTTCGCGAGAACAGCCCTCTTGGCAGGGTCCTGCAGGTCGGTCTTCCGCGCACAGAAACCGTTGGCAGGCATTTTCGAGAATGTCTCACCCAGGATGTAGCGCAGGTTCAGGCCCTGGGCATCCCACTGGGCCCTCAAGCCCTTCCAGGTGAGAGCCACGTCGGCCTTTCCTTCGGAGACGGTCTGGCCCCACAGGGCGCCGACTGCGACGTACGTTACCGATTTCGGATCCACTCCGGCTTCGACGAGCATCGGGTCGACAATGACCTGCCAGCCGGTGCTCGCGACGGAAATCGTCTTGCCCGCCAGGTCCTTCACCGTCTTGATCGGGCTGTCTTTCCGCACCGCAAAGTCGAATACCTGGTCCATCATCAGCTCGTAGACCATGATGACATTCATGCCGGTATCGACGCTCGCTGTCAGGATACCCGGCGAGGGGTAGCCGATATCAGCCTGGTTCTGGTCCACGAATTTCGTGCAGGCAAAGGCATCGATCGGGCCCGGCTCCAGATTGACATCGAGACCCTGCTCCTTGAAATACCCCATGTCCAGCGCTACCCAAAGAAGGTAATCGTCCATGACCTCGAGGGATCCGCGAGGCGAAATGACGGTGATCTTCGTTAGGGGCGCCGCGAACAGCGGGCCGGCGAACGCCAGGACGAGTAGAACCACCATGACCAGCTTCCTCATCTCGTACCTCCTGAACCGTTGGTTTGGAATCGCGCAGTTCCTGTGCCATCCACAGCAATTCCCCAAACTATAACGATAATGTTGCTTTGTCAAACCCTTTTCACCGTCAGGTGCTCTTTCGCTCAAAGAGTCGCACCTCGATCGTCCGTTGAACCCGACGGGCCTTTGCCGGCTCCTCGATCGCACGCAGCAGCGTGTCCACGCTCAGGTCGGCGATTTTTCTCTTCCCGTACCCCACCGATGTGAGGGGGTAGGGATAGTAGAGCCGGGACTGGATGTCGTCGAAGCCCACGATGGCCACGTCCGCCGGCACGGCAAGCCCCCTGCTCTGGAGAAACGAAATGGCCTCCCAGGCCATCAGGTCGCTGAAGCAAAAAATGGACGTAAACCGTATCCGTCTCTTCAGGAGCGCCTGCAGCGTGCGCGAACATTCCCCACCGCGGATCTGCACCTCGTGCACCAAAGACCTGTCGTAAGGGATTCTGTTCTCCAGCAGCGCCTGCCGGTAGCCCTGGTGACGCTCGCGGGCTGAGGAGATGTAGAGCGGCGCGTTCAGGAAGAGAATCTGCCTGTGCCCCTTCTGGATGAGGTGGCGCGTAGCGAGATAGCCCCCCCTCACATCGTCTGCCACGACGTAATTGTGATCGACCCGTGAGAACCTGCGGCCCAGGAGAACGAAAGGGATGCCGTTGTCGCTCATCATGGCGATGTTTGCCAGGTTCTTCTGGCAAGGGCAGATGATGATGCCATCGATCTTCTTTCCGATGGCGGCACGGACGGCGCGCCGCTCCAGCTCGTCGTCCTCATCGGTGTTCTGGATGAAAAGGTCGAAGTTCCGCTCCTTCAGTCGCGCCTCGATGTCGCGCACCATGATGGCGAACAACGGATCGGAGATGTCCGGGATGATCACCGAGATCGTCAACGTCTTGCCAAGGCGCAGGGAGGCAGCCAGGGCGTTGGGGATGTATCCCATCCGCGCCGCCGCCCGCTGGATACGGCGGCGCGTCGCGGCAGAAATATCCTCTTTCCCCTTCAAGGCGCGAGAGACGGTGTTCGTTGTGAACCCGGTGGCCAGCGCGATATCGCTGAGGGTCACGGGGACGGAGGGAAATGATTTTTTCCTCGTAGGCTTTCCGTTCATACTGCTCTGGGTGAAAAGCCCATACTATATCGTTAATGCTGCAATATCAACAGTTTTGGCTTGCTTTTCCCCCCCGGGGGAGGTACGATGGCAGCCGAAGAAAGGAGGGATCGGGCATGAAACAGATACGCGCCGGTGTCATCGGTCTCGGCTGGTTCGGAGAGCACCATGTGGACACTCTCCAGCAGCTCCCGCTGGTGCAGGTGCAGGCGGTCTGCACCCGCACCGCTGCGCGGCTGCAGGAGATCAAGGACAAGTACCACGTACCGAAGGCGTACACCGACTACCGCGAGATGCTGGCGGACAAGGACATCGACATGGTTACGGTAGTCACCCACATCAGGGAGCACCTGGCGCCCACACTGGACGCACTAGCGGCGGGGAAACACGTGTTCCTGGAGAAGCCCATGGCCGACAGCATCGAGGAATGCGACAAGATCATCGCGGCGGCGGCCAGGGCGGGGACCTGCTTCATGGTGGGGCATATCTGCCGTTTCGACACCGTCTATGCTCTCGCGAAAGAAGAGATCGATGCGGGGAACCTCGGCACGATCATCTCCATGCACGCCCGGCGCAACCTGGCGAAATGGATCACCCCTTCGCATCTGAAGAAGATCTCCGCTCTGTTCGGAGACGGGGTCCACGATTTCGATCTGATGCTCTGGTACAGTGGGGCCAAGCCGCGGAGCGTCTACGCGCAAAGCTTGAATACCCGGCCCGAGCTCCCCAATGACGACCTCGGCTGGGCCATGTTCCGCCTGGACAGCGGCGCCATCGCCGTGATTGAAAACATCTGGTGCCTGCCGGAGAACGCGCCGTACGCCATCGACGCCCGCATGGAAATCGTTGGCACGAAAGGTGCCATCTACATCGACAACTCGGGGGTAGGCTACACGGTGCTGAAGAAGGAGGGGCTCTCCTTCCCGCAGTCCACCTATTG
>Ga0335070_10002257_pt1 | contig 22518 bp, 20 predicted proteins | sample Lox_Sample_13_FD_206722 | JGI IMG/M metagenome (GOLD analysis project Ga0335070, IMG submission 206722) | Soil microbial communities from Loxahatchee National Wildlife Refuge, Florida, United States - Lox_Sample_1.3 | ecosystem: Environmental > Terrestrial > Soil > Wetlands | place: USA...
GTCAGGACTTTTGGGTCGCTGCATGCCGTCGACGGGTTGAACCTGGAGGTTCGGGCGGGTGAAATGGTCGGCCTGGTCGGCCCGGACGGGGCCGGCAAGACCACCGCCATCCGTCTGATGGTCGGCGCGCTCCAGCCCACCAGCGGCCTGATCCGCATCGCCGGTTATGAACTCCCCTCCCAGGTGGAAAAAGCCCGCGAGCAGCTGGGCTATCTGGCGCAGCGCTTCAGCCTGTACGGCGACCTGACGGTGCGGGAAAACCTGGATTTCTTCGGCGAGGTCTTCGATGTTCCGGAGGCCGAATGCCGGCAGCGCTCGCAGGAGCTGCTGCGCTTTGCCGGGCTGGAGGAATTTGCCGACCGCCCGGCGGCGGCCCTCTCGGGAGGCATGCAGAAAAAATTGGGGCTGGCGACGGCCCTTGTCCATCGTCCGAAGGTCCTCCTGCTGGACGAGCCGACCGGGGGGGTCGACCCGGTTGCCCGGCAGGAGTTCTGGCATCTGCTGATCGGCCTGCTGCGGGCGGGCTCGGCCGTGCTGGTGAGCACCCCCTACATGGACGAGGCCATGCGCTTCAACCGGGTCCTCTTCATGAACCACGGCCGCGCCCTGACGCAGGGCGCGCCGCGCGACCTGATGAACGGCCTCTCCGGCCGGGTCCTGGAGCTGGCCACGGAGCAGAGCATGGCCGCCCGCCAGATCGCCGCCGAAGACCCTGACGTGGAGGACGTGCACACCTTCGGCGAGTACCTGCACCTGCGCGTCCGCGCCCCCGAGGGACCGCTGGCACGCCTTCCCAAACGCCTGGCGGAGGCGGGCGTCAGTCTCACCCACCTCATCCCCGTGTCCCCTTCCCTGGAGGATGTCTTCATCCAACTCCTGGAGATGGAAGAGCAAATCAATGGCAAATGAAAATCCCGTCCTGGACGTCCAGGGGTTGACCAAGCGTTTCGGCCATTTCACCGCCGTCGACCATATTTCCTTTTCAGTGAAAACGGGCGAAGTGATCGGCTACCTCGGTCCGAACGGCAGCGGCAAGACCACCACCATCCGCATGCTCTGCGGCCTGCTGACGCCCACAGAAGGGACCGCCAGCATCCTGGGCTTGGATGTGGTCAAAAACTCCGAAGCCATCAAGCCGCACATCGGCTACATGTCCCAGAAATTCTCGCTCTACGACGAGCTGACCGTGCTGGAAAACCTGGAGTTCTACGCCGAGGTCTACGAAATCCCCACTGCCACCGAAAAAGAGCGCATCCAGGAAGTCCTGCACACCGCCGGCCTGGAAACGCGCGCCCGGACGCTGACGGGCAGCCTGTCGGGCGGCTGGCGCCAGCGCCTGGCGTTGGGCAGTGCCATGCTTCACCGCCCGCCGCTCCTGTTCCTGGACGAGCCTACCAGCGGCGTGGACCCGGTTGCCCGGCGTGAGTTCTGGGACCTCATTTACCAGTTTGCCGCCCAGGGGACCACCGTCTTCATCACCACCCACTACATGGACGAAGCCGAACACTGCAGCCGGGTGGGATTCATGTACCGCAGCCGGCTGCTGGCATTCGACTCGCCGCGCGCCCTCAAATCCACCTACCTGTCGGGCGCCGCCTGGGATTTGGCCGCCAGCCCGCTCCTGGAAGCCGTCGAATGCCTGAGCGGGATGGAGGGGGTGGCCCAGGCCAGCCTGCACGGCGACCGCGTCCACGTGATCATCGACCCGCAGCATTGGACCCCGCAGCACCTGACCGAGGCGCTGTCCAGGGAAAAAGTGACCGTCCAGTCGATCGAGACGGTCGAGTCGACCCTGGAGGATGTTTTCACCCTGCTGGCCCATCGCGGCAAAACCTCCCTGCTGGACAACTGAAGCCTGCTCGAGCTTCCCCCCTGCGGCCGGTTCTTACCCTTCTCCCGGGCAGCGCCTGAGGCGGGCGACTCCGGCCCGCCGTCCTTATGGGACAGCAGCCTCGCCGGATTCGTTCTGCATATTTGTAAGTGCAATCCATCGCCCGAAGTTATATAATAATTTTGTCACTGAGGGGTTGTCCTCGCGCCGAGAGCTCCCCTCCCGCCTGAACCGCCCGGCCGGCCCGCGTGCAAGATGGATAAGATTCGCCTATGAAACGCTTTGTTTATATCCTGCCCGCCTTCTTTTTTATTCTGGTCGCCTGCGCCCTGCTCGGCCCGTTCGGGACGTCCACGCCGCCGGCGTTTCCCACCGATCTCCTGCAGACCGTCCTCGCCCAGACCGTCACCGCCCAACCGACCTCCCTCCCCTCCACGCCGACGGACACGCCCCTCCCCTCCACGCCGACCGCCTTTACTCCCACGCCCGTCCCCCCAAGCCCCAGCCCCACCCCGCTCCCGTCGAACACGGCAATCTTCTTCCTGCCCGCCCAATCCCCGGAGCAATTCATCCGTTATTACTACGACAACATCAACATCAGCAATTACGCACTGACCTGGTCGCTGCTCTCCCCCCGCTTCAAGAGTGTAATGAACGGGCCGTCGCAGGGAGGCTACCAGGGCTACGTCAACTTCTGGAATACCGTCCACAACGTCAGGGTCGACAGGGTGGAGGTGGTGTTCGAATGCTTCGGTTGCGTCATCGTCAACGTCACCGCCCGCTACCACTACAATAGCGGCGCGCTGACCACCGTGTCGGATTCCTTTATTCTGGTTTATGACTACGTCAGGAACACCTGGCTGTTCGAATCCTCGCTCGTCTTCACCAGCACCCCCAGCCCGACGCGGACGCGCACCCAGGCTCCCACCCGCACCTGGACCGTCTCGCGCACCCCCACGTCCAGCCCGACCGCCACACCCACACCCACGTCTACATTAACGCCCACGCCGACCCCGACCTTCACCGCCACCCCGACCGACACCGACACACCCACGCTCATTCCTACGGACACGCCCACCGACACGCCCACGCCGACCCCCTAGCATTCTCCCCTGGCGGGTTGTGGGTGGAACGAGCAGTGGCCGAGACGGCCGCTCTCATTTTGGATAAAGAGAATGGGGACATGTCTTGTCCGGAATTCATGTTAAACTTGGGCAAATCTCCGATGACAGGAACGAAAGCAGCCCCTCCGAACTCCATCCAACCCGGGACGCGCGCCGCCAGGAACGTCCGCGCCAACCAGTGGCGGCAGTAACCGCGGACTGATCCATGGAGCTCCTCTTCCTGCTCAAGGGACTCGTCATCGGTTTTTCCATCGCCGCCCCGGTTGGGCCGATCGGCGTGCTGTGCATCCGCCGGACGCTGGCCGAAGGTCGGCTCAACGGCCTGGTCTCCGGCCTGGGCGCGGCCACGGCGGACGCCACCTACGGTTGCGTCGCCGGGTTCGGTCTGACCTTCATCTCGAACTTCCTGGTCAACCAGCAGTTGTGGCTGCACCTGATCGGCGGCGCCTTCCTCTGCATCCTGGGCTTCAGAACCCTGCTGTCGAAACCCGCCGAGCAGGCTGCCCCGTCCGCAGGCAACGGCCTGGCGGGTGCGTATGCCTCCACCTTGTTTCTGACCCTGACCAACCCGGTGACGATCCTCTCCTTCGCGGCGATCTTCGCCGGCCTGGGCCTGGCAGCCAGTCCCGGCAGCTACGCCTCGGCCGGGGTGCTGGTCCTGGGGGTTTTCACCGGCTCGGCGCTGTGGTGGCTGTTCCTGAGCAGCGGCGTGGGCCTGTTCCGGGACAGGTTCAATGCCCGCGGCCTGCAGTGGGTCAACCGCATCTCCGGCGTGGTCATCACCGGCTTCGGCCTGTTTGCCTTGTTCAGCCTGATCAAGTAGGACGAAAACCCTCCCCCTGTCTAAAAAAAACTTATCGGGCAACACCCCACAACCGCAGGGTTCCGTCGCTCGCGCCCGAAGCCAGCAGGCGCCCGTCCGGGCTGAAAGCCACGGCGAGCACTGCCCCGGTGTGCCCCTCCAGCGCGGCCAGCGCATCCCCGTCCGGTGCCTGCCACAGGCGGACGGTATGATCGGACGAGCCCGAAGCCAGAACCTGCCCATCCGGGCTGAAGGCCACGCTGTTCACCCAGCTGGTGTGTCCGGGCAGAAAGCGCAGCAGGCTGCCCTCGGCGACCCGCCACAGACCCACGCGGTTGTCGTCCGAGCCGGAGGCCAGGGTCAGACCATCCGGGCTGAAAGCCACGCTGTTCACCCAGCTGGTGTGCCCGAACAGGGTATGGATGAGCCTTCCGTCTGAAACCTGCCAGGTATCCTGCCGCCCGTCCTCCGTCCCCGCCGCCAGGACCTGCCCGTCCGGGCTGAAGGCCACGCTGTTCATGGGCGTCTGATAGCCCTCCGGCCTCAGAACGTAGCGCGGCGTCCCGTCGGCGAGCGACCACAGGCGCACGGTGCCGTCGCCGGAGCCCGAGGCCAGGGTCTTCCCGTCCGGGCTGAAGGCCACGCTCAAGACCGGCCCGGTATGGCCCTGCAGCGTGCGCAGCAGACTCCCGTCTGACACCTGCCACAGGCGCACGGTGCCGTCGTCCGAGCCCGAGGCCAGGGTCTTCCCGTCCGGGCTGAAGGGCACGCTCAAGACCGGCCCGGTATGGCCCTGCAGCGTGCGCAGCAGGGACCCGTCCGCGACCCGCCACAGCCGCACGTTTCCGTCGTCCGAGCCCGAGGCAAGCGCCGCCCCGTCCGGGCTGAAGCTTACGCTATTCACCGGGCGAAGGTAGCCTCCCCGCCTCGCCAGCAGGCTCCCGTCCGCCACGCGCCAGAGGCGCAGCATGCCGTCGTCCGACCCGGAAACCAAAGCCTTTCCATCGGGGCTCAGGACCAGGCTGACCACCGCTGCGCTGGATCCGGTGAGCGTGCGCAGCAGGACGCCGCCCGCCGCCTGCCACAGGCGCATGCTTCCATCGCCCGAGCCCGAGGCCAGGGTTTTCCCGTCCGGGCCGAAGGCCAGGCTGGCTACCGCGCCGGCCTGCCCCGGCAGGGTGCGCAGCAAGCCCCCGTCGGCGACCCGCCACAGGCGCACGGAATGATCGCCGGAACCCGAGGCCAGGGTCTTCCCATCCGGGCTGAAAGCCAGGCTGCGCACCGCCCCGGTGTGACCGACCAGGGTGCGCAGCAGGCTTTCGTCGGCGAGGCGCCACAGCCGCACCGAATTGTCGCTCGAGCCCCAGGCCAGGAGGCTTCCGTCCGGGCTGATGGCGGCGCTTGTCACGCCGTAGGTAAGCCCCGAGGTTGTGCGCAGCAGCTTCCCGTCCGGGACGCGCCACTGGCGCATGGTTTGGTCTTGCCCGGCCGAAACCAGGCTGCGCCCGCTCGGGCCGAAGGCCAGGGCGAGCACACGCTGCGTATGCCCGGTCAGGAGGTGCAGCAGCCTCCCGTCGGTCAGACGCCACAGCCGCAGGCTGCCGTCGTCCGCCCCGCCAGCCAGGGTCTTCCCGTCCGGGCTGAAGGCGACGCAAGAGATGGACGCACCCGCCTCGAGGCGGCGCACCGGCTCCAGCGTGGCGGCATCCAGCAAGTCGACGCCCAACGCGGAGGCCACCGCCAGCAGGTTCCCCTTCGGTGAACGGGCGACCTGGTTCAGCGTGCCGTCGCCCCAGCGCGCCAGCTGGATCACGCCGCCGGCATCCGCCGCGGAAATCAGGGGCAGGTTTCCCGGCAGCGGTGTGCCCGCCGTCTGAGGCTCGGGGGAGGCCGGGGGCTGGCCCGAACCAGCCTGGGACCCGCAGGCAGCGAGGACAAGAATGATCAGGGTAACGGACAGCACCCGGGACAAGGTTTTCATGGCTCCCTGCTCCTGTTCGAAGGAACGGCCCAAGCGGTCACGACGGGCCGTTTGCGCCGCGCCTCGGCCCGTTCCGGCGGGCCCCGCCTCTGCGCCAACCCAACGCCAGGACAGCCAGCAGCAGCGCTGCGGCCGCCAGCCCGTTCGAGAACGCCAGCCGCCTTTCGAGGGAGGTGATCCGGGAGTCGGTAGACCCGGTGGTCGCGCTCCCGCCCCGGTCCTGCTGGACCAAACGGTACAGCGCCTGGACCGCGGCGAGGGCCACGCCCTCCTCATCGACCGTGCTGATGTAACGGCCGTCCTGGCCGAGGCCGAAGGCGGCACGAAAGTCCTGGGCCGTCGGGCCGATGTGGCGGACGGCCGGGCCCTGGCCGCGGTAATACCAGGTGCTGATCGTCATGGACGTCAGCTGCTCGAGCACCTGGCGCCCGTCGACCTGGGCAAAACCGGCCTTGGCGCTGGCGTCGCTCAGGGTCTCCCACGCCCCGCTCCCCGGGCTGAGGCGCACGCCGGCCAGGGGACTGCCTGAAGCGTCGAGGGCGGTGACGAACCTCACCCCGCCAGTGGCGCGCACGGCAAACTCATCTGCGGCGACGGATGGGAACGGGAAAAGGCTGCCGTCGGCGAACAGGAAAGTCCCGGGATGGGAAGCAGACACCACCGCGCTGCGCCCGGCGGCGAAGCTGTAGTCCCCGTCCGCCTGGTTGGCGAAGCCGCCCGGGACCGCGGCGTATGCCCCCCCGGCCACGTTCCCCGCCCCGCCGCCGATGGCCGCCGTGTCGCCCTGGGCGGTGTTGTTGACGCCCCCCAGGATGGCGCTGTTGGGACCGTGAGCCAGGTTGTGGTCTCCGCCGGCGACGACCGCCGCGGTGCTGTCCGCCAGGTTGAGCGTCCCGCCGCCCACGGTGGCGAACTGGAAGGCCGCCCGGTTGCCGGACCCGCCGCCGACCGTGGCATTGTAGTCGCTGGCCGTGTTGGCCGAGCCCCCGCCCACGGTACTAAAGCGGCTGCTGGCGGTGTTCTTCAACCCGCCTCCCACGGTGGTCTCCTCGCCATCCGCCAGGTTGTCCGCTCCCCCTCCCACCGTGGCGTTGAAGTGGAGCGCCGTGTTGCCAGAGCCGCCGGCGACGGTCGAGCGCTCCCCGGCGGTGTTGGCTTCGCCGCCGCCAACCGTGCCGTGGTCCCCGCTGACCCGGTTGGGGGTGCCGCGCTGGCCGCCCCCGGCGATCGTCGCCCCGCTGACCCCGTCGGCGACCGAATTGCCGGAGTACCCCGAGACAAGGCTGCAGTCGGCCTGCTCCAAGCTGCAGCGCAAGCCGGCCGCCTGATCGGGGCTGCTCCGGGACGTGCAGGCGGCCAGCGCGACCAGGCCGGCAAGCAAGACGATGCGCATCAACCCGCTGGGTTTCGTGACCATGGTGAGCCTCCTTTGTCCCGGCAGGCGGTGCTCAAAGCCGGATCCGTCTGTCCGAGGAGAAATGATGAATCTTGAAGGCACTGTGCGTATTTCAGTTGACACTGGTATAATGAATTATGCCGGTGTCCGACGAAGAATAGCACTTAACGGAGGAGGAGTCAAGCCAGCCCATGGATGAACCGCGGGAGGCCGAAAGACATCGCCTGGTCGGCGGGGTGCTGTGCCTGGATTTTGCCAACACGCTCAACGGGCACGATCGCACGCCCCACCACGAGTACCTCCACGATTACCGCGACCTGGTCCTGTGGGGCCGGCACGCGGGCAGCCTGTCCGAGGAGGAGGCCGAGGTGCTGCTGGGTGAGGCGACGAGGCGTCCCGCCGAGGCAGAGGCGGTCTACAGCCTCGGGCTGGAGCTGCGCGAGACCATCTTCCGCCTCTTCTCCTCAATGGCAAAAGGTGAGAAGGCAAATGCCGGCGACCTGGAACATTTGGGGGCGGCCTGGCGTGCGGGCCAAGCCCACGTCCATCTGGCGCCAGCGGCGGGCGGCTTTCGCCTGGGCTGGGACGACGAGCCCTGCCTGGAACACCTGCTGCGCACCGTCTCGGCCTCGGCGGTTGTCCTGCTGATCTCAGGTGCCCTGCCGCGGGTGCGGATGTGCGCCGGCGTGCGCTGCGATTGGCTTTTCGTCGACACCAGCCGTAATCACCTGCGGCGCTGGTGCTCGATGGACGAGTGCGGCAACCACGCCAAGATGCAGCGCCGGAGGGAGAGGCGCAAGCCGGCACCCACCTGATCCGCCAGCCTCTGCCTGCAGGCCTCGCCAAGTTCCCGGAATCCTGATATAAACCAGCCATGACGCCCGACCCACACCGCTTCAAACTGATCGCCTGCGAAATCATGTTCCGCGAGATTTCGTACTGCGCCTCCCGCAGCCGCAACGTCATCGACGTGGCCTTCATGACCGAGGGGCTGCACGACATGGGCGAGCGCAAGATGTCGGCCCGCCTGCAGGAGGAGATCGACCGGGTGGACATCGCCAGCTACGAGGCGATCCTGCTGGGCTACGGGCTGTGCAACAACGGCATCCGCGGGGCGCACGCCCGCCTGCCGCTGGTGGTGCCGCGCGCCCATGACTGCATCACCCTGCTGATGGGCTCGAAGGAAAAGTACGCCGCCTACTTCCAGGCCAACCCCGGCACCTATTTCAAGTCCCCCGGCTGGATCGAGCGGGAGGGAAATTCGCGCCAGAACGCGGACAGCATCATCACCCAGCTGGGCATGGGCCGCAGCTACGAGGACTACGTTGCCAAGTACGGGGAGGAGAAGGCGCGCTACCTGATGGACGTGCTGGGGGACTGGTTGAAGAACTACAAGAAGCTGGCCTACATCGACACGCACACCGGCGACTTCCAGGTCTACAAGGAGCAGACCCGGGAGGAGGCACACGGGCGCGGCTGGGAGTACGAGGAGATCGATGGCAGCCTCGACCTGCTGCAGCGCCTCCTGGACGGGGACTGGGACCCGGCAAAGTTCCTGGTCATCCCCCCCGACCGGACGGCGACGCCGACGTTCGACGACGGGATCATCGGCCTGGCGTGAGAGGAGAGCACTGCCGCCTCGGGGTCCGCGGGGATATAATCCGGGGGCCAGATATCGGTAAACGCGAATTCGAACAAGCCATGGGCCACTAGGAGGGCCGGAAACGGCCGGCCTGAACCACCAAGCGTGTACGAAAGGAGGCGCCAACGAACCCAGAGGAGTTGAAAACCTGGCAGACGCTCCGGGAGCGCAGCGCGCACGCCGAGACCCAGGTCCAGCTGCGCCTGGTCGGGCTGCTCCTTGCCAGCGGACTGCTGCTCGTGGCGGAGGCGGTTTTCGCCAACCTGAGCAACCAGGTCAGCCTGCAGCAGACCCTCTTTCGGGGCTACCTGCTGCTGCTCGTGCCGGTCCTCGGCTTCCTGCTGGCCGCCCTGGCCCTGGCCGGCCTGATCGGCACCTGCCTCGAGCAGCGGGCGGCGCGCCGGGGCTGGGAACGGCTGCCCGACGAAGTCCGCCAGCGCTTCCCGGCGCTCCCGCCGTTCGGCACAGCCCGGCTGCTCGTCAACCTGGCTGCCTGGGGGGCATGCATCCTGTGGCTGCTGGTCTGGGTGGTGGTCTTCGCCCTGACCTCGGTCCTGATCTAGCCTGCCGGCCGACTCGGTTTGTCATGTGCACCGAGGCATTGTATAATCGCTGCACCCGGTCGCTCCTGGGGCGAGGATTCCATCCCCACTTGGATGCCTTCATCATAGCCGCTGCCGCCTGGCCGGCTTTTTTTATTCGACTTTTTTTCTTCGCAACCTCCCCGCCCTTTGGGCGTCCTATCCTTTGTGTTCATTTTCTCTTTCGGTTCCAATAGGAGGCAATGCCATGACCAAGATCCTAAACGAGACCCGCCAGCGCGGCGGCCTGTGGTCGACCGGCAAGGCCGGCGGCGACCCTTTTCCGCTCAACATCCCACCCGGGGAAGCCTTCCACAGCTGCCGGCTGACGATCCTGTCCTCTGACCCGGCCACGGACGCCAGCCTGGGCTCCCGTCCTTCCCCCGGCCAGACCGGGGCCGCCAGCCTGACCGTCAACTGGAAGAGCGCCGGCCTTTCTGTCCTCACTTACCAGGTGGAGGCCTTCTCCGCCGCCCCCGGCGCCTCGTCCGTCACCGCCCAGGGGACCGGCTTCCTGCCCAGCCAGAGCGGTTTCCACTTTGACAACAGCTTCCCCGCCGTGCCCGACCATGTGTTCAACACACCCTTCGGCGACCTGAAGATCGGCAACGCCGCCAATGGTCTGTGCGGCGGGATGGTCTACGCCGCACTGGATTACTTCAACGCCGGGCTACAGGTCCCGGCGGACGTCACGCCACCCTCCGGCGGGGCCGTGTTCGACTACATCTTCAGCCGGCTGCTCTTCAGCTTTGACCTGCCCGGAGGCGTGCTGCGCTACGTCGAGCTGATGAACCCGCTCTATCCCGACGGCCAGTCCTTCCTGGGCAGGTTCTTCGCCGCCCTCAACGGCCGCGCCTGGACCATGATCCGGCAGGAATGGCCGGTCATCAAGGCCAGCCTGGACGCCGGCAAGCCCTGCCCGCTGGGGCTGATCAAGGTCAAGTCGAGCGACTTGAACCAGGTGGGGCTGAACCACCAGGTCCTGGCCACCGGCTACGACCTGAACGGAACCGACCTGACCCTGTTCATCTACGACCCTAATTTTTCCAATAATGACCAGGTCAGATTGAAGCTCAGCACGGCGGACCCGACTCATCCCGCTCCGGTGACCTACTCAACCGGCGAGACGGTCTACTGCTTTTTCCACACCCACTACGCCTTCGCCATGCCTCCGGGCGGTCACGCCGTCCCGGGCCGCATCCTGCTCTTCGAGCAGCCGGGCTTCAAGGGCAGGCTGACGGATGTCGACACGGCCAGCCCCGACCTGGGGAGCGCCCCCCAGCCCGCCTCGCTGGTCGTGCTGAGCGGCAACTGGAGCCTGTACCAGCAGGCGCGCTTCACCGCGCCCTTCCTGCACGGAGCGGGTCCGCTGGTGCTGGGCCCCGGCTCCTACCCGAACGTCACCAAGCTGGGCCTCGCCGCGGGTGCCATTGCCTCGCTCAAGGCAGTTGCCGACCCGCCTAATATGTAAAGGCAGCCATAACGGGGCGGGGTGACCTTTGCGGAAATAATTTGCCCCGCTCCGGACAACCTTGGGACCGGGAGTCAGCCTCCCGGCTTTTTTTATGAGGGTCCATGACTTTCATCGGTGAAATCGCAGCCTTGTTCACATCCGTCTGCTGGTCCATTTCGGCCATCGGGTTCACCCACGCCACCCGGCAGGTCGGCCCCTTGATCACCAACCGGGTGCGCGTGCTGCTCGCCCTGCTGGCGCTGATCCTGATCAACGCCGCCCTGTACGGCCAGCCCATCCCGCTCCACGCCGGGGCTTGGCGCTGGGCCTGGCTGGGCGTCTCCGGGGTCATCGGACTCTCGCTGGGCGATGCTTTCCTCTTCCAGACCTACGCCGAGATCGGACCGCGCCTGGGGCTGCTGCTGCTCAGCCTGGCGCCCGTCTTCGGGGCGGCCATCGCCTGGATCTTCTTCGGCCAGGCGCTCGGCCTGCTGCAGGCCACCGGCATGCTCATCACCCTGGCGGGCATCTCCTGGGTGGTGCTGGTCCGGTCGGAGGCGTCCGGGACCGGCGCCCACAAGGCGACCGGGCGCGGCGTCCTGTTCGGGACGCTGGCCGCCCTGGGCCAGGCCGTCGGGCTGGTCTTCTCCCAGCAGGGCATGAGCGGCAGCTTTTCACCCTTTGCCGGCACGCTGATGCGCATGCTGGCAGCGTTCGTCACCCTGTGGCTGGTCGCCGCCTTCCAGCGCCAGGCAGGCAGCACCGTGGAGAGCATGCGCACGCGTCCGGGGGCACTCGGCTGGGCTGCCTTCGGCGCCCTGTTCGGACCGGTGATCGGGGTCTCGTCCTCCCTGCTGGCCGTCCAGCACACCGGGATCGGGGTGGCGAGCACGCTGATGGCCCTGCCGCCGGTCTTCATGCTGCCGATCAGCCGGCTGGTGTTCAAGGAGCGCTTCGGCTGGCAGGCGGTGGCCGGGACGCTGGTCGCCATCGCCGGGGTGGCGCTGCTGTTCCTGAGCTGAAACGGCCTTTCTCCCAATAACTTCAAATTAAGGTAAGCAGGCTGCACAAGTGGCGCAACCCGCCGTGCTTCAACCTTTTCCCCGCCAGCCGGTCACGGGGCAACCGCCCACAGGCGCACGGTCCCGTCCCAGCCGCCCGAGGCGATGTATTTCCCGTCCGGGGAGAAGATTACGCTGACGGACTGGGAAAAGGCCACGCTTGTGGCCCGCAGTTTATTGTGCCCGGTCCAGGCGTACAATTGCTTTCCGCTGACGACGTCCCACAGGCTCAGGTTGCCCTTGTTGGTCGCTGAGACCAGCAGGCTGCCATCCGGGGAAAAGGCCAGACCGGTCACCCCGCCGCGGAAATCCGTCAGGGTCGTGAGCTTTTGCCCGCTGGCAGCCTCCCACAGGATGATCGTATTGTCGTCGGAGGCGGAAGCCAGCAGCTTCCCATCGGGCGAGAAGGCGACATCGTTGATCCACGATCCGGCGCCGATGAATGACGTCTGTTGGAAAAGTCTGGGAGTAGGTCACGCTTTACGCGTGACCTACCGGTGCTCCCCTGGAGCGTCCAACCGGGGCGAGGCGACGGCCCATGGGGAAAAAGTGCTCCCGAATTGCTTTAGCAAGTCTTCCGATAGGGTGTTCTCAAAGTCGCAGCTTCCCATTCTGTGTCATTGCGAGACCGGCGTTCTTGGCCGGTCGAAGCAATCTCCTCGCCGTATATGGGGATTGCTTCGGCACACCTGCCCCGGACGCAGGTGCCGGGGAAGAACGCCTCGCCATGACACCTGAAACGCGATTTTGAGAAAGCCCTGGCTGGTGGGAATGAGGGGGTTGCTTTCCAGCTGGCTTTGCCGTATGCTGAAACCGGGATGGGACTGCGCGCCGTCCCGCGGAGGCCTGATGAAAAGCCTGTTCGCCGAAATGAAGACCGACCTAGATTTCATGCGCGCACACACCCTCCAGCCGGGCTGGTACAAGGTGCTGAAGGTGTTCATCCTGCTCGGTGCGCTGGCAGGCTACTGGCTTACCTTCGGCTGGCGAAAGACGGTCGTGTTTTTCGCGGCCTTCGCCGCCCTGAGCCTCGCCGTCCATTTTGTGTACCGGGCCAGGACCCACAAATGGACGACCAGCTGGCTGGATTTCGTCGTGGTCGAGGAAGACGGCATGCGGAAGACCCAGAGGATCGGGAAGTTTTACTACGGCGCGGTGATCCTGAACGCCGTCCTGTCGTTTCTTCTAAGTCAAGTCACCGTGCGGGGTTGATCCAGGACGGCGTGGTGAGAGCGGGACACGAGCAAAGGTGCCGCCCACAGGGCAGGGCTTTCTTAAAACGCTTGATGTGATTTAGCCTGCCGCCGGGGGATACCCCAAAGAGCGGGGTACGCGTGAATCCCCCGGCTCATCGTGAAAGCCGTCTAAAGACGGCTAAAATCAGCCTGCTATTGCGAAGCACCCCCGAAGCGCAGCGAAGGGGGTAGCGGGCTTTAGCCCTAAGCCGGGGACTTTAGTCCCCCGGCGAACGAAGTTATTGGTGAATTTCACACCAGGCGTTTAAAGTATAGCCAAGGTCTCGACACCTGCACTCCCTGGCACTCGCACAGGCTGCTCGTGCCTGGGCAAGTGTGCAGCAGGCCGTCTCGCCCCGTCGGGTCCGCGGCCCGAACGGGGTGCAAGTGTATGGCTGCCGTTGGTTTCGATACGAGCGCAAAAAGCCGGCCTGCTCGACCAGCGATCAAATCCAAAGTTCCGACTTTATGGAAGCTCCATCCACGGGGAATTGATTCTTGTGCTTGATCCCAAATCGTTATATAGTTAGAGCAAGAGGGAATTCAGCCGCACGTTGTTCATCTTGAGGAACGCATCGGGGCCCATCACCGCGTTCCCTCTCCAACAGCCGACATCGAAGACCGGCTCGCCGGGGTCCGTGCAGGGCATGCGGACAGGTCCGCAAACGATTCTGATGCCCGTGAATCGACTTCAGGCGCGCCTGAATCGAGTTAAGACGCGTCTGAACTGACTTCAGATGCCTCTGAAGTGCCTTCAGACCTGCATGCATAGAGTTCAGACGCGTCTGAATTGACTTCAGATGCCTCTGAACAGGATTCAGATGCTTATGAATAGAGTTCAGATGCCCGTGAAGTGCATTCACGCCTGCGTGGACGGCGTTCCCGTGCCTGCACGCGGCGTGCTGTCAGGACCGGGGGGCGTGCCTCCGGCCTGTCCCGATCCATGGCCCGAAGGAGGTTAACCTATGGCCAAGAATCAGACTGCTCGTGTTCGTCCCGATTTGCTCAACGCCGACCAGGCGGCCTACATCGCCGCCCAGGCGCTGGGCAACTATGCACCTGCCAACGCCGCCTACGCCAAGACTGCCATGACAGCCTGCTTCACTGCCTTGCAGGCCGCCCAGGAGGTCGAGGTCAAGGCCCAGAATGCCCTGGACGCGGCGCGTGACAATGCCGTCACCGCCGAGTGGGACTTCCACAACATGATGCTGGGCGTCAAGACCCAGGTGGCCGCCCAGTACGGCCCCGACTCCAACGAGCTGCAGTCCCTGGGCATCAAGAAGAAGTCCGAGCACAAGGCGCCCAGACGGAGGAAGGAGGTCGCGGGCTGACCCCCCTGCCCCCTGTCCTTTGGACATCCCCCCATTTCAAGAGCAGAAATGGGGGGACCGAGGGTAGCTGGGCCAGAGTCTGCCATACAGAGCAGCTATCCCCCCATTCGTGTTCCTCGAATGGGGGGACGAAAGGGGGGCAGGGATGCGCCGTAAACGAACGACTCCGGAGGCCTTCCGCTACGCCAAAGAATTGCGCCATGCAATGCCTCCCGCCGAGGCGTAAGGACGCAGCATGCTGCGCCCCTACAGACCCACCTGCGCGCCCACCGCCTGGACGGAGTCGGCTTCCGCCGGCAGCATGCCATCGGACCCTTTATTGCCGACTTCTGTGCGCTCGCAGGCAGACCCTCGCACTGACCTAAACTGTCCAGGCGACCGCCTCCCCCAGAGCTGTGAAAGGGTCGGTGAGTGCCGTCAGGCGCTTGACGTGATATCCCAGAGCAGCGCGACCAGCGTTGCTTTCAAGCAGACTTTGTCCTATACTGGAGGTAGGATTTCGATTCCATATCCATCTAAATACGTTTATTTAGACCGTTTGATGATTAGTTGTGCCCGCTCTCTTTATACTTCAACTGACACTATGGCAATGTTATCAACATATGCTTTCATCAGGAGGTTACACAATGTCATGCGAATTACATGAAATAGGGTCTTTAATTCAACTCCGGATTTCGTTGAGGGTAGATGTACCTGGCAACGTGTTTAACCTTCCGGCCGGAGCAGTTGGCACAGTAAAAGCAGTCAACCGAGATAGCCATATGCTTCATGTATATTTCCCGCAACTGGACGTTGTAGTTGGCATACCCGCGAGTGCTGCAAGTTCGATGACTCCGGGACCTACGCCAACCCAATTTCCGACAATTGGAGGTTAGCATGACCGACATAGTTGCCGATGATATCGAGAAAAAAATCAGTGATCTTGCAAAGACGATACCCAAATTGCACTGGGGCCGTCTGCGATTCATCGGCAGCCTGCGCACCTTGATTGTGAGTTATATAGCCGGTCTTGCAGTTGCGTTACCTGACTTGATAGGAACCGATCTAAAACAGTATATAAAGAATCCGCAAATCCTGTTACCTATGATCGTTTTTGTGGCAGGAGTCGCTCTAGCTTACCTGTTTTACGAATTTTTTTGCCCAACCATTGTCAAGAGATATGAGAATCTTCCAGACTTTTATGAGCATCAGTTGAATATCAAGAAGCTTCAAATCGAAACCTATCCAAGTGACCCGTTCAAGGCCGATCTGATGCACGTAGCTGAACATTACATCAAGGCGCTGGGCAAGTATCGGGTAGCCAGATACATAACGATAACATTGTATATTATCAGTTTCCTTGCCTTGCTATTTTTGCTTGTCAGGTTGTACCGAGCGCTCTAAAATAGTTCACACTAAACGAGTTGGCCTAACAACCAGCTAGAGCAGACACACCAACGTGACAAAAATGAACAATTGCTCTACCCGATCGGATAACCTAAAGCAAAGTAAAAAAACTTACAACGACAATCGAGGATGCTTCTCCTTTCGGGAGTCTTTCGCTATACCTCCGCTCAGCGCGGCTACACCGTGCTGTGCTTTTTCAACGCGCAGGTGGTGAACGACATCGACGGCGTGCTGGAGGCGATCCTGGAGTGGCTGCAAACAGGATAGTACAACTGCCGGGAGTAAAGGCGTTGCTGTCATGGGGGATTCGCCCTATACTGTAATAAATTCCAACGATTCAACTGAATTTATTCTCGAAGGTCTTACACCGCCACGAACAACCGGTTCGCAATAGATAAAATATGGCGTTGACTACTTCTCTTACTTCAATAGTCCGTTCACGTCCACCTGTCTTGGCCGCTGGTAGCAGAGGCTCAAGCAAGGCCCACTCTTTGTCGGATAAGTCCGTTGGGTATCGTTTCTGGCTCATGCATAGAAGTGTACCCAATTTATCCTAACTTTTCAAACACTTTCTAACGATTGATATTACCTGGTTTAACACGCGACATTTCCCCAATTCTTTTTTTGAAGTAGAGCATTCTACAGACATTCATCGATCACTGCTTAAGTTTGTTGAGTTACAAGACTTTCGCGTGAACTTTTACATAGTCGCCGCTGAACAGCGGCGAGCTGAGTTTGAGAACAAAATTACTTTAAATGCATTTGCTCCAATAAAGCCATATGTGAAGTTCTGGAACTATGAATCGGTATCAGACTTGCACACAAAAATTGCCGCCAGCGTACTAGCAGAACAAGTGATGATTTAAAAGTGTCTTACTAAAAAAAGGCAAACCGCGCGTCGGCGTAGCCTGCTTTTTTTATTCTGTAACCAGGAACGCGAGCTCGGCCTGCCACTTGCCCGACACGGGGATTGCCACCGGGAAGCCCGCCTCGATACCCGGAACTCTCAATCCTTCGACAAGAGCGTCGGCTACAAGCGTTCCTTTTACCCGGCAAACCTCTGCGCGGCGCGGGCGCGCCTCCGGGCGGCCTCTACCGCCCGATCCCTGGGCGGCGCCTCGGTCTTTAGGGAATCGAGCATGTCCCGTGAGGCGGCTGCGACCGCCTCGACCGCCGTATTGAAGGCGGCTTCGTTGGCCTTCGAGGGTTGGCGAAAGCCGCTCACCTTGCGCACGTACTGCAGCGCGGCCGCCCGGATCTCTGCCTCGGTCGCCGGCGGCTCGAAGTTGTAGAGCGTATGGATGTTCCTGCACATGCGCTTAGCCTCGCTTCCGACCCGCACGCGTGTGCGGTCTGCTGTTTCTGATCCCTCAGGCTCCCTGCGGCACGCGCGCTACCACCCGCCCGTCCGCAGGCGGTTGCGCAGCTCGTCCTGCAAGGAGGCCAGCATCTCCTTGAAGGATTCGACGTAGGCGGCATTGCCCGACGCCCGGGCCTCCAGGCGCTCCAGCAAATAGACCAGCCAGGTCTGCCAGGCGCGCGGGTTGTCGTACATGCGGGCAATCTCCTGCGCAGCTTCATCCAGGACACCCCGGAGTTCGTCTTCGTTGCTTTTTGCCATGCTGTTGCTCCTATCTCTACTCACGGAACGGGAATGCTCCTTAAAGCCACAGGCCACGCCCCCGGCGTGACCCGTGTCTGGTTATATGTCCAGGTTGCGGACGGCCTTGGCGTGCGTCTGGATGAATTTTTTTCGCGGATCGACCGCGTCGCCCATGAGCATGTCGAAGGTCCGGTCCGCCTCGGCGGCGTCGTCCACGGTGACTTGCAGCAGGGTGCGGTTGACCGGGTTCATGGTCGTCTCCCACAGCTGGGTCGGGTTCATCTCGCCCAGGCCCTTGTAGCGCTGCAGGCTGACCTTGTCGACGCTGACGCCCAACGACTTGAGCAGCTTGTCCTTCTCCGGGTCGGCGTAGGCGTAGTGCACCTGGTTCTTGTAGGCGATGCGGTAGAGCGGCGGCTGGGCGATGAACAGGTGGCCGTCCTCGATCAGGGTCGCCATGTAGCGAAAGAAGAAGGTCAGCAGCAGGGTGCGGATGTGCGAGCCGTCCACGTCTGCATCCGTATTGTGACAGCATACTCCGCCTGTGCCGCAGATGAAGGTTTCATCTCCCTCCACAGAAAAATCGTACACCCGGCGGCCGGCGGCCGGCATTTGGCGCACGGAACGCACCCGCAGACCGGCCAGGTCTCCGGCCATAGGCTCGACAAACTTTTTCCCCTTTCTACCAGCCGGCCGGGCCAGCCATTGGGAAAGCCTGCCGGCAGCGGCGTGTTCGCGCCAGACGGGTTCGAGACCGGCCAGGGATTCCCGGCTGGAAACGGAGAGAGTATAGGCCGTCTGGCGGGTGATGACCGGTTTGCCGCGAATCACACCGGCGGGGGTCCCGCTCGGCTGCCGTACGCAGAGCGAGGCCTGTACGCCCAGGCCGAGGAGCAGGTACATCAGTTGGTTCGCCAGCCGATCTGAAACGGTCGTGAAATGCATGGCGCGATTCCCGAGGGTGCCGTCTCCGAGGAAATAGCCTCGCAGGAAGGCCATCTGGAGCGGCTTATCGACGTTGAAGACCAGGTCGGGGATGTGCTTCCGGCCGGCATTTGTCCTGTCGAAGCCGAACACCCGGCTGAAAACAACCGTTGCGACGCGATTGAGAAGGCGCAACTCCGCTACCCGGCCGTCCTTGTAACGGTAAAGCCTCGGTTCAACATGGAATATGTTCCTTATCGCCGATGCCAGTTCGGACAGACCGGCCTCGTTTCGCTTACCGATCGCGAGGCGAATCCCGTTCCGCCGGCTGAAAGAGCCTTCCGCCGCAAAAAAGCCAAGCAAGAACATCAAGTCCCGGTTGACCGGCAGATAACGCGGCAGAGACTGTTCGGCATAATGCCGAGGCGTCAATTCCAGGTCGCCTTGAAGAGCATCCAGATCAGCAAGATTCAGCTCGGAGAGCATGGCATACTTGCGCACGCGATTGCGCGGCGCGGCCCGGTATTGTGTCTTCCAGATATGGTCCAGACGGCTGTCGCCGATCTCGGCCAGAGGAAGCAGTTGCGCAGGCTCCAGCTCTAACGCTTTCACATATGCTGAAAAGTGGCTCAGCGTCGGCCGGGATGCGCCCTTCTCCCAGGCATAATAAGTTGCCGGTTGGCGGATCCCGACCCGCGCCAGGATTCTCTGCTGCGAGAGGGCCAAGGTCTGGCGTTGATTTTGGAGCAAGCTGCCAACTTCCGACGGAATCCGCACCCGCGCCTCGACCATCTCTGGCCGATCCGAGTACTCGTCGCGAACGCGCTGACGATACCAGGCTTCCACCGCCGGCCCGCGGACAACGATCTGCTCGTCGAGTTGTGGGCCCAGCGTCAGGAACGACTGCAAAAGATCTATTTCGACCGGAGGGCATTGGGCCGAGGGAAGGGCGGAGGGCACAGTCAACCAATCGCCGACTTTTACCTCGTCCCCCCGTTTCAAGGCGGGGCGCCCATCCGCGCCGGTGACGAAGACACTGTGCTCACCGGTCACCTGAACGCGCCGCCCGTAGGCGGTTTCGATCTCATACATGGAACCGTCATGATCGTGACGGATTACGTTCTTGATCGGTTTGTAGCGCACATGGCCGTCTTTGGGATCAAAACACAGGATCTGATATAAAGAGGGATTCTCACGGGCATCCATCAAACCATCAATGAACGGTCCCACCTGGACCGAATGAACCACGCCCCGGGAATCTTTGACGAAGGTCCACTCCTCCCCGGCCACGCTCATGATGATGATGCGCCCGTAGCGCAGGTTAGTCAGGTCGAAGTTGTCGCCCACCCCGGTGCCCAGGGCGGAGATCAGCGCCCTGATCTCGTTGGACGACAGGATCTTGTCCAGGCGGGCGCGCTCGGTGTTCATGATCTTGCCCCTCAGCGGCAAAATCGCCTGGAAGTGGCGGTCGCGGCCCTGCTTCGCGCTCCCTCCCGCGCTGTCGCCCTCGACGATGTACAGCTCGGTCTTGGACGAGTCACGCTCCGAGCAGTCCGCCAGCTTGCCCGGCAGGGTCAGGCTTTCGAGGGCCGACTTGCGGATGACCAGGTCGCGCGCCTTGCGCGCCGCGTCGCGGGCGCGGGCGGAGGTGAGGCACTTCTGCACGATGGCCTTGGCCGCCTGGGGGTTCTCCTCCAGGAAGGTGCCGAAGGCGTCCCCGACCACCTGGGTGACGTAGGTCTGCACCTCGGGGTTCATCAGCTTGACCTTGGTCTGCGACTCGAACTGCGGGTCGGGGTGCTTGATTGAGACGATGGCGGTCAGGCCCTCGCGCGTATCGTCGCCCGAGAAGTTGGGGTCGGCCTCCTTGAGCAGGCCGCTCTTGCGGGCGTAGTCGTTGACCACGCGCGTCAGGGCGGAGCGCAGGCCGGTCAGGTGTGTGCCGCCGTCGACGGTGTTGATCGTGTTGGCGAAAGCGTAGACCGATTCGGTGTAGGCGTCCGTGTACTGCACGGCGGCCTCGATGCCGATGCCCTCGATCTCCTTTTCCACGTACACCACCGGGTGCAAGGTCTCGCGGTTGCGGTCCAGGTAGCGCACGAAGGAGGTGATCCCGCCTTCGAAGTAGAAGGTCAGCTCGCGGTTGGAGCGCTCGTCCAGGAAGTAGATCGTGGTGCCGCGGGTGACAAAGGCCATCTCGCGGAAGCGCTGGGCCAGGGTGTCGAATTTGTAGTCCAGGCTGTCGGTGAAGATCATGGGATCGAACTTGAAGGTGACCTGGGTGCCGGTGTCGTCGGCCTTTTTGAGCTTGCGGATGGCCTTGACCGGCTCCTTGGGGTAGCCGCGCTCGTAGCGCTGGAAGTGGACCTGGCCGTCGCGCTTGACCTCCACCTCGCACCACTCCGAAAGGGCGTTGACCGCGCTGACGCCCACGCCGTGCAGCCCACCCGAGACCTTGTACCCGCCGCCGCCGAACTTGCCGCCGGCGTGCAGCTTGGTCATGACCACCTCCAGGGCGGACTTCTTCTCGGTCGGGTGCAGGTCGACCGGGATGCCGCGCCCGTTGTCGGTCACGGTGACGGACGAGTCGGCATGGATGGTGACCGTGATGCGCGTGCACGCCCCGGCCAGGGCCTCGTCGATGGAGTTGTCCACCACCTCGTAGACCAGGTGGTGCAGCGCCTTGATGTCCGTGCCGCCCACGTACATGCCCGGGCGGCGGCGGACAGCCTCCAGGCCTTCCAGGACCTGGATGTCTTTTGCGTTATAGCTTCCGTTGACGGTCATGCTTACCTCGTGAAGGACCCCTCAACCCCCTCCCCGTCCCCCCCCTTCTCCCCCGCGGGGGAGCAGGGGGAGGGTGGGCGCAGCCCGGGTGGGGGTTGAGAGGTCAAAAAGTTACACCCGCGCCGATGTTGCTTGCGCCTTGAGTTGTTCGAAGATTACCTTTAACCAGGCGTTGATGTCCCGATAATAGATAAAGCTGGCGGCCAGCAGGGCGGTCGAGACAAAGGCATGCCCGGCGATGCCGATCAGGGTCAGCCAGGAGGTGTCCGGCGGGGTGCGCCACAGGAAGTCCAACCCCTGACTGATGAGCACGAAGGCCAGCAGGAACAGCCCTGTGTTGGGCAGGGTGAAGCGCGTCATGCGCAGGCTGTTGAGGATGGCGTGGAAGGCGTCCTGCTGGTAGGTGAAGATGCCGTGCGGCGAGAAGAAAATCGGAATGGCCAGCCAGATGGCAAACAGGGCAAAGATGAACAGAGCGATCTCGGCCAGCAGATTGCTGATCAGGGTGATGATGGTAAACAAGACCAGAGCCGGGATGCCGACGACGAAGAGGAACCCCGTCCAGATGATGGACAGGAAGACAGTCTGCTTGAGGGACTGCCAGACGGAGCGCGACTGGGACTTCAGCGAGATGCCCGAGACCCACTGGTAGTAGAAGCCGCCCAGCAGCCAGCCGAAAACGATCAACGCGATGAACCAACCAAACAGGCTCAACGGCGAAGGGGCCTGCAGGTCGAGCGGCACCCCCAGCGGGGTCCGGGCCGGCATTTCCAGACTCAACAGGCTGGAGGTCCCGACCGGGAAGGTGTGCAGCAGACTGAACAGGTTGAGCTGGTCGGCCAAGGCCGTCCAGGCCTGCTGGATGGTCGCCACGTCGGGCATGTTGGGCGCCAGCCCCATCGACAGCAAGGAGGGGATGCGGCTGATCATCGGCTGCAGGAGCTGTTTGATGCGCAGGTGAGGGCCGAGCCAGAGGAACAGGTCGAGCAGGATGGGCAGGGTGATCACCAGGATGTGGGTGGCCACCGCGTCGAAGCCCGAGGCCAGGCAGGCGATCAGGCCCGGCGGGGGAGGAAATTTGCCTTGCTCTGTTTGCATGAGGATAATTCTACCACACGCCCCAATTAGTACGTATGTTCTGAAAAATGGTTCCTGCAACCTTGCACGGGCTATCCGGTTTTGATGCAGAACGGGGTTTCGAGGTTTCTCCACGGACCCCGGCACCCGCGTCCGGGGCTGGGGGACCCGTGAGCCCGCAGAGGATATCCATAAATCTCTGCGCTCCCCCCGCAGGGGGCCTACTCGGTGCGCGGGCCCTGTGGGTATAATTCCCGGCTTGCGCAAGCCGGTAAGGGCTTTTAAAACCCCGGGATGGACTTTC
>Ga0335070_10002258_pt1 | contig 22512 bp, 18 predicted proteins | sample Lox_Sample_13_FD_206722 | JGI IMG/M metagenome (GOLD analysis project Ga0335070, IMG submission 206722) | Soil microbial communities from Loxahatchee National Wildlife Refuge, Florida, United States - Lox_Sample_1.3 | ecosystem: Environmental > Terrestrial > Soil > Wetlands | place: USA...
TTGTGTACGAGGCAGGGGGTCGTCAAGAAGACCGACCTCACGGCCTTTTCGAATCCGCGGCGCGCGGGCATCATCGCGATCAACCTCGACGAGGGCGACGAGCTGATCGCGGCGTCGCGCACCAGCGGCTCGCAGGAGGTGCTGATCGCGACGCGCAGTGGCAAGTCGGTGCGCTTCAAGGAGACCGACGTGCGCCCGATGGGGCGCGCCGCGATGGGCGTGCGCGGCGTCTCGCTGATCGAGGGCGACCAGGTCGTGGGGATGGAGATCCTCTCGCCCGGCGCGACGATCCTGTCGGTGACGGAGAACGGCTTCGGGAAGCGCACCCCGCTCGGCGACTACCGGCTCCAGCGGCGCGGCGGGCAGGGCATCATCACGATCCGCACCAGCGCCCGCAACGGCGCCGTGATCGGCGTGGCGCAGGTGACCGACGAGGACGAGGTGATGCTGATCACCGACGGCGGCAAGGTGCTGCGTTGCCGCGTGTCCGGCATCTCGACGATGGGGCGCGCGACGCAGGGCGTGACGCTGATGGACCTCGCCGAGGGCGAGAAGCTCGTGGCGGTCGCGCGGCTGGCGGAGTCGGACGTCGCGCCGGCGAGCCCCGAGGCCTGAAGGGCCAGTTGAAGCACGACCGGTCTCGAAAGCTGATGCAGCGCGCCCGGCGGGTGATCCCGGGTGGTGTCAACAGCCCGGTGCGCGCCTACCGCGCCGTCGGCGGGACGCCGCCGTTCATCGCGCGCGGCCGCGGCGCCCGCATCGTCGACGTCGACGGCAACCAGTACATCGACTACGTCGGCTCGTGGGGGCCGCTGATGCTCGGCCACGCGCACCCGGGCGTGCTGCGCGCGGTGCGCGCGGCCGCGGCGCGCGGCACCAGCTTCGGGGCCCCGACCGAGCTCGAAGTCGAGCTCGCCGAGTTGGTGTGCCGGGCGATGCCGGCCGTCGAGCGCGTGCGCTTCGTCTCCTCGGGCACCGAGGCCGCGATGAGCGCGATCCGCCTCGCGCGCGCGGTGACGGGCCGGCCGCGCATCCTCAAGTTCGAGGGCTGCTACCACGGCCATGCCGACGCGCTGCTGGTCGGCGCCGGCAGCGGCGTGGCGACGCTCGGCATCCCGGGCTCGCCCGGCGTGCCCGCGGCCTTCGCCGAGCTGACCGTACAGGCGCCCTTCAACGACCTCGACGCCGTCGACGACGCGCTGCGCCGCCGGCGCGGTGAGATCGCCTGCCTGCTCGTCGAGCCGGTCGCCGGCAACATGGGCTGCGTGCCGCCCGAGCCCGGCTTCCTCGAGGGGCTCGCGAGCCTCTGCGACGAGCACGGCACGCTGCTGGTCTTCGACGAGGTGATGACCGGCTTCCGTGTCGCGTGGGGCGGGGCCCAGGCGCGCTTCGGCGTGCGGCCGGACCTCACCATCCTCGGCAAGGTGGTCGGCGGCGGGCTGCCGGCGGCGGCCTTCGGGGGGCGCCGCGACCTGATGGCGCAGCTCGCGCCCGAGGGCCCGGTCTACCAGGCCGGCACGCTGTCCGGCAACCCGCTCGCGATGGCGGCCGGGATCGAGACGCTGCGGCGGCTGCGCAAGCCCGGCGTCTACGAGGCCGTCGAGGCGAAGAGCCGTCGGCTCGCCGATGGTCTCGCGCGCGAGGCCGCCGAGCAGGGCGTCGAGCTCCACACCGCAGCGGTCGGCGGGATGTTCGGCTTCTTCTTCCACCCCGGCCCGGTGCGCAGCTTCGCCGACGCGCGCAAGGCGAACGCCGAGCGCTTCAAGCGCTTCTTCCACGCCATGCTCGACGCGGGCGTCTACCTGCCGCCCTCGCCCTACGAGGCGTGCTTCGTCTCCCTCGCGCACCGCCCGGCGGACCTCGCCGCGACCCTCGAGGCCGCGCGCGGGGCGCTCCGGCGCGTGCGCCGCGCGCGTTGAGCCCGCCGGACCCGTCGCGCGTTGAGCCCGCCGGACCCGTCGCGCGTTGAGCCCGCCGGACCCGTCGCGCGTTGAGCCCGCCGGACCCGTCGCGCGTTGAGCCCGCCGGACCCGTCTGTTAGGATGCGCGCCGCCTTTCCGGCGGCAGTATGCTCACGGCGATGACGGACCGAGAACCGTCTCGAGGGCAGCTCGCGCGGCAGGGCGCGGCGGCGTATCAAGGGGCGCTCGAAGCCGTCCTGGCGATCGCGATCGCGGCCGGGATCGGTGCGTGGGCCGACCATCGCTGGAGCACCTCACCGCGTTGGCTGATCGTGGGCACGCTCGTCGGCTTCGCGGCCTTCGTGCTGCGGCTGTTCCGAATGCGCAGGCTGTTCGACCCGCCGCCGGGGAGCACGAAAGATTGAGGGCGCCTTGCGGCTCGATCCGATCGAACGTTTGAACCTCACGCTCTCGGCGGGAGCCGTTGCTGCTGGCTTCGCAGCTGCGTCGCCCGCGTTCGCGACGAGCCTCGCGCTCGGCGCGGCGATCGAGGCGGTGAACTTCCGGGTGTTGCGCGCGGCCTCGCTGCGCCTGTTCGCCGGCGACCTCGGCGTGGGCCGCGCGTGGCTCGCCGGCTTCGGGCTGCGCTTCGTCGCGCTCGCGTTCGCGATCTCCTTCGCGCTGCGCTCGGGTGCACATCCGGTCGGGCTCGTGCTCGGGCTCTCGATGATCGTCCCGGCGGTGATCGCCGGCGCCTGGCTGCAGCGGCCGCCGGTGGGGAACCCGGAGTCCGGCCCGCCGCCCGACGATCCGAGCTGGGAGACCTGGAACGCGTGGCTCGCGCGCGAGCGCGACGCGCGCGAGCAGGCGGAGCCGTCCTGATGCTCGCCGCGCTGGCGACCCCGGAGGCGAAGGCGACGCTCGTGCGCGTCGCCCTGACGGTGGGGCTCCTGCTCGCCGCGGGCCTCGCCGTGCGCAGCCGCCTCGCGGCGGCCAACGGCGGCGTGATCCCCGACGAGGGTCTGAGCGTCCGCAACGTCTTCGAGATGATCGTCGAGGCGCTGACCTCGCTCGCCAAGCAGACCATGGGTCCCGAGTGGCGGCGCTGGTTCCCGATCGTCGGCGCGATGTTCTTCTTCATCCTGTTCGCGAACCTGCTCAACCTGATCCCGGGCGCAGGCGGCGTCACCATGGACGTCAACGTCGCCGGAGCCTGGGCGATCATCTCCTACGTGCTCTTCAACTACGTCGGGATCCGCGAGCACGGCGTCGGTAGCTATCTGATCAAGTACATGGGTCCGAGCTTCTACACCTGGCACATCGGCGGCAGGCACGTCCACATCCGCCCGCTGTTCTGGCTGTTCTTCCCGCTCGAGACGATCCTCGACGCGGCGCGCATGGCGACGCTTTCGATCCGCCTCATCGCGAACATGTTCGCCGACCACACCGTGGTCGGCGTCTTCCTGGCCATGGTGCCGATCGGCATCCCGGCCATCTTCCTGGGCCTCGGGCTCATGGTCTGCGTGCTGCAGGCCTTCGTGTTCTCGCTGCTCACGATGATCTACATCAATCTCGCGCTCCAAGAGGCCCACTGAGCGGGCCCTCGAGGACTCGACCAAGGAGAGAGATCGCCATGCGGAAGTTCGCCCAGTTCGCCGTCTGGACCGTCGTCGCGGGCCTCGTGCCGATGTTGCTGCCGCTCACGGCCTCGGCGGCCGAGGGCGCGTCGGCCGGCGGCTCGCTCGGCCCTGCCCTCGGCGCGGGCCTCGCCATCGGGCTCGCCGGCTTCGGCTGCGGCATCGGCCAAGGCCTCACCGCCGGCAACACCACGGCGGGCATCGCGCGCAATCCCGGCGCCGCCGGCTCGATGTTCGTCAACTACATCCTCGGGATGGTGCTGATCGAGTCGATCGCGATCTACGGTCTCGTGATCGCCTTCCAGCTCGTCGGGAAGCTCTGAGCCACGCCCCGAGCCGAGCAGGCGAACGGAGAGACGCCGGGCTGGAGCTACGGCGCGGGCCTCACCCCGTTGTTCGTTCCCACGCCGAACCCGATGCTCCCGCCCGGCGCCTCCCCTCCCGCTGCGGCCCCCGGTCCCGATAGAGGGGACGAGGCGGGAGGCGTCGCGAGACGCCGCGCCAGCGGAGAGCAAGCGGCGTGCCGCGCCGCGCGCCGCGCTGGCACGCCGTACGCAGGCCTGCGTCAACCGCGCGCCACGGAGGCGGCGTGAAGCGCGGTCGACTGATCGCCTTCGAAGGCCTCGACGGCAGCGGCAAGTCGACGCAGCTCGCGCTGCTCGGCGCCGCACTGCGCGACGCGGGCCGCGAGGTGGTCGAGACCCGGGAGCCCACCGGCGGGAGCTGGGGCCGGCGCATCCGCGCGATGGCGCGCTCGGGCGAGCGGGTCGCCGCGGCCGAGGAGCTGCGCTGGTTCGTCGAGGACCGGCGCGAGCACGTGGCCGAGGTGATCGAGCCCGGCCTCGCGGCCGGGCGCATCGTGCTGACCGACCGCTACTACCTCTCGACGGTCGCCTACCAGGGCGCTCGCGGGCTCGACCCGGCGCAGCTCCTCTGCGAGGCGGAGGCGGATTTCCCGGCTCCCGACCTCGCGCTGGTGCTCGAGATCGAGCCCGAAGCGGGGCTCGCGCGCGTCGCCGCGCGCGGCGGCCACGTCGAGCCAGCCTTCGAGGAGGAGAGCTTCCTGGCGCAGGTCGCCACCATCTTCCACGGCCTCGAGCGCGCGTACCTGGTTCGGATCGACGCGGACCATCCGGCGGCCGCCGTCCACCGCGCCGTGCTCTACGCCGTGCGCAACCGGCTCGACCTTCCCTAGAATCGGGAGCATGTCCTCTCTCTCGAGCCGGCCGGTTCCGCGGCGCGAGCGCCTCATCGCCGCGCTCGACGTGCCGGCGGCCGAGGACGCGCGCAGGTTGGTCGCCGCGCTCGGCGACGCGGTCTGCTTCTACAAGCTCGGCCTCGAGCTGCTCGCGAGCGGCGGCTGCTTCGCGCTGCTCGCCGAGCTGGTCGGAGCCGGCAACAAGGTGTTCCTCGACCTCAAGCTCCACGACATCCCGGAGACCGTCGGGCGCGCCGTGCGCAACCTGCGCGGCCGCGGCGCGAGCTTCGTCACCGTGCACTACGGCGAGTGCCAGCTCGAGGCCGCGTGCCGCGAGGCGGGCGGCGAGCTCGGCGTCCTCGCCGTCACGCTGCTCACGAGCATCGACCGCGCCGGCCTGCGCGACCTCGGCTACCCCGACGCCATGGCGCCCGGGGACCTGGTCGTCGCCCGCGCGCGGCGCGCGCTCGAGATCGGCTGCGCGGGCGTGGTCGCCTCCCCGCTCGAGGCGCACCGGATCCGCCAGCAGGTCGGCGAGAAGCTGGCGATCGTCACCCCCGGGATCCGTCCCCAGCCGGCCGCGGACGACCAGCGGCGCATCGCGACGCCCCGCGAGGCCTTCCTGAACGGCGTCGACCACATCGTGGTGGGTCGCCCGATCCACGCTGCGCCCGACCCGCGCGCCGCGGCGCTCGCGATCCAGGCGACGATCGCGGAGCTGTTCGGCTGAGCGGGGCCGACTGGCACCAGGCACGCCGAACGAGGTGGTCCTATCGGCGCCGCCGGGCGCCCCGTAACTTCGACGCGTCATGGCTGGGACCAGCGCTTCGCCGGAATCGTTCTACGACGCGGCACGCGCCGAGCACGTCGAGGTCGACGACGCGGCGCTGGCGGTCCGACAGTTCGGCAGCGGGCCGGCGCTGCTGCTGGTCCACGGCTTTCCGGTGCACGGCTACACCTGGCGAAAGTTGCTGCCAGCGCTGGCCGAGCACTTCCGCTGCGTGGTGGTCGATCTCGCGGGCCTGGGAGACAGCAGCTGGACTCCGGCCACGCGCTTCGGCTTCACCGCGCAGGCGCTCCGGCTGCGCACGCTGGCCGAGCGTCTCGGGCTCGGTCGCTTCGCGCTCACGGCGCACGACACCGGAGCCACGGTCGCCCGCCTGCTCGCGCTCGCCGCGCCCGAGCGGGTCACGCGCATCGCGATCATCAACACCGAGATGCCCGGCCACCGCCCGCCCTGGATTCCGCTCTACCAGCGGCTGACCCACGTGCCCGGCTCGGCGGCGCTGTTCCGGATCCTGCTGCGAAGCCGGGCCTTCGTGCGCTCCGGGATGGGCTTCCGCGAGTTCTACTCGGATCGCCGCCGCTTCGACGAGCCGGGCTGGCTCGAGCGCTACGTCGACCCGCTGGTCGCGTCGCCGCGCCGCATGGAGGGGATGCTGCGCTATCTGCGCGGCGCCGAGTGGGACGCCGTCGACGCGCTGCGCGAGCGGCACGCACGGATCCGCGTGCCGGCGCTGCTGCTGTGGGGCGAGGACGACCGCACCTTCCCCGCGGCGCTGGCGGAGCCGATGGCGAAGCAGTTCGGCGGCCCGGTTCGCTTCGTGCGGATCCCGCACGCTTCGCTGATGCCGCACGAGGAGCGGCCGGACGCCGTGCTCGCCGAGCTGCTCCCCTTCCTGCTGGGCGGAAGCTAGGCGAAGCGTCCGACCAGCATCGCGACGCCGGCGCTCAGCACGGAGAGCAGCAGGCTGCCGAGCAGCGCGGCGCCGAAGCTCGCCACCTTGAAGCCGGGAACCAGCGCCGCCGCGAGCTCGAGCATCAGCGCGTTCACCACGAACAGGAACAGCCCGAGCGTCACGATCGTGAGCGGGAGCGTCAACAGCACGATCAGGGGACGCACCAGCGCGTTGACGATGCCGAGCACCAGCGCCGCGAGGATCGCCGCGCCCCAATCCTGCACCGTGATGCCCGTGACCACGTTGGCGACGACGAGCAGCAGGGCCGCCGAGATCAGCAGGTGGATGGCGAATCCCATCATGCGACTCCGACCTCCCGTTCCTCCCGGAACGCCGGCTGCCGGGCGATGCGCTCGGCGGTCGCCGGCGGACAGAAGCCCTCGCTGACGAACCAGCGCACCGCGTCGATCAGCACCTCGCGCGCGGCCCGCGGCGCGAAGCCGAGCTCGCGGCGCGCCTTCGAGGCGTCCACCGCCAGGCTGTCGCGGGCGTGCATGGCGGCTTCGGGGGCGACCAGCGGCGGGCGGTGCGTCACGTGGTCGGAGAGCCACTCGTTGACCCGCCCGATCGCGCGCAGCAGCGGGCTCGGGATCGCGATGCGCGGCGCCGGGATCCCGGTGATCTCGGCGAGCAGCCGCAGGATCTCGCGCATCGGCAGGTTGTCGCCGCCCAGCACGTAGCGCTCGCCGGGCCGGCCCTGCTCGAGGGCGAGCACGTGGCCGGCGGCCACGTCGCGCACGTCGACCAGGTTGTGCATCATCTCGACGTACGCCTTCATGTGTCCCTGGACGTAGTGCACGATCATCGAGCCGGTCGGCGTCGGGCGCCGGTCGCCGGGGCCGAGCACGGTGGTCGGATGCACGATCACCACCGGCAGGCCGCGCGCCGCCTCGCGCAGCGCCACCACCTCGGCCATCGCCTTCGACATCTTGTAGTGGCCGCGGAAGGCGCGCAGGTCGAGGACGTTGTCCTCGTCGCCGACGTCCGACGGGTGGGTGTCGAGCCGGAAGCCGGGCGAGAGCGTGGCGACGCTGCTGGTGTAGACGACCTTGGTGCAGCCGAGCTCGCGCGCGGCGGCCAGCACGTTGCGGGTGCCGTCGACGTTGACGCGGTAGAAATCGCGCGCGTCCGGCAGCCAGAACGCGTAGCAGGCGGCGGTGTGCACGATGGTGTCGCAGCCGGCCAGCGCGCGGCGCACGCCGTCGCGGTCGAGCAGGTCGAAATCGCGGGTCTTGACCGGCAGGCCGTCGAGGTTCTCGCAGCCGAGGTCGGCCCCGACCAGCGCCGTCACCTCGTGGCCGCGGCGCAGCAGCTCGCGCACCACCGTGGATCCGACGAAGCCGTTGGCGCCCGTGACGCCGCAATGTGCCATTCGCTAGCGACCTCTCCGGAGGAACGTGGACTCAGCTGCGACCCGTCTTCATGCGGATCGCCGCGCCCGCCAGCTTCTTGCCGAGGTCCCAGATCGAGCCCGGCACCTTGTGGCTGTCGGCGATCACGTCCTCGCACGCCGACACGATCCAGCGGCGGTCCTCCTGGCTCAGCGTCAGCGGCGGCAGGAACTTCACGACGTGCATGTTGTTGGCGGCCACCTGCGACAGGATCCGATGCCGCGCGTACAGCGGGATCGTGATCATCTGGCAGAAGAGCCCCGTGTTGGCCGCCTCGAGCAGCTTCCAGGCGGCGCGCAGCGAGAGGCTCTCGGGGCGCCCGAACTCGAGCGCCAGCATCAGGCCCTTGCCGCGCACCGCCTTCAGGAACTCGAAGCGCGGGATCATCGCGCGCAGATCGTCGGCGATCTGCCCGCCGACCAGCGCGGCGTTCTCGACCAGGCGCTCCTCGTCGAGCACCTCGAGCGTCGCGAGCCCCGCCGCCATCGCGAGGTTGTTCTTCGAGAAGGTCGAGCCGTGCACCGCCATGCGGTCCATGCGGTCGAACACCGCGTCGAAGACCCACTTGCGGGCTGCCACGGCGCCGATCGGGACGAAGCCGCCCGAGAGCGACTTGGCCATCAGCACTAGGTCGGGCTCCACGCCCCAGTGCTCGACCGCCAGGAACTTCCCGGTGCGGCCGAGGCCGGTCTGCACCTCGTCCGCGACCAAGAGCGTCCCGTGCTTCTTGCACAGCGCGGCGGCGGCGGGCAGGTACTCGTCGCTCGGGATCAGCACGCCGTGCCCGACGATCGGCTCGACGAAGAACGCCGCGACGTCGCGACCGCGCAGCGCGTTCTCGAGCGCGGCGAGGTCGTCGAAGGGGATGCGCACCGTGTCGGGCAGCAGCGTGCCGAAGCCTTCCTTGTAGCTCTCGTCGCCGTTGATCGAGAGCGAGCCGTAGGTCAGGCCGTGGAAGCCGTGCTCGCAGTACACGATCTTGGAGCGCTTGGTGGCGAAGCGGCTGAACTTGATCGCGGCCTCGACCGCCTCCGTCCCCGAGTTGCAGAAGAACATGCGCTCGAGGCCGCCCGGCATCTTGGCGAGCAGCCGCTCGGCGAGCACGCCCGCGAGCACCGTCACGTCCATCTGCACCAAGTGCGGCAGCTCGCCGCACAGCACGTCGCGCAGCGCCTCGACCACGGTCGGGTGGTTGCGGCCGACGTTGAACACGCCCCAGCCCGAGAGCAGATCGAGGTAGCGGTTGCCCGCCGCGTCGAACAGGTACTGTCCGCGCGCCTCGGTGTAGGAGACGTCGAAGCCGATCGTCTTCAGCACGCGCACCTGCTGCGCGTTCAGGTAGCGCTCGTGGAGCGCGTATTTCTCGGGCAGACGCTCGGCCACCAGGTCGAGGATCTTCATGCGGTGACTCCCCCCGCGGCGCCTTCGCTCCGGCGTCCCGTCCCGCAGGCCGCCGCAGGGTACCAAAGCGCGCGCGGGCGTCAGCCGCCCTCCCGCCCGGGCTGCCCTCCACGAGCGCGCAGCGCGGCGGGGACCAGCATCTCGAGCCGGAGCACGCGCTCGCGGCGTTGCTCCTCTTCGTGGTGTCGTTTCCGGGCCTGGAGCAGGTGGGCGAGCGTGACCATCCCGACCAGGCGGGGCGGCGCGGCGCGCGTCACCACCGGGAGGCGGGTGTGGCCGCTCTGCGCCATGCGCTGGACCACCGCGCTCAGCAGCTCGTCCGGGTGCGCGGTCACCGGAGAGGTCGCGGCGATCGCCGCCAAGCGGGTCGCGCCGGGATCGCCGGAGCCGAGCGTGAAGCTCGTCAGCTCGCGGCGCGAGACGACGCCGACCAGGCGATCCTGCTCCACTACGGGGTAGAGCGGCTCGAGCCCACCGCGCTCGGTCGCGAGCAGGCGATCGACGTCCCGCTTCGTGGCGTCCGCGGGCAACCCGACCACGGCGCTTCGCATCACGTCGCGAACGAACAGCACGTCGAGCGGATCGATCGCGTACTCGCGGGTGACGTGGAAGCCGCGGCGCGCCACCTTCTCGGTGAGGATCGACCGCTGCATCGCGAGCACCGTGAAGGCGTGTGCGATGGTCGAGGCGACGAGCAGTGGCAGGAGCGCGTTGCGGTCCCCGGTGAGCTCCATCGCGAAGACGACGCCGGTGAGCGGCGAGCGCATCGTGCCGCCGAGTACCGCGCCCGTCGCGACCAGCGGCCAGAAACCCACGCCCGCGTCGGGCAGCCACGCCCCCACCAGCGCGCCGACCGCTGCGCCGATCATCAAGAGCGGAGCGAGCACGCCCCCCGAGGTCCCGGAGCCGAGGAAGACCGCCCAGATCGTCCACTTGACGGCGACCAGCAGCAGCGTCTCGCGCAGCGGCAGCTCGCCGCGCAGCAGCGCCTCGATCGAGTCGTAGCCGACGCCGAGCGCGCGCGGCTCGAGCAGACCGCCCAGGCCGACGACGATCGCTCCCAGCGCGGGCCACCACATCCAGTGGACCGGAAGGCGCTTGAACAGGTCTTCCGACGCGTACACCGACCGCGTCATCAGCCACGCCAGCACGCCGCACAGCAGCCCGACGAGCGCGCTCGCCGCGAGCCCCGGCGTGCCGACGAACGCAGCATGCGGCGGCACGGAGAAGATCGGCCCCGGGCCGAGCAGCGGGACGCGGACCAGCATCGCCGTCGCGCTGGCGAGTGCGACCGGGACGAAGCTGCGCGGCTTGAGCTCGAACAGCAGCAGCTCGACGGCCAGCAGCACCGAGGCGATCGGCGCCGAGAAGGTGGCCGACATGCCCGCGGCGGCGCCCGCAACGAGCAGCGTCTTGCGCTCCGCGGCCGTGAGCTGGAACAGCTGGGCGATCATCGAGCCGAACGCGCCGCCGGTCATGATGATCGGTCCCTCGGCGCCGAAGGGTCCGCCCGAGCCGATCGAGATCGCGGCCGAGAGCGGCTTCAGCAGCGCGACGCGCGGCTCGACGCGGCTGCCTCGCGTGAGGATCGCCTCCAGCGCCTCGGGGATGCCGTGGCCGCGAATCCGCTCGGAGCCGTGGCGAGCCATCAGCCCGACCGCGAGCGCGCCCGCCACCGGCACCAGCGCGGCGAGCACGCCGAGCTGGTTCCCGGCTGGGGACACGAACGCCGTGTCCCAGCGCTGGTAGAAGAACAGGTTCGTGAACAGCCCGATCAGCCGCAGCAACAGGTAGGCGACCCCCGCGCTGATCGCTCCGATCGCGACCGCCAGGAGCGCGATCGGAGCGAGGCGCCGCGTCGCCGTGAAGTCCCCCAGGCTTTCGCTGATGGGCGGGATCGACGCCGCGCTCACCCGAGCCCCCGAGTCGGCGGCCGCTTCGCGCGCGTGCCGACGATCGCGGCCAGCGCCTCGGCGAGCGCGGGCCCTACCGTCTCCAGCTCGGCGCGGTGCGCCAGCGACAGGCTGCGCAGCAGGCGCTCGCCGCCCCCCGTGATGCCCAGCAAGATCTCGCGGCCGTCCTCGGCGCTCGCGCAGCGCCGCACGAGCTTCGCCGCTTCGAGTCGATCGACGAGCCCCACCACGGTGTGATGCGCGAGCTGCAGCCGCTCGGCGAGCACGCCGATCGTCGGGCGCTGGCCCTCGGGCAGGCCCCGGATCGCGAGCAGCAGCTGGTGCTGCTGCGGCTCCACGCCCGCCGCACGCGCTGCGCGCTCGCTGAACTTGAGGAAGCGCCGGATCTGATGCCGCAGTTCGGCGAGCCCACGGTAGTCGGGCTCGCGACGCGACCGCAGCCGCGCCGCCCGCCGCGGCTTCGGGGCATTCATATCGCGTCGCGATATAACGGGTCCGGGCGGCACGGTCAAGTTGGCCGCGCGCGGCCGGCCTAGCGCCCGGGCCCGTCCTCCGGCTCGCCGGCCGCCGTCGACTCGGGGATCCGCGGCGTGGGCGCGCGCGCCAGGAGCCAGAGCCCGAGCGCGACGGAGAGCACCGCCGGGGCGAGCGCGGCGGCGGGCGTGTGCGCACCGGGCGCGTTGTAGCCGGGGATCGGGACGGCGCCCGCGTAGGCGAGCCCGAGCACGCCCGCCAGGTTCACCCCGACGTGGACGAAGACCGCCGCCAGCAGCGACCCCGTCTTGTGTCGGGCGACCCCGAACACGAGCCCCATCGCGAAGACCTGCGCCGTCAGCGCGGTCCACGACCCGGCCGACATCCCCGGGCCGCCGTGGCCGAGCGCGAAGAACAGCGCCGTCAGGCAGACGCCGCCGGGCGCACCGAGCCGCGCGACGAGGCCCTGCTGGATCACGCCGCGGAACAGCCACTCCTCGACCAGCGGAACCAGACCGACGGCCACCAGCAGCGACTCGACGAGCGCGAGCCCCGCGTCGGTCGGCAGCCGTTCGCGCACCTGCTGCGCGAGCTGCGGCGCATCGGGCGCCGGGAACAGCGCGAGCACGGCGTTGTCGACCTCGCTCGCGAGCAGCGCCACCGGCAGCAGCAGGAGCAGCGGCACGAAATGGCGGCGCTGCAAACCGCGCAGGCCGACGCGGGCGCCGTGCGGGCGCGGCACGCGCGTCGCACCGAGCGCGCCCGCGGCGCCCAGCCCGAGCACGGACGCGAGCCCGAGCGCGGCGGTCGGCGTCACGAGCGGGGCGACCGCGGCCAACGCGAGCAGCGCGAGGAACGACCCGAGCAGCGTGAGCAGCGCCGCCTGCAGCGGGCCGGGATAGCTCGGCGGCGGGTTCGTCACCGCGCGAGCACGGGGGCCAGCGCGCGGCCGGTGTGGCTCGCGGGCTCGGCGGCCACGCGCTCGGGCGCGCCCTCGGCGACGACCGCGCCGCCGCGCTCCCCCCCTTCGGGCCCGAGATCGATCACCCAGTCGGCGCTCTTCACGACGTCGAGGTGGTGCTCGATCACGATCACCGTGTTGCCGAGCTCGACGAGCCGCTGCAGCACGCCGAGCAGGCGTTCGACGTCCGCAAAGTGCAGCCCGGTGGTCGGCTCGTCGAGGATGTACACGGTCCGCCCGGTCCCCTTGCGCGCCAGCTCGCGGGAGAGCTTGATGCGCTGCGCCTCCCCGCCGGAGAGCGTGGTCGCCGGCTGGCCGAGGTGCAGGTAGTCGAGGCCGACGTCGTGCAGCGTCTGGAGCGGGCGCCGCACCGAGTCGAAGTTCTCGAAGAACGCGACCGCCTCCTCGACCGAGAGCTCGAGCACGTCCGCGATGCTCTTGCCCTTGTAGCGCACCTCGAGCGTCTCGCGGTTGTAGCGCCGGCCGCGGCACACCTCGCAGACGACGAAGACGTCGGGCAGGAAGTGCATCTCGACGCGCAGGATGCCGTCGCCCCGGCACGACTCGCAGCGGCCGCCCTTCACGTTGAACGAGAAACGCCCCGGTCCGTAGCCCCGCACGCGCGCCTCGGGCAGCTGCGCGAAGATGCGGCGGATGCCATCGAGCGCGCCGGTGTAGGTCGCGGGATTCGAGCGCGGCGTGCGGCCGATCGGCGACTGGTCGACGTCGATCACCTTGTCGACCCCGTCGAGCCCCTCGATCGACGCGAAGCGCCCGACCGGCTGCTCGGCGCCGTGCAGGCGCTGCGCCAGCGCGCGGTGCAGCGTATCGTTCACCAGCGTCGACTTGCCCGAGCCCGAGACGCCCGTCACCACCGTGAACAGGCCGAGCGGGACGCGGAGATCGATCGCCTTCAGGTTGTGCTCGGCGCAGCCGCGCAGCACCAGCCAGCGCGCGCCGGGGCTGCGCCGCGCGGCCGGCACGGGAATGCGCCGGCGGCCCGCGAGGTAGTCGCCGGTCAGCGAGCGCGGCTGCGCGGTGATCGCGGCGGGCGGGCCTTCGGCCACCACCTCGCCGCCGTGGATCCCCGCGCCCGGCCCCATGTCGATCACCCAGTCCGCCGCGCGGATCGTCTCCTCATCGTGCTCGACCACGATCACGCTGTTGCCCTGGTCGCGCAGCCGCACCAGGCTCGCGAGCAGGCGGCGGTTGTCGCGCGGGTGGAGCCCGATCGAGGGCTCGTCGAGCACGTAGAGCACACCCAGCAGCGATGCGCCGACCTGCGTCGCGAGCCGGATGCGCTGGCTCTCGCCGCCCGAGAGCGTGACGCTGGCGCGCTCGAGCGTCAGGTAGTCGAGCCCGACGTCGATCAGGAAGCGCAGCCGCTCGCGGATCTCGCGCAGGATGCGCTCGGCGACGGCGCGTTTCGCGGCGGGCAGCGCGAGCGCGTCGAGGAAGGCGGCGACCTCGGCGATCGACAGGCGCCCGAACGCGTCGATGCCGAGGCCGCCGACCGTGACCGCGCGCGCCTCGCGGCGCAGCCGCGAGCCTCCGCACTCGGAGCACGGGCGCGGGCTCGCGAAGCGGGCGAGCTCGCCGACCTCGCTCGCGGCTTCGCGCCTGCGCTCGAGCTCGCCGATCACGCCGTCCCAGCGCCGCGCCACGCGCTGCTTGCGGCCGCGCCGCTCGAGCGCGAACGAGATCTCGTCGGCCGTTCCATGGAGGATCCCGCGCCGCACCGCCTCGGGCAGCTCGCGCCAGGGCGTCTCGAGCGTCACCTCGAAGTGGCTGGCGAGCGAGGCGAGCAGCTGGGCGTAGTACGCGGGCTGGCGGCGGCCGGCGCCCCAGGGCTCGATCGCCGCCGCGAGCGGGCGCTCCGCGTCGGGCACGATGCGCGCCGGATCGAACTCGTCGCGCGTGCCGAGCCCGCCGCAGCGCGGGCAGGCGCCGTGGGGGCCGTTGAAGGAGAACAGCCGCGGCGCCAGCTCGGGGAACGAGACGCCGCAGCTCGGACACGCGTTCGACTCCGAGAGCAGCCACGCTTCGCGGCCGGGTCCGACGTCGATGCGCACCAGCCCCTCCGCGAGCCGCAGCGCCGTCTCGATCGACTCGGCGAGCCGCGGCCGCGCCGCGGGGCGCACCGCGATGCGGTCCACCACGAGGTCGATGTCGTGCCGCGCCTGGCGCGCTAGCGCGATCTCCTCGCCCAGCTCGAAGCTCTCGCCGTCGATGCGCACGCGCGCGAAGCCCTGCTTGCGGAAGGCCTCGAGCTCCTTCTTGTATTCCCCCTTGCGCCCGCGTACGACCGGCGCCAGCAGCTCGACGCGCGTTCCTTCGGGCAGCGCGAGCACGCGGTCGGCCATCTGCTGCACACTCTGGCTCGCGATCGGCCGGCCGCACACCCAGCAGTGTGGCTCGCCGATCCGCGCGTACAGCAGCCGCAGGTGGTCGTGGATCTCGGTCGTGGTGCCCACCGTCGAACGCGGGTTGCGCGACGCGGTGCGCTGCTCGATCGAGATGGCGGGCGAGAGCCCCTCGATCGATTCGACGTCGGGCTTCGCGAGCTGGTCGAGGAACTGGCGCGCGTAGGCCGAGAGCGACTCGACGTAGCGGCGCTGCCCTTCGGCGTAGATCGTGTCGAAGGCGAGCGACGACTTGCCCGACCCCGAGAGCCCGGTGATCACGACGAGCCGGTCGCGCGGGATCGCGACGTCGATGCCGCGCAGGTTGTGCTCGCGCGCCCCGCGGATCGCGATCTCGCGAGGGCCCGCGTCCGGCGCCGCGCTCACTGCAGGTGCGGGGCCTCCCCGGCGTCGGGCGCCTTGGCGCCGATCCGCGTGGCGTCGGCGAAGACGCCCTTGCGGTCGACGTAGGTCTGCTTGCGCAGCTTCTCGATGAAGCGCCGGTATTGCTCCTGGAAGCGCTCGTCGTAGAGCATCGCGCGCAGCTCCTTCTCGGCCTGCTCGTAGCTCACCGGCTGGGCCTCGCGGGTCCCGACCAGCTGCAGCGCCGCGCAGCCGACCGGCAGGTCGATGACGTCGGAGACCTGGCCCGGGCTCAGCTTCGCGAGCGTCGACACCATCCACGGCGCGAGCGTCGCCTCGTGGATCCAGCCGAAGTCGGGAGCGGCCTGCGAGGTCTCCTCCGCGACCTTCGAGAACGACTCGCCGGCGCGCACGCGGCCCAGCGCCGCCCGCACGCGCTCGCAGGCGGCCGCGTGCTGGGAAGGCTTGTCGCCGTCGGCCGCCTGCGCGATCTGCAGCACGTGGACCTCGCGGCCGCCGGTCGGCTGGTCGCCGTAGCGCTGCTGGTAGAGGGCGCGCACCTCGTCCTCCTTGACCTCCACCTTCGAGCGCACCATGCCCCCGACGACCTTCTGCTGGACGATCTCCTCGCCGAGCTTCTTGCGGTAGGTCTCCCAGGGCAGGCCCTGCGACTCGACGCTCTTGCGGAGCGCGTCGGAGGTCATCCCGTTCTCCTTCGCCACGCTCGCGAGCGCGTCGTCGATCTCGGCCTCGCTCGCCTCGATCTCGGCGCGTTTGGCGAGCAGCGCGATCATCTTGCGCTCGATCATCTGCTCGAGCGCCTCCGCGCGCATCTCGGCGACGTCCTGGTCGGTCGCCCCCGCGGCGCGCATCTTCTTCTCGACGGGATCCGACACGCGCGCGACGTCGGAGATCAGCACCACCTCGGTGCCGACCTGGGCGGCGATGCCGTCGACGACGTCCTCGCCGAGGGCAGCCGTGGCTCCGAGGCCGAGCGCGGCGACGAATACCGCAGCGCCGACGAGCTTCATCGATCCCTCCGGGCGCAGGAGCACGAGACGCGCGGGATGGTAACGAGGCGCGCCACGGAGAGATAGGAGGCCCCGCGGGGGATCAATCGCGAGGGATCAGATGGGTGAGCCCGCACTGTCGAATCTTGTATCGCAGCGTGCTGCGCGGCACGCCGAGTCCTTGCGGCGCCCGCGTCTTCCACGGGCGGCGTCGAGCGCGCTCGCCTCGCCGATTTCGGCGCACCCGAAGCCACAAGAGGCCAACGGGCAGCCATAGCGTGAGCCGTCGGGCTCTGTGAGCGATTCAAATCTTGGCCCGCTGTTTGCTCCTTCCTGCGCCGGCGATCTCTAGTCGAGCGGAACGTTGGCGATGCGGGCAGGTTTCGCGATCCAGTTCCCGTTCTCCTCCTCGTCGCTGCTCCTCGCGTCGTGGACCCTGCTGAGCTCCGGCTCGCTGCTCGCTCCTCGTATCGGTCGGGACGCTGCAATGCTCGCCTCCTTCGGAGCCGTGACGATCCTCGTCGCCGGAACCCGTCCCGACTCCGCGCGCAAGCCGATCCGACTCCACGCCTCGTTCGCCGCGTTCGCGTCCGGCTTCGCGAGCTACCCCGCGTGGGCCGCGCTGATCGCCGTCGTGGGCGTGGGCCTCGATCTGCCCTGGCGTCGAGCCACACCGCCGGGTGCCGGAAGCCCCGCGCTTTGGCTCGCGACCCTCGTTCTTGCACCGATCTTCGAGGAGCTGCTCTACCGCGCGCGGCTGATCCCCGCGCTGCGCGAGTGGATCAGCGCACCGCTCGCGATCGTCGCGACGAGCGCGCTCTTCGCGCTGCCCCACCTCGAGCCCTGGAACGTGCTCGGCACCTTCCTGGTTGGGCTGATGCTCGGGACCGTGTACGTGACGACGGAGTCGATCGCGATCTGCATCGCCCTTCATGCGGGGTTGAACGCGGCCTGCCTCGCGTGCGGCGTTCCACCGGTGCGGCTCGCGCTCTCACCCCTCGCGAGCGCCGTCGTCGGCTCGCTGTTGCTCGCTGCGAGCCTCCTCTGGCTTCGCGCGGGACCCACACACCGGCTCGCTTCCTCGGCCACCCGTCGGTCCCTGGAGACCGCGCATGGCTAGCCTCGCCCGGCGCAACCGGCTCGCGACTGGAGCTTTCGTCGCCGGCTTCCTGCTCGCGACGCACGCGCTGTGGCCCGACCCGCAGGCGCGCGTCGAGCGCCAGTACCTCTTCGTGATCACGCTCGGCTACGGACATCTGATCGGCGCAGCGGTCTTCTCGCGCCAGCGCCTGGCACGGCTGATGCCGGCCGGCGTCTCATCGCGGCTCTTCGAGCTCTTCGTCGTCGCGAGCGTGCTCGACCTCTTCGCACTCTACGCGTGGCTCTCGAACGTGTCGCTCGCGTTCTTCCTGCCGCTCCTCGCCGTGTCGCTGTGGCACATCGTCGAGAACGATCTTGCGCTCGGGCGCGCCTACGGCGAGCGGCTCGCGCTCGACGGACTGCCGCGTTCGCCCGACCATCACCTTGCGGCGTTCGGCATGACGGCGCTGTTGCTCGCGTTCGGCCAGTCGATGTTGGCGCTCGCGAGCTACGCTCCCGAGCCCGCCGGGCTGCCGCTCGTCGCGATGGGGAACCTGACCGCGCGGATCGCCGGCGCCGCGTGCGGGGTCGCGCTCGTCGCGCGCCGCCAGCGGCGGCTCGGGCTCGCGCTCGCGGCGGCGAGCGTGGTGCTTCCGGCCGGTCTCTCGCGCTTCCCCGGGTTCGGCTTCGGCGACTTCTTCAGCTCCGTGACGCTCTACCACCTCGTCCAGTTCCTCGTCTTCTTCGCAGACCGTGCGTGCACGCTTCGGCAGCACGCCGCGCGACGGCGGCTGTGGCGGCGCATCGCGTGGGTCCATCTTTCGCCCGCGCTGCTCTGCGCCGCGCTTCTGCTCCCGCCTGGCGACCACTTCGGCGCGCTGCGCTACGCGATCTTCTCGCCGCAGATCTATCTCTTCTGGTCGGTGCTGCACGTCGCGCAGACGATCGCGGCGCGCGGGATCGAGCGCAGGGCGGCGCCCGCGCCTCAGGCGGTCCGCGCATGACGCGAGGCGAGGTCCAGCTCGTCTTTCTCTCGGCGGCGCTCTGGGTCGCGCTTGCGCTGTTTCAGCGGCGCGAGCCGGAGCGCGAGCATGCGCTGCGCTTCCTCGCCGGGCTCGCGCTCGGCGCTGCGCTCGCGCACTTCGGCTGGGCTGCCCTGTATGCGGATCGCGTGTTCGCAAAGCCGCGTTGGATCCTCGCACCGGCGGGGTTCTCGGTGCTCTTCGTTCCGTTGGGTCTGCTGGCGACGACGCCGTGGGGGCGACGCGTAGAGCGCGGCCGCTACCTCGCCGCTGCCTTCGCGAGCCTGCCCCTCGCGCTCGCGACCGCGCGGCTCGGCTGTCTCGTCGCCGGCTGCTGTGGAGGCCTTCCGACGAGCCTGCCGTGGGGGCTCCAGCTCGACAGCGACACGGTGGCGCGTCACCCGACGGTCCTCTACGACGTCGCGGGCCTCATGACCCTCCACGTGATTGCGCGGCATCTGGCGCACGAGCGGGTCGCTCCAGCGGTGCTGGTCGGCTCGGGGCTGCTGCGGCTCGCGATCGAGCCGCTGCGCGCGCCGCCGCCGCTCGGAGCGCCGCTCGTGTCGCCGGGCTGGATCGCGGCGGCCTGGGTCGCGCTCGGCGTCGGCCTCGGCGCGCGCGCTCGCCGGGGCTACCCGAGCTGCGCCAGCAGCCGGTGCGCGGCCGCGAACAGCGCGTCGTCGTCGGCCGAGTCGGGAAGCGGCGCGAAGATCTTGTGGTTCGGCGCCACGCGGATGCCGAGCGTCGGATGCGTCAGCAGGTTGACGAGCCGCGTCGGGTCGACGCGGGTCGCGTCGGCCGCGGTCAGCACGAGCTCGTCGCCCGCGACGTCGACGGCGGCGATGCCGAGCCTGCGCGCCGCGATCTTGAGGCGGATCACCGCGAGCAGGTTCGCGGCCTCTGCGGGGCACGGTCCGAAGCGGTCGAGCAGCTCGTCGCGGATGCGGTCGACGTCGGCGTCGTCGGGCGCCGAGGCGAGCCGCTTGTAGAGCACCAGGCGCTGGCTCACGTCGGGCACGTACGCCTCGGGCAGCTTGGCGGCCACCGGGAGCCGGATCTCCGGGTCGAGCTGCTTCTCGCGCGGCTGGCCGCGCAGCTCTTCGATGGTCTCCTCGAGCAGCTCCATGTAGGTCTCGTAGCCGACGGCGGCGAGGTTGCCCGACTGCTCGCCGCCGAGCAGGTTGCCGGCGCCGCGGATCTCGAGGTCCATGCCGGCGAGCTTGAAGCCGCTGCCCAGCTCGGTGAACGACTGGATCGCCTCGAGCCGGCGGCGCGCTTCGTCGGTCAGCGTGCGCTCGCCGCCGCGCACGAGCAGGTAGCAGTAGGCGCGGTGGCGGCTGCGGCCGATGCGGCCGCGCAGCTGGTAGAGCTGCGCCAGCCCGAAGGTGTCGGCGCGGTCGACGATCATCGTGTTGGCGCGCGGGATGTCGAGGCCGCTCTCGATGATCGAGGTCGAGAGCAGCACGTCGGCCTCACCGCGCAGGAAGCGCAGCATGCGCGTCTCGAGCTCGCGCTCGCTCATCTGTCCGTGCGCCACGACGACGCGCACCTCCGGCACGATGCGGGCCAGCATCTCGGCGACCTGCCCGATCGAGTGGACGCGGTTGTGGACGAAGAAGACCTGGCCGCCGCGGCGCACCTCGCGCAGGATCGCCTCGCGGATCAGCGACTCGGAGCTGCGCGCCACCTGGGTGCGGATCGCGAGCCGATCGGCCGGCGGGGTGTTGATCAGCGACAGGTCGCGCAGCCCGGCGAACGCCAGCTGCAGCGTGCGCGGGATCGGCGTCGCGGTCAGCGTCAGCACGTCGACGGTCTTCTTGAGGCGCTTGATGCGCTCCTTGTGGGCGACGCCGAAGCGGTGCTCCTCGTCGACCACCAGCAGGCCGAGGTCGCGGAACGCCACGTCCTTCTGGAGCAGCCGGTGCGTGCCGATCGCGATGTCGATCGAGCCGTCGGCGATGCCCTCGACGACGCGGCGCGCCTCCTTGGGCGCCCGGAAGCGCGAGAGCGACTCGATCCGCACCGGATAGCCGTCGAAGCGCTTGCGGAACGTCTCTTCATGCTGCTGACACAGAATGGTCGTCGGTACGAGCACGGCGACCTGCTTGCCGTCCATCACGGCCCGGAAGGCGGCCCGCACGGCGACCTCGGTCTTGCCGAATCCGACGTCGCCGCACACCAGCCGGTCCATCGGCTTCGGGCGCTGCAGGTCCGCCAGCACGTCCTCGATCGCGGCGAGCTGGTCCGGCGTCTCCTCGTACGGGAAGGCGGCCTCGAACTCCTCGAGCCCGCGGTCGCGCGGCGAGAACGAGAAGCCGGTCGCCAGCTCGCGCGCCGCGTGCAGGTTGAGCAGCTCGCGCGCCATGTCGCGCAGCGCGCCCTTCACCTGGCGCCGCGTCTTGTCCCAGGTCGCGCCGCCCAGCTTGTCGAGGCGCGGCACGTGGCCGTCGGCGCCGACGTAGCGCTGCACCAGGTTGAGGCGGTGCACCGGGACGAAGAGGCGGTCGCCGCCGTCGTACTCGATGCGCAGGAACTCGCTGGTGGCGCGCTTCAGCGCGAGCTGGACGAGCCCGCGGTAGACGCCGATGCCGTGTTCCGCGTGTACCAGCGGGTCGCCGGGCTGGAGCTGCGCGAGCGCCTCGATCGCCGCGCTGTCGCGCAGGCTCACGCGGGTGCGGCGGCGCTCGCGCGGGCCGAACACCTCCTCTTCGGTGAGCAGCGCGAGCCGCTCGTCGGGCAGCGCGAAGCCGGCAGAGATCGCCGCCACGCGCACCTCGATGCGGCCGGGGCGGCCCCAGCCGGTCACCGGCCGGTCGTCGCGCGCGAGGCGCGGGTCGAGCCCGTACTCGGCGAGCAGCGTGCGGAGCCGCTCGGCGCCGGAGAGCGCCGCCGCCGTCAACACCACGCGCCAGCGCTCGCCGCGCCAGCGTTCGAGCGCCGTGACGAGCGGCAGCAGCGCCGCGTCGCCGGCGCGCGCCCGCGCCAGCTCGCGTGCCAGCTCGTCGTGGCCGGCGCTGCGCAGCGCCACGCGCTCGGGGCCGGCCTCGTCGCTCACGTCGAGGCGCTCGAGCGACACGGGGTTGCGTCGGTCGAGCTCGGCCTCGATCGCATCGGGTGCGAGCAGCAGCTCCGCGGGCGGCGCCACCGGGCGCCCCGCCGCGCGCGCGGCCTCGGCGCTGGCGGTGGCCTCCTCGGCGAAGCGCTGCAGGCGCTCGCGACCCGCCTCGGGCTCGTCGAGCAGCACCAGCGTGTCGGACGGCAGGAAGTCGAAGACGCTCTCGACGCCGGGCTGGATCCAGGGCGCCAGCGCCTCGGCGCCCGGTGGCACGTGCCCGCGCAGCAGCGCATCGAGCAGCTCGTCGACGCCGCGCGCGTCGGCGTCCTGCTCCTCCGCGCGCCGCCGGATCGCTTCGCCGCGCTCGATCAGCAGCGCGCGGTCGAGGAGCAGCTCGCGCGGCGGCGGCGCCACCACGCGCCCGAGCTTCTCCTGCGAGCGCTGGCTGGCGGGGTCGAAGTCGCGGATCGACTCGACGTCGTCGCCGAGGAACTCGATGCGCACCGGGCGCGCGCGCTGCGGGGGAAACAGGTCGACGATGCCACCGCGCACGGCCAGCTCGCCGCGCTCCTCGACGAGCGGCATGCGCGCGTAGCCGGCCGCGACCAGCGTGGCGACCAGCGCGTCGCGGTCGAGCGCCCGGCCGACCTCGATCTCGACCGAGCGCGCGCGTACCGCGGCGCGGCTCGGCACGCGCAGGGCGAGCGCGGTCCAGGGCGCGACCAGGATGAGGTTGTCCGGCGACTCCGCGTGCGCGAGCAGGCGGTAGAGCACGTCCATGCGCTGGGCGGTGACGAACGGCTGCGGCGAGAAGCGATCGTAGGGGAGCGTGTCGGGGCGCGGGAAGGGGCGGACACGGCCACCCTCCTCGGGCGGCGGCTCGCCGAGCAGCGCGCGCAGGTCGTCGACCAAGGCGTCGGCCGCCCTGGCGTCGGCGGCGAGGAACAGGACGGGCTGCGGCGCGT
>Ga0335070_10002259_pt1 | contig 22511 bp, 26 predicted proteins | sample Lox_Sample_13_FD_206722 | JGI IMG/M metagenome (GOLD analysis project Ga0335070, IMG submission 206722) | Soil microbial communities from Loxahatchee National Wildlife Refuge, Florida, United States - Lox_Sample_1.3 | ecosystem: Environmental > Terrestrial > Soil > Wetlands | place: USA...
ACGAGAATCCCAACACGCCGCAGAAGTTCAACGTGCGCGGCATCCCGACGCTGCTCTTGTTCAAGAACGGCCAGGTCGCGGCCCAGAAGGTCGGCAGCCTGCCCAAGAGCAAGCTCTATGAGTGGGTCGAGTCGGTGCTGAGCGACAAGGGCAACTAAGCCCGCGGCCGGCCCGGCCGCATCCCGCGAGTTTCCGAAGCCCTGCCAAGGCGGGGCTTCTTCTTTTTCAGCCGAGCTTTTTCAGCCGTTCTGGGTCAGGACCGCGCCCGCGAGATAGAGCGAGCCGCAGATGAGGATGCGCGCGCGCGCGCCGAGCCGGCGCGCGAGATCGGCGACGCCGCTGGCGACGTCGGCGGCCGGCGCGACGTCGACCATGCCGATTGCGCGTGCCTGGGCTGCGAGCGTCGCGGGGGCGATGAAGGCGTGCTCGCCGGCGAGCGCTACGGTGCGCAGCGCCGCGACGTGCGGCGCAAGCGGGCGCAGGAACTCGGTCGAGTCCTTGCTGTCGAGCATGCCGACGACGAGGCCGAGCGGCCGGTCGCGCCAGCCCTCGGCCTGCAGCGCGAGTGCAGCGCCCGCCGAGGGATTGTGGCCGCCATCGAGCCACAGCTCGCTCTCGCGCGGCAGGGCGTCGATCAGCGGTCCGCGCGTGAGACGCTGCAGCCGCGCCGGCCAGCGCGCCTCGGCCAGGCCGCAGCGCGCGGCGGCGCTGTCGAGCGGCAGCGCGCCGAGCAGCTCGAGCGAGGCGAGCGCGAGGCCGGCGTTCTCGATCTGATGCGCGCCCGGCAGGCCGGGCAGCGGCAGGTCGTGCGAGCCGCTCCGGCCGCGATAGCGCAGGCGGTCGCCGACGCGCTCGACGAACCATTCGGCGCCATAGCGGTAGAGCGGCGCGCCGATCGCCTGGGCGCGGCGCGCGATCGCGGCCGCCGCTTCGTCCGGCTGCGGGCCGATCGCGCCCGTGACGCCCGGCTTCAATATCCCCGCCTTCTCGGTCGCGATCGAGTCGAGCGTGTTGCCGAGATAGTGCTGATGGTCGAGCGAGATCGGCGCGATGGCGACGACGGCCGGGCGCTCGATCAGGTTGGTCGCGTCGAGCCGGCCGCCCAGGCCGACCTCGATCAGCGCATAGTCGGCGCGCTTCTGCGCGAAGGCGACGAAGGCCGCGACCGTGGTGATCTCGAAGAAGGTGATCGGCGCCCCGTCATTGGCCGCCTCGCACGCCGCCAGGACCTCGGCCAAGGTCGCGTCGTCGACGGTCTGGCCCGCGACGACGATACGCTCGTTGAAGCGCACGAGATGCGGCGAGGTATAGACATGAACGGTGAGGCCCGCCGCCTCGAGCGCCCCACGCAGATAGGCGACGGTCGAGCCCTTGCCGTTGGTCCCGGCGACGTGCACGACGGGCGGCAATTTGCGCTCGGGATGGCCGAGAGTCGCCAGCAGCCGCGCGACCCGGTCGAGCGACAGGTCGATGACCAGCGGGTGCAGTCGCTTCAGGCGGTCGAGGATCGACTCGGGATCGATGGCGGCCCCTCGGCTGCGCTCAGATGCTGTGCGCCGCCTCGGCCGGCAGCGCCGGTGCGCCGGCCGGCAGCTTCGGCTGGCGCAACAGGCGGAACAGGCGCGCCAGCGTCTCGGGCAGTTGGTGGCGCGGCACGACCATGTCGACGATGCCGTGTTCCATCAGGAAATCGGCGCGCTGGAAATCGTCAGGCAGCTGCTCGCGGATCGTCTCTTCGATGACGCGCCGGCCGGCGAAGCCGATCATGGCGCCGGGCTCGGCGAGCTGGATGTCGCCGAGCATGGCGAAGGACGCCGAGACGCCGCCCGTGGTCGGGTCGGTCAGCAGCACGATGTAGGGCAGGCCGGCCTCCTTGACCTGGTCGACCGCGATGACGGTGCGCGGCAGCTGCATGAGCGACAGGATGCCTTCCTGCATGCGCGCGCCGCCCGAGGCCGGCACGACGACCAAGGGCGCCTGCTGCAGCACGGCGAGCTTGGCCGCGGCGACGATCGCCTCGCCCACGGCGACGCCCATCGAGCCGCCCATGAACGAGAAGTCGAGCACGGCGACGACGGCGTTCATGCCGCCGATCTTGCCGTGGGCGACGAGGGCCGCGTCCGGCTCGCCGGTATTGCCCTGCGCGTCCTTGAGCCGGTCGGAATAGCGCTTGCGGTCGCGGAAGCGCAGCGGATCGACGACGGTGTCGGGCAGCTCGATCTTGGTATAGGCGCCGTCGTCGAACAGCGTCGCCAGGCGCTTCTTGGCGTCGAGCCGCATGTGATGGCCGCAATGCGGACAGACGCGCAGATTGGCCTCGAGCTCGCGATGGAAGATCATCTGCTCGCACGCCGAGCACTTCTGCCAGAGATTTTCCGGGACGTCCTTGGCTTCCTTGGTGACGAGCGCGCGGATCTTCGGCCGCACGAAATTGGTCAGCCAGTTCATGCCTACCTTCCTTTCGCCCCGCCGCGCACGCCCTCTCCGAGCGCCTTGGCGAAGTCGAGCACGCCCTCGGCGAGGCCGGCGCGCGGCCTGCCGTCGGCGTCGAGCGCGCCGGCGATGCGCTCGACCAGCGACGAGCCGACCACGGCCGCGTCGGCGATGCGCGCGATCTCGCCGGCCTGCGCGGGCGTCTTGATGCCGAAGCCGACGGCGATCGGCAAGTCCGTCGCCTTCCGGATGCGCGCGACCGCGGCGGCGATGGAGTCGACCGCGGCCGAGCGCGTGCCGGTGATGCCGGCGATGGCGACGTAATAGACAAAGCCGCCCGCGCCCGCGATCACGACGGGCAGGCGCTTGGCGTCCGTGGTCGGCGTGACCAGGCGGATCATGTGCAGCCCGGCCGCGCGCGCCGGCGCGGCCAGCTCCTCGGCCTCCTCGGGCGGCAGATCGACGATGATGAGGCCGTCGACGCCGGCCGCCGCCGCGTCGCGCGTAAAGGCATCGACGCCGTAGCGATAGATCGGGTTGTAATAGCCCATGAGGACCAGCGGCGTGTCGGCATGGGCGGCGCGGAAGGCGCGCGACAGCGCCAGCGTCTTGCGCAGGGTCATGCCGGCCTTGAGCGCGCGCTCGGACGCCGCCTGGATCGCCGGGCCGTCGGCGACGGGATCGGAGAACGGCATGCCGAGCTCGACGATGTCGGCGCCGGCCTCGGGCAGGCCGAGCAGGATCTTGCGCGAGGTCGCCTCGTCGGGATCGCCCGCGGTGACGAAGGTGACGAGCCCGCCGCGGCCCGCGCGCTTGAGGGCGGCGAAGCGCTCGGCGAGCCGGTCGGTCGCCGCCGCGGCGCGGCGCTGGGCCTGGGCGCCGCTCACAGCTTGACCCCGAGCGCGCCGGCCACGGTGAAGATGTCCTTGTCGCCCCGGCCGGACAGGCCGAGCACCATCAGATGATCGCGCGGCAGCTTGGGCGCGCGCTTGATCACCTCGGCCAGCGCATGGGCCGATTCGAGCGCCGGGATGATGCCTTCGAGCTTGGCGCAGAGCTGGAACGCCTTGAGCGCCTCGTCGTCGGTGATCGGCACGTAACTCACGCGGCCGCTGTCGTGCAGCCAGGCGTGCTCGGGGCCGATGCCCGGATAATCGAGCCCGGCCGAGATCGAATGGGCCTCGAGGATCTGGCCGTCCTCGGTCTGCAGCAGATAGGTGCGGTTGCCGTGGAGCACGCCGGGCTGGCCGCCGGCGAGCGAGGCCGCGTGCTTGCCGGTCTTAAGGCCGAGACCGGCCGCCTCGACGGCGATCATCTTGACCGACGGCTCGTCGAGGAACGGGTGGAACAGGCCGATGGCGTTCGAGCCGCCGCCGACGCAGGCGACCAGCGAATCGGGCAGGCGGCCCTCGGCGGCGAGCATCTGCTCGCGCGTCTCGCGGCCGATCACTGCCTGGAAGTCGCGCACCATGGCCGGATAGGGATGCGGGCCGGCGACCGTGCCGATGATGTAGTAGGTGTCGTCGACATGGGCGACCCAGTCGCGCAGCGCGGCGTTCATCGCGTCCTTGAGCGTGCGCGAGCCCGACGTCACCGGCACGACCTCGGCGCCGAGCAGCTTCATCCGGAACACGTTCGGCGCCTGCCGGTCGATGTCGACCGCGCCCATGTAGACGACGCAGGGCAGGTCGAAGAGGGCGCACACGGTAGCGGTCGCGACGCCGTGCTGGCCCGCGCCGGTCTCGGCGATGATGCGCGTCTTGCCCATGCGCCGCGCCAAGAGCGCCTGGCCGATGACGTTGTTGATCTTGTGCGCGCCGGTGTGGTTGAGCTCCTCGCGCTTGAAATAGATCTTGGCGCCGCCGAGGTGGCGGGTCAGCCGCTCGGCGAAATAGAGCGGGTTGGGGCGGCCGACATAGTCGCGCAGATAGGCCTCGAACTCGCGCTGGAAGCCGGGGTCGGCCTTGGCCGCCTCATAGGCGCGCTCGACCTCGAGCACGAGCGGCATCAGCGTCTCGGGGATGTAGCGCCCGCCATAGATGCCGAAATGGCCGCGCTCGTCCGGCCCGCCGCGATAGGTGTTGACCTGCGCCATGCCTCGTCTGTCCGTGTCCAGCCGGCCGGTAATAAACCACAGAGACACAGAGACACAGAGAGAAATCTTTTCGCGGGACGCACGCGATACGTGGATAAAACGTGAACTAAATCAAACGGTTGGGACTATTTTGCTGTGCAGGTCCGTCGCACCGATCCCGCTGTGTCTCTGTGCCTCTGTGGTTCAGCCTTTTACTTCCGCCAAATGGACATCGCGCGCGCCCTGGACCACGATGGTCCGGTTGAGGGGGACGGTTGATCCGGTGGCGACGCTTTACGACCTGAAGCCAGGGTTCCAGGCGCTGCTCCGGCCGACGGCCGGCCGCCTGGTGCGCGCCGGGCTGACCGCGAACGCGGTGACGCTCGCGGCGCTCGCGCTTTCGGCGGCCGAGGGCGCGGCACTGGCGCTGCAGCCCGCTGCGTCCTGGCCGTTCTTCGTTCTGCCTCTTGTGCTGCTCGTGCGCATGGCACTGAACGCGCTCGACGGATTGATGGCGCGCGAGCACGGCCAGGCCAGTCGCCTGGGCGCGGTGCTCAACGAGGCCGGCGACATGGCGGCCGATCTCGCGCTCTATCTGCCCTTCGCGCTGGCGCCGGGCGTCGAGCCGGGGCTTGCCGTTGCCGCGGCGGCCGGCGCGGTCGCGACCGAGCTCGCCGGCCTTGCGGCTCAGTCGGCCGGCGGCGCGCGCCGCTATGACGGGCCGATGGGCAAGAGCGATCGGGCGCTGGTCTATGGCGCGGTCGCGCTGGCGCTCGGCTTCGGCACGCCGGCCCATCCCTGGCTCAACGTCGTGCTGGCCGCCATCCTGCTGCTCGAGCTGGCGACGGTGATCCGCCGCGTGCGCCGCGCCGGGCCGGAGGCACGGCCGTGACGCTCGACGCGCTGCTCGGCCATCTGCCGGTCAACGTCCTGTGGGCGCTGGGCGGCGTGTTCGCGGCGCTCGCCGTCGCGACCGTCGTCAACGTCCTGCTGCGCCGGCTCAAGCCCGAGCGCGACTGGACCGAGCTCGGCCAGCGCATCGCGTCGTGGTGGGTGATGGCGGCGGTGTTCACCGCGGCGATCCTGCTGAGCCGCGTCGCCTCGATCGCCTTCCTGGGCTTCGTCAGCTTCCTCGCGCTCAAGGAATATCTCTCGATCATCCCGACCCGGCGCGCCGACCGGCGCGTCCTGCTGTGGGCCTATCTGGCGATCCCGATCCAGTACTACTGGGTGGCGAGCGAGTGGTACGGCATGTTCATCATCTTCGTGCCGGTCTACATGTTCCTGTTCCTGCCTTTGCCGATGCTGATCATCGGCCAGACCGAGGGCTTCCTGCGCGCCATCGGCACGCTGCATTGGGGCCTGATGGCGACGGTGTTCGCGCTCAGCCACATGGCCTATCTGCTCGTCCTGCCGGGCAGCGAGGTGACGAAGGGCGACGGCATGGCGGCGGGCGGCGCCGGCCTCCTGCTCTATCTCGTCGTGCTGACGCAGTTCAACGACGTCGCGCAATATGTCTGGGGCCGCCTCTTCGGCCGCTCGCGCGTCATCCCGCGCATCAGCCCGAACAAGACCTGGGCGGGCCTGATCGGCGGCTTCGTCACGACCGTGCTGCTGGCGGCGGCGCTCGCGCCCTATCTCACGCCGTTCCAGCCGCGCGACGCCTATGTTGCGGGCGCGATCATCGCCGCCGCCGGCTTCGTCGGCGACATCACCGTCTCGGCGCTCAAGCGCGACCTCGGCATCAAGGACACCGGCAGCCTGATCCCGGGCCATGGCGGCATCCTCGACCGCATCGACAGCCTGACCTACACGGCGCCGCTGTTCTTCCACTTCACGCGCTATTTCTATTTCTGAGCGCGATGATCGCGGCGCTGCGCTTCCTGTTCTTCCTGCTGATCGTGCGGCCGGTCGTGCTCGTCGTGCTCGGGCTCAACGTGCGCCATCGCGAGCGCCTGCCGCGGCGCGGCCCGGCGATCGTCGTCGCCAACCACAACAGCCATCTCGATACCATGGTGCTGATGACGCTGTTTCCGCCCGCGACCCTGCCGCGGCTCAGACCGCTCGCCGCCGCCGACTATTTCCTCAAGAACCGCCTGTTCGCCTGGTTCGCGCGCAACATCATCGGCATCGTGCCGCTCTATTCGAAGGAGGCGGCTGGGCTGAAGGCGGACCGGCTGGCTGGCGCGACGGCGGCGCTCGACCGCGGCGACATCCTGATCCTCTTTCCCGAGGGCACGCGCGGCGAGCCCGAGCGCGCCGCCGCATTCAAATCGGGCGTCGCCCACCTGGCGCAGCGGCGGCCCGAGGTGCCGGTCGTGCCCGTGTTCCTGCACGGCCTCGGCAAGGCGCTGCCCAAGGGCGAGACCGTCCTGGTGCCGTTCTTCTGCGACGTGTTCATCGGCGAGCCGATGCGCTGGACCGGCGACAAGGCGGGCTTCATGGTGGCGCTGGCCGCGCGCATGGACGCGCTCGCCGCCGAAGGCCGGTTCCAGCCATGGGAATGAACCTCGGCGCGCTGCTCTGGGCGCTCGCCGAGGCGACGCTGTTCTTCGTCGTGCCCGATGTCTGGCTGACCGTCGTCGCCGTGCAGCACGGCATCCGCAAGGCGATGATCGCCTGCGGCTTCGCCGTGGCGGGCGCCCTGCTCGGCGGTGCGGTGATGTATCTCTGGGCGTCGGCCGACCCCGCGTCGGCGCGGGCGGCGCTCGACCACGTGCCCGGCATCTCGCCCGGTATGATCGATCGCGCGAGCGCGGCGCTAGAGGCGCAGGGCGTGCTCGCCATGCTGTTCGGCGCCTTCGCCGGCGTCCCCTACAAGATCTACGCGGTGGGGTCGCCCGGCGCGGGCGTCGGCCTCGCGCTGTTTCTCGCCACGAGCGTGCCGGCGCGGCTGATGCGCTTTCTCCTGCTCTCCGGCATGGCCGCGACGTTCACGGGTATCTTCGACGGCCTGCTGTCGAAGCGCGTCGTGCTCGCGATCGTGATCGTGCTGTGGGTCGCGTTCTACGCCGTCTACTGGGCGCTGGTCGGGTTTTAGGGTCGAGATTTGCAGAGGCGGTGTGCGTGCTTCGAGACGGCGCGCTGCGCGCGCCTCCTCAGCATGAGGCACATCTAGAACTGCAATACGAGTCCTCGTCCTGAGGAGCTCGCGAAGCGAGCGTCTCGAAGGACGGGCCGCGAGATACTGGCTTACGCGACCTACTCTACAGCCCCCTCACCGCGGCGAGGAATGCCGCGATCTTGGCCGGGTCCTTGACGCCCTTCGCGGACTCGACGCCCGACGAGACGTCGACGAAGCGCGCGCCGGTGGTTCTCACCGCCTCGGCGACGGTCTCGGCGGTGAGGCCGCCCGAGAGAAACCAGGGCAACGTCCAGCGCTGCCCGGCGATGAGCTTCCAGTCGAAGGCGAGCGCATTGCCGCCGGGCAGGGATCCGGCGCGATCGCGCGGCGGCCGCGCGTCGAACATCAGCCAGTCGGCGGCATCGCGATAGGCGTCGGCGCCGGCGAGATCGGCCGCAGCCGCGACGGAAATGGCCTTGATCGTCGGCCGGCCGAAGCGCGCCTTGATGTCGCGCACGCGCGCCGGCGTCTCGCCGCCGTGGAGCTGCAGCATGTCGAGGCGCGCGGTGCCGAGCGTCGCCGCGAGCATTGCGTCGTCGGGATCGACGAACACGCCCACGGTGCGCACGCCGGCCGGCACGCGCTCGATCAGCGTCGCGACGGCTTGCGGCGTCACCGCACGCGGCGAAGCCGGATAGAACACGAAACCGAGAAAGGCCGCGCCGCCCGCGACCGCGGCGTCGAGCGCGTCGGGCGATTTGAGGCCGCAGATCTTGGCGGCGACGCTCACGTTATTTGGCGTCGGGCCGGCCTGTGGCCGGACCCTTGGGGAGCTCGGCGGCGATGCGCCGCGCCGCCTCGGCCGGATCGGCGGCGCCGGTGATCGGCCGGCCGATGACGAGATGGTCGGCGCCGGCGGCGATCGCCTCGGCCGGCGTCATGACGCGCTTCTGGTCGCCGGCCGCGGCCCAGGCCGGCCTGATGCCCGGCACGACCAGCAGGAATTCGCGGCCGCATTGCGCGCGCAGCGCCGTGACTTCCTTGGGCGAGCACACGACGCCGTCGACGCCGGCACGCTGCGCCAGCTCGGCCAGGCGCCTGGCCTGGTCGAGCGCCGGGCCGCGCTGGCCGACCGCGTCGAGGTCGGCGTCGTCGAGGCTGGTCAGCACGGTGACGGCGATGATCTTCGGGCGCCGGGCGCCGGCCATGGCGGCGGCGTCGCGCGCCGCTTCCAGCATGGCCCGGCCGCCGCCGGCATGGACGGTGAGCAGCGTGGGCGCCAGCGGCAGGACGGCGCGCACGGCGCCCGCGACCGTGTTCGGGATGTCGTGGAACTTGAGATCGAGGAACAGCGGCAGGCCCGACTCCTTGACCGCCGCGACGCCGGCCGGCCCCTGGGCGCCGAAGAACTCGAGGCCGAGCTTGACGCCGCCGACCGCGCCCGCCAAGCGCCCGGCCAGCACCGCCGCCGCCTCGCGGTCGGTCATGTCGAGCGCGCAGAAGATACGCTGGGCTGCGCTGTCGGCTCTGCCGGTCATGTCGATGCGTCCTTCTAGTCGGTCTCCCCCGCGGCGTAGCGGGTCAGGGCGGCGCCGTCAATCTCGCCGGCGAGCGCGGCGGCGAGCTTGAGGCCCATGAGCGCGCCGAACTTGAAGCCGTGGCCCGAGAAGCCGCTCATCGCCCAGCCGGCCTTGCCGATCGGCTCGACGATGAAGCGCTCGTCCGGCTCGACGGTATAGAAGCAGGTCTTGCCCTGGTCCAGATGGTAGAGGTCGAAATCGCGCAGCCGGTTGCGCGCGGCCTCGAGCACGGCGCGCAGCTCGGCCTCGTGCGCGCGCCGGTCGCGGTCGGGATCGCCGGAAAGGGAGAAGCGATGATCGCCGAGCTTCATGCCGTGGCCGGCGACCGGCGGCACCACGTAAACACCCTCGCTCTTGCCGATATGAAGCATCATCGGCGCCTTGGCCCAGAGCGGGGCGAGCGACGCGGGCGGGTGGACATAGGCGACGACCTGGCGCGACGGCGTCACGCGCTTGGCCATCGCCGGCAGGAGCCGCGCGACCCATGCCCCGGCGGCGACGATGACGACATCGGCCTCAAGCGCCGGCTCGCCCTGTGGCTCGACCCGGGCGCGCTCGGGATCGACCGACAGGACGCGGCTGTTGGGGCGGAGGCGCACGCCCTTCACGCCCAGGTGATGGGCGAGCAGCTCGACGATGCGGCCGGCGAAGAGCGCGCCGCCCGCCTCGAGGTAGAGCCCGCCGGCGATGCCGTCGAGCGCCAGCATCGGCCAGCGCCGCGCGATGTCGTCGACCGCGAGCCGCGCGAACGGGATGCCGGCATCGGCCATGGTCGCGGCCGAGCGGTCGGCCCAGGAGCCCGGCCCGCTGTCGAGGGCGAGCGTGCCGGTTTCGGCGTAGAGCCGCTCGCCGAGATCGCGCCACAGCAGGTCCCAGGCGTCGAAGCCGGCGTCGACCATGCGCGTATAGCCGAGCATGGCGCCGTAAGGATGACGGATCAGCCGGTGCTGGTCGACCGAGGAGCCGAGCGGGTTGGGGATCGGGCCCTGCTCGAACACGGTCACGCGATGGCCGCGCCGCGCCAGGCCCCAGGCCGCGGAGAGCCCCATGATGCCGGCGCCGACGACGATTGCTTCCATGGCGCTACGTCCTGCTTGCCGTAATGGGGCGGAGACTTGCGGCCATCCTTCGAGACGCCGGCTGCGCCGGCTCCTCAGGATGATGAGGTCGAGTTTTACAGGTCAATGTGTTCCTCATGCAGAGGAGCGCCCGAAGGGCGCGTCTCGAAGCACGCTCGGGTTGTCTGCAAGCCGTCACCTTAAAGCCCAAGCCGCTCGGCGACGAGGCGCGCGGCGGCCAGGTCTTCGAGCGCGGTGCCGACCGATTTGAACAGCGTGATCTCCTCGGCGTTCCGTCGTCCCGGCGCGCCGCGCGCGAGATCGAACAGGTCGCCTGCAATGTCGCGCTCGGCGATGACGCCGGCCTCGAGCGGCTGCACGATGTCGCCGGCCTCCTTGAGCGCGCCGGCGCGCGTGTCGACGAAGACGCGGCCGCGGCGCACGGCGTTGTCGTCGGCCTCGCGCATGTCGGGCCTGAAGCCGCCGACCAGGTCGAGATGCTGGCCCGGCCTGAGCCAGGCGCCGCGAATCAGCGGCTCGGTCGCGAGCGTCGCGCAGGAGACGATGTCGGCGGCCGGCACGGCTTCCTCCAGGCTGCGCACTGCCCGTACCGCGATGCCGGGCAGGGCGGCGGCGAGGTCTCTCGCCAAGCGCTCGGCCTTCTCCCGCGCGCGGCCCCAGAGCGCGACCTCGGCGATCGGCCGGGCGGCGGCGTGCGCGCGCACGAGATGCGGCGCCAGCGTGCCGGTGCCGACCATGAGCAGGCGGCGCGCGTCGGGTCGGGCGAGATGGCGCGCGGCGAGCGCCGAGGCGGCGGCCGTGCGCCTAGCCGTCAGGGCCGGCCCGTCGATCAGCGCGCGCGGCACGCCGGTCTGGCCGTCGAGCAGCAGATAGACGCCCTGGACGGCCGGCAGGCCGCGCCGGCCGTTGTCGGGAAAGACCGTGACCAGCTTGACGCCGAGCGCGCCGCCCTCCTGCCAGGCCGGCATGAGCAGCAGGGTCGCATCCGCGCCGTCCGGCACCTTGATGCCGTGGTGATGGCGCAGCGGCGTCTCGGCGCCGGCGCGGAATTGCGCCGCCAGCGCGTCGATCAACGCCGGATAGTCGAGCGAGCGATGGACGTCCTGGGCGCCGACCACGCGCATGGCGGCGCGGCCCCGGCGCTCAGGGCTGGCGCGCGGCGGCCGTCGTGGCGGCGCCGGGGGCGGGCAGGGCCGGGGCGCGCTCGGCGCCGTCGCCGGGCCGGCGCGCGGCCGCCTTCTCGCCGCGCAGCTGGGCGACGGTGGTCTTGAGCGCGGCGAGGTCGCGGCCGCGCTGGCGCGCCAGGCGCCGCCAGCGCCCGGCGCCGATCCAGGCGAACAGCCAGCCGAGCAGCAGGCCGACCAGCACCGAGGCGAGGACGAGCGCGAACAGCGGCGCCGTCAGCTCGAACGGCACCGGCCACAGATCGAGCGTCAATATCTGATGATTGTGGACGGCGAAAACGACCGCGACGATGGCGACGACGACGCCGATGACCCAGCCGAGAATTCTCACGTCACCGGCCCTCGGTTGCGGGCGGGAGCGCGGCTATTTGCGGCCGTTCAGCCGCTCGCGCAGCTCCTTGCCGGTCTTGAAATAGGGAACGTGCTTGGCGCCCACCGACACCGTGTCGCCGGTGCGCGGGTTGCGGCCGACGCGCGCGTCGCGCTGCTTGACCGAGAACGCGCCGAAGCCGCGCAATTCGACCCGGTCGCCGCGCTCGAGCGCCGCCGATATCTCCTCGAAGATCGTCGAAACGATGCGCTCGACGTCGCGCTGATAGAGATGCGGATTGAGCTCCGCCAAACGCTGGATAAGTTCCGACTTGGTCATCGCCGACGCGCCTCGCTCCCCTGAGACTCCCCGCAATCCGAAATTGGCTCGCTGCCTGCCGCCCATCGGACCACACTCCCCCGAGCCGCTGCGCCGTCTCCGGCCGCGCCTTCTTGCATATATCGCAGAGCGGGTCGAATTCAGCGCGCGTCAGGGTGCCAGAGCGAAATCACACCGTCAAGGGTAAGTCTCTCAGACAAAACCGTTTTTCCGGCCACGAGCGAACGGGCCGCGGACCACAACGAAAGCTCGCGCTCGGGCGCCACCTCGCGGATCGGCAGGCCCGGATCGACGCCGCGCTTGTCCTTGAGCCAGGCGCGCGCCGCGTCTTCGCCGCCGAGCGCATCGACCAGCTTCGCCTTGAGCGCCTGCCGCCCGGTGTAGACGCGGCCGTCGGCAAGCTTGAGCGCTTCCTCGCGCGGCAGCGCGCGCCGCTCGGCGACCATCGAGACGAACATGTCGTAGAGATCGAGCACGACCGCGCGCGTCGCCTCGCGCGCCTCGGGCGTCAGCTGCTCGAACGGATTGGGCACCGCCTTGAGCGGCGCGCTCTTGATCGCCTCGGTCGAGATGCCGAGCTTGGCGAGCAGGCCGGTGAGGTCGGTCGACTGCAGGATCACGCCGATCGAGCCCGTGATCGTGCCCTCGTTGGCGACCAGATGGTCGGCGCCCAGCGCGATCATGTAGCCGGCCGAGGTGGCGAGCGTGCCCATCACCGCGACCACCGGCTTCTTCGCCGCGACCGCGCGCAGGCGGCGGAACAGCTGCTCGCCGCCGACCACGGTGCCGCCCGGGCTGTCGATCGCGACGATGAGCGCCTTGACCTTGCCGTCGTCGGCCAGGGCCTCGAGCAGGCGGTCGCGCTCCATATCCTCGGTGATGATGCCGCTGACGTCGAGGCGCGCGACATAGGGCCGGCCCGGCAACTCGCCGCCGCGATTGAGCAGCACGATGATCAGCACGGCGGCGAGCAGGATGGCGCCGGCGCGCCACCACGCCAGCGCCCGTTTCAGCCGCCGGCGATAGGCGACGGCATCGGCCTCAAGCGACATCGGGGATTCCCGCGGGGGTGAGGCTTGGGCGGCACTCGCCGGTGGACGGCCCGGCCGGGCCGCCCGCGGCTGCGCTCAGGGGACCGGCCCCAGGCTCAGTCCTTGGGGGCTCAGTCCTCGGCCGCTTCGGCGCCCTCATCCTTGGCCTTGCCCTTGGCCTTGCCTTTGCGCGCCGGCTTGTCGTCCTCGGCCTCGGCCCGCTCGGCGCGCTCCTGGCTGGCGCGGTTGAGCGCGGCACCCAGGATGTCGCCCAGCGACGCGCCCGAGTCGGACGAGCCGTACTGCGCCATCGCCTGCTTGTCCTCGTCGAGCTCGCGCGCCTTGATCGACAGCGTCAGCTTGCGCGACTTGGAATCGAAGGCGGTGACCTTGGCGTCGACCTTCTCGCCGACGGCAAATCGGTCCGGGCGCTGCTCGCTGCGATCGCGCGACAGCTCGGCCTTGCGGATGAAGCCCTTGGCGCCGTCGGCGACGGTGACCTCGATGCCGTTGTCGAGCACGGCGCTGACCGTGCAGGTGACGACCTCGCCCTTCTTGATCTCGGTCGCGGCCTGGGCGAACGGATCGCCCGAGAGCTGCTTGATGCCGAGGCTGATGCGCTCCTTGGCGACGTCGACGTCGAGCACCTTGAAGCGGACCTTCTGGCCCTTGCTGTAGTCGGCGATCGCCTGCTCGCCCGGCTTGTCCCAGGACAGGTCGGACATGTGGATCATGCCGTCGATATCGCCGGGCAGGCCGATGAACAGGCCGAACTCGGTGATGTTCTTGATCTCGCCCTCGAGCTCGGTGCCCGGCGGATACTTGGCCGCGAACACGTCCCACGGGTTCTCCATGCACTGCTTGAGGCCGAGGCTGATGCGACGCCGCTGCGAGTCGACGTCGAGCACCATGACCTCGATCTCCTGGCTGGTGGAGACGATCTTACCCGGGTGCACGTTCTTCTTGGTCCAGCTCATCTCCGAGACGTGGACCAGGCCCTCGATGCCCGGCTCCAGCTCGACGAAGGCGCCGTAGTCGGTGATGTTGGTGACCCGGCCCTTGAGCTTCATGTTGACCGGGTACTTGGCCTCGACGCCGTCCCACGGATCGGTCTCGAGCTGCTTCATGCCGAGCGAGATGCGCTGGGTCTCGGGATTGAAGCGGATGACCTGGACGTTGACGGTCTGGCCGATCTGGAGCGCCTCGGACGGATGGTTGATGCGCTTCCAGGAAATGTCGGTGACGTGCAGGAGGCCGTCGATGCCGCCGAGATCGACGAAGGCGCCGTAGTCGGTGATGTTCTTGACGACGCCCTGCAGCACCTGGCCCTCGCGCAGATTGGCGACCAGCTCCGAGCGCGCCTCGGCGCGCGTCTCCTCGAGCACGGCGCGGCGCGACACGACGATGTTGCCGCGCTGGCGGTCCATCTTGAGGATCTGGAAGGGCTGCGGCGTGTTCATCAGCGGGCCGACGTCGCGCACCGGGCGGATGTCGACTTGGCTGCCCGGCAGGAACGCCACGGCGCCCGAAAGATCGACGGTAAAGCCGCCCTTGACGCGGCCGAAGATCACGCCGGTGACGCGCTGGCCCTCCTGGAACGCCTTCTCGAGCTGCGACCAGGCCTCTTCGCGGCGCGCCTTCTCGCGGCTCAGCACGGCCTCGCCCTGATAGTTCTCCATGCGCTCGACGAACACTTCGACGGTGTCGCCGATCTTGATCGACGACTCGCCGCCGGGCGCGGTGAACTCCTTGAGCGGCACGCGTCCCTCGGACTTCAGCCCGACATCGACCAGCGCCATGTCGTTCTCGATGGCGATGACGCGGCCCTTGACCACCTGGCCTTCGAAGCCGGTGGATGTCGTCAGCGATTCCTCGAGCAGGGCGGCGAAATCTTCGGTGGCGGGTGCGCCTTCGGCGCGGGACGCGGTCACGTTAGCCATGCGGTCTTCGGTTCCTTTCCATTACTCCTCAGGGCCGCTCCAATCGGCGGCCGGCATTCCTTCTCACCGGGCCGGTCCCCTCCGGCATCGGTGACTGATTCCATTCCGCTCGTCCGCACGCCGGCCGGCGGTTGTCGTCGACCTAATCGTCTTTGGCGGAGCCCAGTGACTTCACGAACCCAGTGACTTCACGAACCTCGTGACTTCACGAAGTCGAGGGCCTTGGCGAGCGCGGCGTCCGCGTCGAGGTCGGTCGTATCGAGAACGTAAGCGTCGGCCGCCGGCACCAAAGGAGACACGGCCCGCTGACTGTCGCGGGCGTCGCGCTCCTGCATGTCCCCAAGGACGCGGCTATGTATAGCCTCGACGCCCCTTTCCCGCAACTCTTTCAGGCGCCTGGCGGCGCGCGCCTCGAGGCTAGCGGTGATGAACAGCTTGGCATCGGCGTCGGGACAGACGACCGTGCCGATGTCCCGGCCGTCGAGCACCGCGCCGCCCGGCGTCTGCGCAAATTTCCTTTGGAAAGCAAGCAGTTGCTTCCTGACCTCGGGGATCGCCGCGACCACCGAGGCGGCCTGCGCGGCGGCGTCCTCGCGCAGCGCCGGATCGTCGAGCGCATGGGGATCGAGCGCGCGCGCCGCCGCCACGGCGGCGCGCTTGTCGGCCGGATCGCCGCCGGCGCGCAGCACGGCCAGGCCGACGGCGCGGTAGAGCAGGCCGGTGTCGAGATGGGGGAGGCCGAGCTGCTCGGCCAGGCGCCGCGCGAGCGTGCCCTTGCCCGACGCAGCCGGCCCGTCGACGGCAATGATCACGGCTTCGTCCCGGACAAGGCGATGTCGGCGCCGAGCCCGCGCATGAAGCCGACGAAATCGGGGAAGCTGGTCTCGATCATGCTGCCGTCGTCGACCGCGACCGGCGCGCGCGCGGCGGCGCCGAGCACCAGGAACGCCATGGCGATGCGATGATCGAGATGGGTCTCGATCGGCCGCGCGCGCTCGGCGAGGCCGGGCGGCCGGCCGCCGCAGCCGCGGATCACCAGGTGATCCTTGCCTTCCTCGACCGCGACGCCGCAGGCGGCGAGGCCGCGCGCGATGAGCGCCAGACGGTCGCTCTCCTTGACGCGCAGCTCGCCCAGGCCGCGCAGCGTCGTCGTGCCCTCGGCCGCGGCGGCGGCGATCGCCAGGATCGGATATTCGTCGATCATCGCCGGCGCCTTCTCGGCCGGCCAGTCGATGCCCTTCAGCGCGCCGCCGCGCGCGGTGATGTCGGCGACCGGCTCGCCGCCGACGTCGCGCGTGCTGCTGCGCTGCAGATCGGCGCCCATCGCCTCGAGCGCCTCGAACAGGCCGGCGCGCAGCGGGTTGAGCCCGACATTGCGGATCGTCGCCGAGGCGCCCGGGATCATGAGCGCCGCGACCAGCGCGAAGGCGGCCGAGGATGGATCGCCCGGCACGGCGACCGGCCGCCCCGCCAGCTCGGGCTGGCCGGTCAGCGCGATCGTCTGGGCGCCGTCGCTGTCCGTCGAGGTCTCGATCGTCGCACCGAAATGGCGCAGCAGGCGCTCGGTGTGGTCGCGGCTCGGGCGCGGCTCGATCACCGCGGTGCGTCCCGGCGTGTTGAGGCCGGCGAGCAGGATCGCCGATTTGACCTGGGCCGAGGCGACCGGCAGGCGGTAGCGGATCGGCACCGGCTCGCCGCAGCCGATCAGCGCGAGCGGCAGCCGGCCGCCCGAATGCGCGCGCGCCTCGGCGCCCATGCGCGTGAGCGGCTCGATGACGCGCGCCATCGGCCGGCGCACGAGGGAAGCATCGCCGGTGAAGAAGGTCGTGAACGGATGGGTCGCGCACAGCCCCATGAGCAGGCGCACGCCGGTGCCGGCATTGCCGAGATCGAGCACGCCGTCGGGCTCGCTGAGCCCGCCGACGCCGCGGCCGAGGACGCGCCAGCGCCCCGGGCCGAGGCGCTCGACCTCGGCGCCGAGCGCCTGGACGGCGCGCGCCGTGGCCAGCACGTCGGCGCCCTCGAGCAGGCCGTCGATCACGGTCTCGCCGACCGCCGAGGCGCCGATCATCAGCGCGCGGTGCGAGATCGACTTGTCGCCGGGCGCCTGGGCGGCGCCGGCCAGACGCTCGACCGGTCGGGAGACGAGGGGCTGCACCGCGGTTTCCGTCCTCGATAGTGGGCGTGCCAAGACTTGTTTCCCCGGCCGCGCACCCCTATATGCGCTGCCCGGCGAGGTCGTAGCACAGCAAGCGGCCGGCGCAACAGCGGCGCCGTTCCGGGCGGCCGTTTTGGCGCCCCACTTTGCTTTTGACAGGGGCCTCCGAACGTGGCAAAGGGCACGCCTCGCTGGAACCAGCCAGGGTGTTGGAGGAGTCTTTTGGCGAAAGCTGCATTGGGTCAGAAGCGCGTCTGCCTGCATTGCGGGGCCCGGTTCTACGACCTCAACAAGCATCCGATCGTCTGTCCGTCCTGCGGGACGACGTTCGAGCCCGAGGCCTTCGTGCGCACGCGGCGCACACGCCCGGCGCCGGTCGAGGCGCCCAAGGCCGTGGCGCGCCCCGCGCCGGAGCCCGAGATAGAAGCCGATGTCGAGGTCGAGGACGTGCTCCCCGCCGAGGAAGAGGAGGAGGCCGAGGCCGAAGCCGAGGAGGAGGAGGTCCTCGAGGATGCCTCCGAGCTCGGCGAGGACGAGGACGACATGGCCGAAGTCATCGAGAACGTCGACGGCAAGGAAAAGGAGCCCTGATCGGCCCGCGCCGCGCGCGGCACAGTTTTCTCTTGCCTAGCCGCTTACGGGTTCTTTAAAGACTTTGGCCGTAATTCCAGGGCCTCGGGCCGTTGCGGCGCGTAGCGCGCCGGCCGCCCGGACAGAGATATCGGGGCCGTAGCTCAGTTGGGAGAGCGCTTGAATGGCATTCAAGAGGTCAGGGGTTCGACTCCCCTCGGCTCCACCAGCCTTCGCTTGCTTCGCAAGCTACGGCTTGGCAAGCCACGCTAGCCGGCTGTGGCGAAGCAAGCGAAGGCTGCCGCGTCGAAGCGCGTAGCGCGGAGACGGGCGTGGCAAGCTACGGCTTGGCAAGCCACGCTAGCCGGCTGTGGCGAAGCAAGCGAAGGCTGCCGCGTCGAAGCGCGTAGCGCGGAGACGGGCTTCATGAAATGAAATATGTCTATATTCTCGAATGTATTAGCGAACCAAGTCGTCACTATACCGGGGTCACGGATGATCTGAAGGCAAGGCTTACGAAACATAATGCTGGAGAGGTTCCCTATACCTCCAAGTTTAAACCGTGGCGCCTGAATACCTACATCGCATTTTCGGATGGTGACCGCGCTTTCGCGTTTGAGAAATATCTTAAGTCTTCTTCTGGCAGAGCCTTCGCCAAAAAGCGGCTGTGATCGACTATAGGCTCATGATCTTCCCCAGGCGCTTCCGTACTAGACTGCAAATGTTCGTCAGGAAGAACGTCCCCCGTAGCTTCAGCGAAGGCGTGCGTCAGTTCCGCGAGCTACGGCTCGGCAAGGCTCGGCTGACAAAGTCACGCAAGGGCTTGGTCCCCTTGGCCATTCGGGCCTGAGCGCCAGGTGACTTCATGGCCGAGTGGAATCCGCAGCAGTACCTGAGATTCGCCGACGAGCGCACGCGCCCGGCGGCCGATCTTTTGGCCCGGGTGCCGCTCGCCGCGCCGGCGGTCGCGGTCGATCTCGGCTGCGGTCCAGGCAACTCGACCGAGCTCCTGGCGCGGCGCTGGCCTGAGGCACGCCTCACCGGCGTCGACAATTCGGCCAGCATGCTCGCCCGCGCTGGCCAGGACCATCCCGACTGGACCTGGGAGCTGGCCGACATCGGCCAATGGGCGCCCAAGGCCCCGGTCGACCTGATCTTCGCCAACGCGGCGCTTCACTGGGTGCCGGACCATCCGGCGCTGTTGCCGCGCCTGTTCGGCCATGTCGCGAAGGGCGGCGCGCTCGCCGTCCAGATGCCGCGCAATTTCGATGCGCCGTCGCACGCGCTCATGCGCGAGGTCGCGGCCGACCCGCGCTGGCACGACCGCCTGAAGGCCGCGGCGCGCCATCCGGTGGCCGAGCCGGCCCGCTATTACGACCTGCTGGCGCCGCTGGCGCGGCGGATCGATCTCTGGGAGAGCGAATACATGCACGTGCTGGATGGCGTGCCCGCGATCCTGGAATGGGTGCGCGGCACCGGCCTCCGGCCCTATCTCGACCCGCTCGACAAGGCCGAGCAGGCGCTGTTCACCGAGCGCTATTTGGCGGCTCTGGCAAAGGCTTACCGGCCGGCCGCCGACGGCAAGGTTCTCTTCCCGTTCCGGCGGCTGTTCCTGGTCGCCGAGCGCTAGGGCGCGCGCCCCGGGGCCGCCGCCGCGCGGCCTTGATTAACGATTTGCGCTTTCCCAAATTAATGTTCGGAGAGCAAGGGCGGCGCCTCGCGGGCCGCTCCCTCCAGGGCGCCCGCAAGGGGCCCGAACAGGCAACTCGCTCGCTGGAGGAGATGTGCCATGTCCCGCCTGTCGTTGTTCAACAGCCCGCTGTTGCTCGGCTTCGACCAGTTCGAGCGCACGCTCGACCGGATCGCCAAGGCGTCGTCCGACGGCTACCCGCCGTACAACATCGAACAGATCGGCGAGAACGGCCTGCGCATCACGCTCGCCGTGGCCGGCTTCTCGATGGACGAGCTCAACATCCAGATCGAGAACAACCAGCTGGTAATCCGCGGCCGCCAGGAGGATGACGCCGAGCGCGTCTATCTGCATCGCGGCATTGCGGCCCGCCAGTTCCAGCGCACCTTCGTGCTGGCCGAGGGCATCGAGGTCAAGGGTGCCGCGCTCGACAACGGGCTCCTGCACATCGATCTCGAGCGGCCGCCGCTCGAAAGCCGCGTACGCACCATCGAGATCCGTCCGGCCGGCAAGGCCGCCGGCAAGCCGGCCAAGGGACGGAGCGAGGGCGTCACGGTCGACGTCGAGCGGGTCAAGGAGAAGAGCTGAGCGCGCCTGAGACAGGCTGTGTTGCTTTGAAAGGACACACAATGATCGCCACCCAGAAATTCGAACCGATGAGCTCCGGCGACTTCGCCGCTTACGGTCTGTCCGACTTCGCCTATGTCCGCCCGATCAAGACTGAGGACGGCGAGACCGCTTATGAGATCCACGCCGCCGACGGCCGCGCCGTCGCGGTGATGCCCAACCGCGACGTGGCGTTCGCCGCGATCCGCCAGAACGAGCTCGAGCCGGTCAGCGTCCACTGAGCCCCGCGCCCCGCGCGGCGCATCCCTCCATCCGTTCGAAAGGCCCGCCGGCCGACCATGACGCAGGATGAACGGCAAGCCGTCGTCGTCGCGCGCGCCGCAGGCGCCGACGTCGACGGCATTGTCGCGCTGTCGCGCGCCAACGAGGCCGAGGCGGGCGGCACGCTCACCGGCCGGCGTAGCCACGCGACGGTCGTGGCCGCGCTCGCGCGCCTGCCGAGCATCGTCGCGCGGCGCGGCGATCGCCTGGTCGGATTTCTCCTGACCGCCGACAAGGCGGCGCCCGATCTGCCGCCGGTGGTGCGCGCCATGCTCGCCGCCTATCCGGGCGCGCCCGACGCCTACATCTACGGCCCGATCTGCGTCGATGCATCCGCGCGCGGCGACGGCGTCGCCGCCGCGATGGTCGCCGAGCTCAAGCGGCTGCTGCCCGGGCGCGAGGGCGTTCTCTTCATCCGCCGCGACAATGTCGCGTCCTTGCGCGCGCACGCCAGGCTCGGCATGCGCGAGGTCGCCGGCTTCGTCCACGCCGGCGCCGCGTTCGCGGTGTTCGCTTATCGGTGATTCTTCGAACTTGGTGCGGCGTCCCCTCACCCCGCGCGTCAGCGCGGGAAGGCTGAGGGGAAGCTGTCGGAAATTTCCCGACGAATAGCGGTTACGCCGCGCGGCTCGCCGTCGAGTCGGTGAGCAGCGCGTAGATGGCGTCGGCCTTGTCGGTGCCGCGCAGCTTGTCGCATATCCCGCGGTCGCGCAGCAGGCGCGAGACGCGCGCCAGCGCCTTGAGGTGATCGGCGCCGGCGCCCTCGGGCGCGAGCAGCAGGAAGATCAGGTCGACCGGCTGTTCGTCGATCGCCTCGAACGGGATCGGCTGCTCGAGCCGCGCGAACATGCCGTAGAGGCGCGTGAGCCCCGGCAGCTTGCCGTGCGGAATCGCGATGCCGTTGCCGACGCCGGTCGTGCCCAGGCGCTCGCGCTCGAGCAGCACGTCGAAGATCGCGCGCTCGGAAGCGCCCGACAGCTCGGCGGCGCGGCGCGCCAGCTCCTGCAGGGCCTGTTTCTTGCTCGTGACCCGAAGATTGGGAATGACGCCTTCGGGGCTGAGCAAATCAGCAACTTCCATGATTCACCATGTGAAATTCTTATAGGTTTATTGGGCGTGCTCCCGGGCGCCCTGCGGGTCGACCCAGCCGACATTGCCGTCGGTTCGGCGGTACACCATGTTGAGCCCGCCATGGGCGGAATTCCGGAACAACAACGCCGGCGCGTCTTCGAGATCCATGCGCATCACCGCCTCGCTGACGGTGAGCAGCGGAATCTCGGTGGTCATCTCGGCCACCACGACCGGCTCGCCGCCGCCGCTCGCGGCTGCGGCCTCGTCCTCGTCGGTCTCGGGGGCCAGGACGTATTGCAGCGCCGACAGCGTCTCCGAGGCGCGCTCGGCGCGGTGATGGTCGCGCAGCCGACGCTTGTGCCGGCGCAGCCGTTTGGCGATGTGCTCGGAGGCGGCGTTGAAGGCGAGATAGGGATCGTCCGCCGTGCCCTGGCCCTGGATTAGGATGCCGCGTCCCACGTGCACCTTGATGTCGGCCTGATAGTTGTGGGCAGTGCGCGAAAAGACGACATTGGCCTCGATAGCGTTGTCGAAATACTTGCCCACCGCCGCTTCGAGACCGGCCCCGACGTGGCTGCGAAGCGCTTGGCCGACGTCGATCTGCTTACCCGTCACGGATAGCTGCATTGTCCGTAGAATCCGCGATTCCCGTTGAAAATCAATGCAAATCGGACCGGCGGAATGGACCCCTGTAAGGCGCGGCACCATAGAAGCGCCGGTCGGTCGAGTCAATACCACCAGCCCGGCCGGCGTTCCCCAAGGGCGCCGGCCGACCCGCTCAGAGACCGAGGGTCTTTTCGCGCCGGCGCTGGACCGAGGACGGAATTCTCAACGCCTCGCGATATTTCGCGACCGTGCGCCGGGCGATGTCCACGCCGTCCTTGCGCAGGATGTCGACGATGGTGTCGTCGGACAGCACGCCGTCGGGCGCCTCGCGGTCGATCAGCGACTTGATGCGGAAGCGCACGGCCTCGGCCGAATGGGCCGCGGCGCCGGCGGTGCCCTGGATCGCCGTCGTGAAGAAATATTTGAGCTCGTAGATGCCGCGCGGCGTCGCCAGGTACTTGTTGGTGGTGACGCGGCTGACCGTGCTCTCGTGC
>Ga0335070_10002260_pt1 | contig 22508 bp, 22 predicted proteins | sample Lox_Sample_13_FD_206722 | JGI IMG/M metagenome (GOLD analysis project Ga0335070, IMG submission 206722) | Soil microbial communities from Loxahatchee National Wildlife Refuge, Florida, United States - Lox_Sample_1.3 | ecosystem: Environmental > Terrestrial > Soil > Wetlands | place: USA...
GTAGAGGCCGGTGGCCGCCGCGCCACGGGCACGGCCGGAAATCTCGACCCAGGGACCGGCGTCGGCGGGCCGGACCCAGAATCCGTGGGCCGCGATCGCCGAAGGGCCGGCCGACATCACCCAGGTCGCGTAAAGATGGGCGGCAGCCACGACCGCGGCCAGGGTCGTCCAGAGAGCGGTCGAGAGCGCGGAATGGGCGGCGTGGATGTCGGTTCGTCCCTGGGCCACGGAGGCATGTCCCGCAACGAGGAAAGCAACCCCGGCCGCGACGCCGACGCCGGAGAGGCAGAGGATCCGGGGCCCGGCCGCGAGAAACTCCGGCAGCCGGGACACCGCGGCCGAGACGCCGAGCACACAGGCTGCGCCGACGACCGCATCCAGAGCGAGCCGGGCCGACCGGGATCGGAACATGAGGCTCACTCCGTGGACGACGGCGAAGAGAACCGGCACTCCGGCGACGGCCGCGAGAATGCCGATGCGCGACAGGGAAGGGTCCTCGAACAGCTCGCTCCAGACGGTGGGCGATCCCGCGAGGTGCGACGGGATCCAGACGATCGCGGCCGCCGCCAGCGCCAGAATCGCGGCGGCGGTGACGTTGCCGGTCCAGATCGCCCCGGCCGAAACCGGACGCGCCAGGTCGAAGGCGATGCGGCGGTTCGCGATGCGCGGAACGAGGCTCGCGGCGCCGAGGGACGCCGCGATTCCGAGAGCGAAGACGAGCGCGATCAGCAGGGACGTCCAGCCCCGCGCTTCAGCCGGCAGGCGGCGAAGCGCCGGCAGGACGATCGGGATGAACGCGGCGACTCCCGCCGCGACGAGGACCTGCCAACGTTCTCGAAGCTCCCTTCGCACGATCGCGACGAAGGCGGTCATGCCGCGTCTCCCTTCTCCTCGCCCGCGACGGCGAGGAAGATCTCCTCGAGCGGCAGCGCCTCGACCGCCGCGTTCTCGACGCCGTCGATCGCGCGGAAGCGCTCGAACGCGGCCTCGTCGAAGTTCGAGACGACGGCGTCGATGCCCCAGCCGCGGACGAGAACGCGCACGGCGTCGAAGGCGTCGAGCTCGGTTCCGAACGCGGTGCGCGTCTCGGTCAGGCGGTTGCCGTAGCGGATCCGGCGGAAGCGGGACTTCAAGGTCTCCAGCGGCTCGTCGAGAACGAGCCGGCCCTCTTTCAGGATGCCGACGCGAGTCGCGAGCCCTTCGAAGCCGGAAAGGTCGTGCGTCGTCAGGAAGACCGTCGTGCCGCGGTCGGCGAGCTCGCCGACGATCTCGTCGTACAGGGAGCGGCGCGCCACGGCGTCGAGGCCGAGCGTGGGATCGTCCAGGACGAGGAGCTCGGGAGAGTGGCCGAGCGCGAGCGCGAGCTGGACCTGCGCCTTCTGGCCGCGCGAGAGGCGGCCAAACGGCGTCTTCGGCGGGATGCCGAACCGGTCGAGCCGCGCCGCGACGGCGGAGGAGTCCCAGCGCGGATACACGCGGCGGCAGAAGTCGGAGAGTTCGCGCGGCGTCATCGCCGGCGGCGCGTCGGGCTCCTCGGGAGTGACGCCCGTGCGCTCCATGGCGGCTCGCCGCGTCGTCCAGGAGTCGCTGCCGAAGAGGAGCGCCCGGCCGGACGTCGGTTTCTGCTGCCCGAGCAGGCACCGCACGAGCGAGGACTTGCCCGCGCCGTTGCGGCCGAGCATGGCGTACACGGCGCCGGTCTCGACCGCCAGCGACACGTCGGCGCAGGCAACGGCGCGTCCGTACCGGACGGTCAGAGCCTCGATCCGGATGGGGTCGCTCACGGCTTGCCCCCCTTCTTCCATGCGGACGCGAGCGCGTCGGCGGCTTCGGCCTCGTCGACGCCGAGTGTGGCGGCGAGGCTCGCGTACCGCGTCGCCGCCTCGCGGAGGATCTTCGAGCGCTCGGCGCGGCTCATCGCCGGCGGCGCCTCGGCGACGTAGGTGCCGTCGCCGCGGCGGACGACGAGGACGCCCGCCTCGGTCAGCCGCTGGTAGGCCTTCGCGACGGTCGCGGGGTTGACCTTCAGGTCCCTGGCGAGGTCGCGGACCGACGGCACCACGGCTCCGGGCTTGAGCGCTCCGGAGGCGACGAGGCGGCGGACGCCTTCCTCGATCTGGCTCCAGATCGGGGCGGGGTCCTTCGGGTCGACGCGCAGCACAGTATTAGTGTACTAGTACACTAAGACGGCGTCAAGGGCCCGACGAGGCCGCGCGGCTCGTGAAGAAGTCGTACCGGCGCACGGCCGGAGCGGCGGCGGCGACGGCCGCGACGATCGCCATGGTCGCCACGCCGCCGGAGACCACCGACACCGTGACGCCGACGATCGCGGAGGCGAAGAGCGAGGCGACGAATCCGGCCTCGAGCTCGCCCAGCTGCGGACCGCCCATGAAGAAGATCATGTTGACCGAGGTCATCCGGCCGCGGAGGCGATCCGGGGTGATGAACTGGCGGAGCGTCTGCCGGATGACGGTCGAGATGGCGTCCGACAGGCCGACGCCGGCGAGCGCCGCGAGCGTCAGCCAGAAGCTCCGCGAGAGCCCGAAGACGACGGTGGCCGCGCCGTACGCCGCCACCGACCACAGGAAGATCCGGCCCTGGCGCGCGGGCAGCGGCCGGATCGAGAGGTAGAGCGAGCCGGCGAGGGCGCCCACGGCCGGCGCCGCCGCGAGGATGCCGTAGCCGCGCGCGCCGACCTTCAGGACCTGGTCCGCGAAGATCGGCAGCAGCGACGTCGCGCCGGAGAAGAAGGTCGCGAGGAAATCGAGCCCCATCGTCCACACCATGAGGGGCGTCGTGAAGACGAAGCGCAGCCCCTCGCGCAGCGCCGCGAACGTCTCGGCCTCGTGCGCGCCGGGCTCGGGAGCCCCCGACGTGCGCATCGTCGCGAGCGCATAGATGACGGCGACGAACGACACGGCGTTCAAGAGGTAGATGAGCGACAGGCCGTGCGTCCCCGATCCGGCGTGCGCGATGAGGAGTCCCGCGAGCGCGGGTCCGCCGATGAGCGACGCCTGGAAGACCGAGAGGTTGAGCGACAGGGCGCCGGGCAGGTCCCCGGCGGGGACCAGGCGCGGGATGAGGGCCTGCCGCGACGGTCCGTCGAAGGCGACGGCCGACGCCGACAGCGCGTTCAAGGTATAGAGAATCCAGAGCGTCTCGCGGTTGAACGCCGTCGTCGCCCACAGCGCCAGAGCGACCGCCGTCATCGCGACCTGGGTGGCGATCATGATGCGCCGGCGATCGTGCCGGTCCGCGACGACGCCGCCCCACAGCGAAAACGCGACGATGGGTACCACCCGCGTCAGGCCGACGAAACCGAGGGCGAGCGGCGACTTCGTCAGCAGGTAGACGTGCCAGTTGATGGCGACGACCTGCATCTGCGAGCCCGTCAGCGACAGCAGCTGCGAGACGATCAGCCGCCGGTAGTCGCGGTGGGCGAGCGCGAGGTACGGAGCCCGGGGAGGCGGGGACGACACGCGCTAGCGGGTCGCGCTCGCCGGAACCGCGCTCTCGCGGACGGCGCGGACGATGTAGCGCTGCGGCGCGTGGCCGACGAAGTAGAACGGGTAGCAGGCGACGAGGGTGAGGGCCGGCTCCGGCGTCGGGTCGAGGACCTGCACGTCCTCGGGTTTGACGATCCAGATGTCGGCGACTCGGTAGGTCTCGGTGCCCGAGAGCGTCTCGAGCTCCATCGTGTCGCCCTTGACGACGTCCTTCAATCCCCGGAAGAAGCCGTCGCGGTGGCCCGCGATCCCGACGTTGCCCCTCTCGCCGGGCCTGGCCGTGTCCTCGATGTGGCCGACGGCGCGGTTCAAGGTGAAGTCGTCGGTTCCCTCGAGGACGGCCACTTCGAGGCCGATCTTCCGGATCCGCAGGACGCCGAGAGGGTCGGTGGACTTCTGCCGGAGCGAGTCCTCGTACGCCTTGATCCGCTCCTTGGACCAGAGGCTGTAGTCGGGCGGCGTCTCGCCCGGAAGCGCGCGGGCCATGCCGGCCGCCGGCGCCGTCGGCCGCGCGGCTCTCGCCTCGTGGAAGCGTTCGAGGTCCTTCTTCGAGCCGACGGCCGAATGGATCTTCGCCGCCGCCCAGAGGGCGACGAGAAGAACGCCGATCACCCACGCCGCGCGCTCGGCGCGCCGAAGCCAGCTCACCCGGGGATCGTAACGCGGGCGCGCGTCACGCCGTCCGGGCGGCGCTCTTGCGGCGGGCGCGCTCGCGCCACCAGCCGTCGGCCTCGCTCTCGTCCCAGGCCGGCACGTCGCGGCAGGCGTCGAGCGCCCTGGCCAGGGCCCGCGCGCTCTCGGGGCGTTCGGCCGGATCCTTGGCCAGACACGAGAGGACGACGGCCTCGAGGTCGGCGGGAACGGCCCGGCCCAGGCGCTTGGACGGCGCCTCCGGCTCGGTCTGCAGGTGGTGGTGGATCGTCTCGAGCGGACCGCGGCCCGCGAAGACGGGCGTGCCCGTCAGCAGGTAGTAAGCCACGCAGCCGAGCGCGTAGAGGTCGCTGCGCGGATCGGCGCTGCCCGGATCGCGAATGGCCTCGGGCGCCATGTACTGCGGCGTGCCGCGCAGGACGTCTTCGGTCGTCAGCTTGGGGTCGCTGACGCCGGTCAGGTCCTTGACGAGCCCGAAGTCCACGACCTTGGCGACGTCGGGCGAGCCGCCGCGCTCGCAGAGGAGGATGTTGGCCGGCTTGATGTCGCGGTGGATCAGGCCGATGCCGTGGGCCTCGGCGAGCGCGTCGCAGACCTGGCGCAGGATGCGCGCGGCGCGCGCGGGCGGCAGCGGTCCCGCCTCCTGCACGAGCGTGTCGAGGTCGACGCCGTCGAGATACTCCATCACGTAGTAGAACTGGCCGTCCGGCGTGCGGCCGAAGTCGTAGATCGAGACCGTGTGCGGGTTCGTCAGGCGCGCCGTCTGCTGGACCTCGCGCTCGAAGCGCCGGAGGCTCTCCTCGCCCGCGCGGCCCGGCGGCAGCAGCTTGATCGCCGTCGGGCGCCGGAGCATCTCGTGCTCCGCGCGGTAGACGATGCCCATGCCGCCTTCGCCCAGCTTCTCGGTCAGCGTGTACTGGCCGAGGCGCCGGTTGCTCGTCACGCTCGAGCGCAGACGGAACGTGACGTAAGAGACGAGGGTGGAGAGGACGATGCCGAGGACCGCCCACAGCAGCGCCCAGGACACCGCCGCGCCGCGCGAGGTCCCGCCGGGGCCGCCGGCGGCGTAGAGAAAGTAGGCCTCGACCGGGATCGGGAGCGACACGAGCGACGAAACGAGCGCCGTCCGCGGCGCCGGGCTCGGAATCGTGGCCGCTCGGTAGAGCAGCATCGAGTTGGCGATCAGGAGCGCCAGCATCTCCGGACGCCAGCCGACCGGCATCGTCGTCGTCATGGCGACGTGCAGGCCGACGCCGAGGAACGTCCCGACGACGTCGAGGCGGCGCAGCGCCGGTTCCGAGAGGAGCGGCTGTCGAGCGGCGAGCCAGACGACGAGGAACACCGCGACGCCCGCCAGGTGAAAGAGCATCATCGGCTGCGACAGCGACGGCGCCGGCTCCCCGACGCCCGGCCAGAACGCGTGGATCAGGAAGCCGGCGACGAAGAAGCCGAGCGACGCCAGAAACGTCGCCCGGCCGAAGAGCGCGAGCCGCTCGCCGAGGAAGTCACGCTCGCCGGAGGAGTCCGACGGCGCGACATCGCTGCCGCAGTCGGCGCCCCGGCACTGGAGTTTCTTTACTTTCTCGCGCATCTGGCCGCCTCCCTCAGGGCTTGTCGATACGGATCTCCACGCGCTGGCCGAGTTTCAGGGGTGTGGGCTCGAGGAGCGCGACTTTCACCAGCAGCACGCGCGTGTCCTCGGGCTTGCCGGGATCCTGGGGCTTGAGCCGCCGGCCGACGACCGAGTCGGGAATCTCCTCGACGCGGCCCTTCCACGCGCCGTCCCAGCCCTCGGCCCGGACGCGGACGGAATCGCCCAGCGCGACCCGCCCCGCGTCGAACTCGTCGAGCTCGGCCTCGACGCGCGTTTTCGTCAGGTCCGCGATCGTGACGATCTTCTGGCCCGCCTCGAGCGTCTCGCCCGCCTGGGCGTGGCGCGCGGTCACGACGCCGTCGATCGGCGAGACGATCCGCGTCTTCGCGAGGACCGCTTCGAGGCGCTCGGCCGTGGCCACCGCCGTGGCCCTCCGGGCCCGCGCCGTGTCGAGGTCGCGCTCGGCCTTGTCGAGCGCCTGGCGGGAGCCGACCTCCTTCTGCCAGAGCGATCGGGCGCGCTCGAGATCCGCCTCGGCGAGGCGGATCTCGGCGTCGGCCTCGACGACCCGGGCCCGGGCCTCGGCCAGGGCGGCCCGGTGGTCGTCCGAGCGAAGCTCCGCCAGGAGCTCGCCCTTCCGAACGCGCTGTTTTTCCTGCACTTTGAGGATTACGACGGTTCCGGCCAGATCGGTTCCGACCACGACTTCGGCGCCCGGGTAGGCCACGACCCGGCCCTCCGCGGCCACGTGGTCGGCGAGGGGCGCCGGAGCGGCCGCGGACGCCACGGCGGTCTTGGTCCGCGACGGCCCCGCGGCGGCCCGAGCCTGGAGGGCGGCCACGGCCAGGAGGCCGAGCGCCAGGGCGGGCCAGAGAAGGCGATTCCAGAGATTCTTCTTCACGAGTGGACCTCCTGTTCAGAGCGTGGCGTGAGCGGGCGAATCCTGCAGGGGCGGGGCTTGCCCCCGCCCGCGGGCGGCCGCAAGAGCCGCCCCTGCCGGCGGCGCTTCGACCAGGCCGTCCCGGATCTTCAGGACCCGGTCGCTGACGGCTCGAACCTTCGGATCGTGTGTGACGATGAAGAGCGCCCGGTTTTCCTTCTTCGCGAGCACCCGGAACATCTCGAGGACCTGCGTGCCGATGTGCGAGTCGAGGTTGGCCGTGGGCTCGTCGGCGAGCAGGATCGGGGCCTTGCCGGCGAGCGCGCGGGCGATCGCGATGCGCTGCTTCTGGCCGCCCGAGAGATCGCGCGGGAGAAACTCCTTCCGGTCGGACAGACCGACGGCGTCGAGCACGCGCTCGGCCTCGGTCCGGGCGCCGCTGCCTTTCACGCCCTTGACGTTCAGCGCGTACTCGACGTTCTCGAGCGCGGTCAGCGACGGAAAGAGGTTGAACTGCTGGAACACGAACCCGATCGAGCGCCGGCGGATCTCGGGCAGCCGTCCGGGCCTGGCCGGGTCGATCGTCTCGCCGTCGACGACGACGCGCCCCGACGAGGCCGTCAGGATGCAGCCGAGGATCGACAGCAGCGTCGTCTTGCCGGACCCCGACGGGCCCTCGAGCGCGACGATCTCGCCGCGCGACAGTCCGAGCGAGACGCCGTGGAGCACGGTCACGCTCTCGTGGCCCTCGCGGTATTCCTTCGTCACGCTTTCGGCTTCGAGCACTTTCATGGCGGTCCTCAGGTTCGGAAGACGAGCGCCGGGTCGATCGACGCGACCTTGCGGAAGGAGATCATCGCGGCGGCGAGGCACATCACGACGGCGCCGACGAAGACGATCGCCGTGAATTCGGGCGGGATGATCAGCTTCAGGTTGATCTTCGCGATCGCGGGCCGCAGGGCGAACGCCATCAGCGCACCGAGCACGAAACCGGCGATCGCCGCGATCGAGGCCTGCTTGCCGAGGATCCGGTAGATGTCGAGGTTGCCGCCGCCGATTGCCTTGACGGTCCCGAATTCCTTGATGTGCTCCATCGTCGACGTGTAGAGCGTCTGCGCCACCACGACGACGCCGACGAGCGTGCCGAGGAAGACGGTCAGGAACATGTTCAGGCCGATGCCCGTCGACTTGACCCAGTAGTCGCGCGAGCGCCGGGCCCACTCTTTCTTCGTGTAGACGTCGTTGTAGGGCAGGCGCCGGCGGATTTCGGCCTTGACGGCCGCCGGGTCCGCGCCCGGCGCGAGCCTGACGAGGATGTAAGTCGTGTGCGCCTGGAGCTGCTGCGGCGAGAGTTTCTGGGCCCGCGAGAGGTCCATGAAGGAGATCGGCGTCGTCGAGAACGAGAGCGCGCCGCGGCTCCGGCCGACGATCTTCATGCGCTGGCCGAGGTACTCGCGGTATTCACCGACGTGGAAGGGCCCGAAGCGCCGGGTCGCGGAATCGTCCATGAAGACGTACTGGCCGCGGCCGAGGTCCGAGAGGTCGCCCTCGGCCACGTCCCAGGGGATGTTCCACTGCCGGAAGTCGTCCAGCGCGTAGACGAGCGACGCTTCCTGCGCGCCGGAAGGCAGCGTCAGCGTCATGTACCAGACGATGAGGTTGTCGGCGCGCTCGACGCCGGGAACCGAGCGCACGCGCTGGACCGCGCCCTCGGGGAAGGTGTGGGCGAAGTCGACGTTCGGCGTGTTCTTCGACGTCACCCAGAGGTCCGCGGCGGTGTGCTCGATCGTGACCGAAGCGTTGTCGAGAAGCCCGAGGAACAGGCCCACCTGAACGAGCACGAGCGTGACGGCGAAGGCCACGCCGCAGACCGTGATGGCGAAACGCAGCTTGTCGTGGAGCAGGCTCTTCGTCGCGAGGTCGACCACGTCACTTCTCCTCGGGGCCTTCGACGAGGCCGCGGATCATGATCTCGATGAGCGCGTGCGCGGTCCTGCGCGTGTCGCGCCACTCGACCCAGTCGTCGCCGCGCTTGGCGATGTGGAGCGAGACGACCCCGTGCGCGCCCGCCCAGACGAGCTGCGAGACGAGGTCCGCGTCCTTCCATTCGGGACGCAGGCGGCCCGCGGCGATCGCCTCGACGACCGTCGCGCGCAGGAACGCGTAGGCGTCCTCCTCGGGATTGCCGCGGGCGAGGCGGCTGTCGGCCGAGGTCATGCCCTCCGGATGCGGCGTCATGAACATGAGTCGGTAGTGATTCGGGTGATCGATCGCGAACTCGACGTACGCGCGGCCGATCTGGCGCAGGCGGTCGATCGGGTCGGCGAGCCGGGCGATCTTCTGGAACCCGTCGGCGAGATTCCGGAAATCGGTGTCGCAGAGCTCGCGCAGCAGGTCCTGCTTGTCTTTGAAGTGGAAGTAGAGCGCCGTCGGCGAGTACTCGATGCGGTCGGCGATGTTGCGCATCGTGACCGCGTCGTAGCCCTGTTCGGCGAAGAGCTCGCGGGCGGCGTCCAGGATCCGGCCGCGCAGCTCGTGGCGTTCGCGTTCGCGTCTTTCGGCAGTACCCAAACCAGCCTCCAAAACTTAACTACGTTAAGTAATCTAATACAGTTTCTGAATGGGGGCAAATTCTTTTCGAGACTGAAACCCTGTTCACGGCAGGCTCGTACGAGGTAGAACTGACCGGTCAGTACCGGAATTAAGAATGGCTAGGGCAAAGACGCAGGTCAAAGAACGGGCCATCCTCGACGCGGCGACGCGTGTCTTTGCGGCCCGTCCCTTCCACGAGGTGCTGATCGACATGATCGCGTCCGACGCCGGAATCGGCAAAGGCACGATCTACCGCTATTTCGAAACCAAGGAAGAGCTCTACTTCGCCACGGTCGTCCACGTCATGGAGGCGCTGTCGGCGGAGCTCGAGGAGAAGACCCGGGCGGAGGAGTCGGCCGGGAAAAAGCTCGAGGCGATCGCGGCGGTCATCCTCGAGCGCTTCTGGGACCGGCGGTACCTGCTGCCCTTCTTCCAGCGCGACGAGCGCTTCCCGTCCCTCGAGGTGGAGCTGATCAAACGGCGCGAGCCGATCCTGCGGGTGGTCCAGGAAGCGATTCTCTCGGGCATCGAGCGGCGCGAGTTCCGCGGCATCGACGCGCGCATCGGCGCCGACCTCTTTCTCGGGATGGTGCGCTCGATGAACCTGTTTCATACCTCGACGGACCGGCTGGAAGACCTGGTCGCGCAGCTGATGAGCGTCTTCCGGCACGGAGTCGCGCGGCCCGTGGCGCCATGAGGCGCGCGCCGGTCGCCCTGCTCCTCGTCGCCGCGGCGGGCTGCACCGCCGTTCCGGAAAAGACCGTGAAGGACGCGGTGTCCGCCGCGCCGGCGCAGCCGTGGGCGCCGCCGGCGAAGGCCGCGATGCCCGCGCCGCCGGCGGCGAAAACCGCGCCCGTGATCCCGGAGGAGTACCTGAAGCCCGGCACGACGCTCTCGCTCGCGCAGCTCGTGGACGTCGGCCTGCACGCCAACCCGCTGACGCGCGCCGCCTGGGCCTCGGCCCGCGCGGCGGCCGCCGAAGTCGGCTCCAAGCGCTCGCTGTATTTCCCGACCTTCGAGGTCGACGGCGAGCTCCTGCGCCAGAAGACGCCGTTCGCGAACGGCCCCGGCTTCGCCAACATCCTCGACACGACGTACGGCCCCTCGGTCGCCGCGACGTGGCTCCTCTTCGATTCCGGGGGCCGCGAAGCGGACGTCGAGCAGGCGACCCGCGCGCTCTACGCCGCCAACTGGACGCACAACGCCGCGATCCAGGACGTCGTCCTCGCGATCGCCCAGGCCTACTACCAGTACCTGAACGCCAAGGCGCTCGTCATCGCGCGGCAGGCGAGCCTCGACGAGGCGCGGCGAAGCCTCGACGCCGCCGAGGAGCGCCATCGCGCGGGCGTCGCGACGATCGCCGACGTCCTCCAGGCGCGGACGTCGGTGTCGCAGGCGGAGCTCGACCTGCAGGACACGCAGGGGCAGGTCCAGATCATCCGGGGCGCGCTCGCGACGGCCGTCGGCGTCCCGGCCAATCTGCCGGTCGACGTCGGCGACCTGCCGTCGGAGCTTCCGCTCGACATGGTCCGCAAGGGCGTCGACGAGCTGATCGCGAAGGCGGCCGCCGAACGGCCGGACCTCGCCGCCAGCCGCTTCACGGCGCTCGCGGCGCAGAGCAAGATCCGGTCCGTGCAGGCCGAAGGGCTGCCGAAGCTCTCGACCGCGGGCACGCTCGGCAAGACATTCCTGTGGGCGCCCGGGCCGGACCCCGTCTCGTCGAACTACTCGGCGCTCCTCCTGCTGCGGATCCCGATCTTCACGGGTTTCGACGTCGCCTACCGCACGCAGAAGGCGAAGGAGGAAGCCGACGCCGCGAGCGCGACCGCCGAACGCGTCGAAGACCAGGTGATCCTCGACGTGTGGGCGAGCTACTACGCGATGAAGACCGCGACGCAGCGGGTCCAGACGACGCGCGACCTGCTCGCGAGCGCGACGCAGTCGGCCGACGTGGCCGACGGGCGCTACAAGGCGGGCGTCGGCTCGATCCTCGACCTCCTGACGACGCAGGCCTCGCTCGCGGCCGCGCGCGCCGAGGAGGTGCAGGCGCGGTCGCTCTGGTTCCTGGCGATGGCCGAGCTCGCCCACGCGACCGGCGCCCTCGTGCCGCGGGCGGCCGAGATCACGGGCGCCACGATGACGAAGACGGAGATCCCATGAGAACGGCCGCGACCCGGGCGCTCCTCCTTTTCGCTCTGGCCGCTTCCCTGGCCTGCGCGCGGGCCCGCAAGGCCCCGCCGCCGGAGCTCGTGCCGGTGCGCGTCGGCACGGTCGTGCAGAAGGCCGTGCCCGTCCAGATCCGCAACATCGGCACCGTCGTGCCCTACAACACGGTGTCGGTCCGCGCGCTCGTCAACGGCGAAATTCTCCAGGTGCACTTCCGCGACGGGCAGGACGTGCACCGGGGCGACCTGCTCTTTTCGATCGACCCGCGTCCCTACGAGGCGGCGCTCGCGCAGGCCGAAGGCGCGCTCGCCCGCGACCGCGCCCAGCGCGAGAACGCGGACGCCGACGTCAAGCGCTACGCCGACCTCGTCAAGAAGGACTACGTCACCGCGCAGCAGTACGACGCCGTGCGCGCCAACGCCGCGGCTTTTGCCGCGAGCATGCGGGCCGACGAGGCCGCCGTCGAGAAGGCGCGGCTGGACGTCGGCTACTGCGCGATCCGCTCGCCGCTCGACGGCCGCACGGGCGCGGTCAGCGTCCAGGCCGGCAACGTCGTCAAGGCCAACGATGCCGTGCTCGTGACGATCAACCAGGTCGTCCCGATCTGGGTGGCGGTCGCCGTGCCCGAGCGGGACCTCGCGGAGCTTCGGCGCCGCCAGGCGGCGGCGCCGCTCGCGGTCGCGGCGGAAGACCCGGCGACGGGCCGGCCGCTCGCCGAGGGCGAGCTCACGTTCATCGACAACACGGTCGACCGGGCGACGGGCACGATCCTGGTCAAGGCCACCTTCAAGAACGCCGACCGGACGCTCTGGCCGGGCGAGTTCGTCAACGCCAGCATCACGCTGACGACGCTCGCCGACGCCGTCGTCGCGCCCCGGGGCGCGGTGCAGAGCGGGCAGCAGGGCAACTACGCGTACGTCGTCAAGGCCGACGACACGGTCGAGGCGCGCCCGCTGACGGTCGGCCGCGTGACGGCCGGCGGCACCGTCATCCAGAAGGGCCTCGCGGCGGGCGAGCGCGTCGTCACCGACGGGCAGCTGCGCCTGCGGCCCGGCAGCAAGGTCGAGATCCTTCCGAGCGAGAAGACCGCCGAGGCGGCGGCCGAGTGAACCTCTCCGAGATCTTCATCCGCCGCCCCGTCACGACGACGCTCGTGATGGCGGGGATCCTCATCTTCGGCATGATGGGTTACCGGCTGCTGCCGGTCTCGGATCTGCCGAACGTCGACTTCCCGACGATCCAGGTCGCCGCGGCCCTTCCGGGCGCCTCGCCCGAGACGATGGCCTCCTCCGTCGCGACCCCGCTCGAGCGGCAGTTCTCGACGATCGCCGGCCTCGACAACATGAACTCGACCTCGACCCAGGGCTCCACGCAGATCACGCTCCAGTTCAACCTCTCGCGCAGCCTCGACGGCGCGGCGCTCGACGTGCAGTCGGCCATCTCCGCGGCCGCGCGGCAGCTGCCGCCGAACATGCCGGCGCCGCCCTCGTTCCAGAAGGTCAACCCGGCCGACCAGCCCGTGCTCTACCTGACGCTGACGTCGGCGCAGATGCCGCTGTCGCAGCTCGACGACTACGGCGAGACGATGATGGCGCAGCGCATCTCGACGGTCTCGGGCGTGGCGCAGGTCCAGGTCTACGGGCCGCAGAAGTTCGCCGTCCGCGTCCAGCTCGACCCGCGCCAGCTCGCCAGCCGCGGCATCGGCATCGACGAGGTCTCCGCCGCCGTCCAGAACGCCAACGTGAACCTGCCGACCGGCATCCTCTACGGCCCCCTGACCTCGTTTACCGTGCAGGCCAACGGGCAGCTCCTCGACGCTTCCGCGTACCGGCCGATCATCGTCGCGTACCACAACGGCTCTCCCGTGCGTCTCTCCGAAGTCGGCGACGCGGTCGACGGCGTCGAGAACGACAAGACGGCGGCCTGGTACAACGACGAGCGGTCGATCTCGCTCGCGATCTTCAAGCAGCCCGGGACCAACACCGTCGAGGTCGCCGAGTCCGTCCGGCGGCTGCTGCCGACGTTCCAGAAGCAGCTTCCGGCGTCGGCGACGCTCCACGTCCTGTACGACCGGTCGGTCTCGATCCGCGACTCCGTCAACGACGTGCGCTTCACGCTGCTCCTGACGCTGGCGCTCGTCGTCATGGTGATCTTCCTCTTCCTGCGGAACCTTTCGGCGACGGTGATTCCGAGCCTCGCGCTGCCGTTCTCGATCGTCGGCACGTTCGCGGTCATGTACGTCCTCGGCTACAGCCTCGACAACCTCTCGCTGATGGCGCTGACGCTGTCGGTCGGCTTCGTCGTCGACGACGCCATCGTCATGCTCGAGAACATCGTCCGGCACATCGAGCGCGGCGAGAAGCCGTTCGAGGCGGCGCTGAAGGGCTCGCAGGAGATCGGTTTCACGATCCTCTCCATGACGATCTCGCTCGCGGCGGTCTTCATCCCGATCCTCTTCATGGGCGGCGTCATCGGGCGCCTCTTCCGCGAGTTCGCCGTCACCATCGGGGTGTCGATCCTGGTGTCCGGCTTCGTCTCGCTCTCGTTGACGCCGATGCTCTGCAGCCGGTTCCTGAAGCACGAGGGCGAGAAGAAGCACTCGCGGCTCTACCAGTGGACCGAGAAGGGATTCGACGTCACGGTCGGCTGGTACGCGCGGACCCTCGGGCCGGCGCTGCGGCACCCGAAGATGGTGCTCGCGCTGTCGGCCGTCGTCCTCGCGGCGACGGGCTGGCTCTTCGTCGCGATCCCGAAGGGATTCCTGCCGACCGAGGATCAGGGGCTGATCTTCGGGTTCACCGAGGGTGCCCAGGGCATCGGCTTCCCGGCGATGAAGGAGAAGCAGCAGCAGGTCGCGGCGATCGTGCGGTCGGATCCCGACGTCGCGAATCTCCTGTCGAGCTGCGGGCCCCGCGGCAACGTCGCCGTCGGCAACTCGGGCATCGTGCTCGCGCAGCTGAAGCCGCGCGACGAGCGCCGGCGTTCGGCCGACCAGATCATCCAGGACCTGCGCCCGAAGATCGCGAAAATCCCGGGCATCCGCGCGTTCCTCCAGGTGCCGCCGCCGATCCGCCTGGGCGGGAGCCTCACGAAGAGCCAGTACCAGTACACGCTCCAGGATTCGGACACGGCCGAGCTCTACAAGTTCGCGCCGATGCTCGAGCAGAAGATGCGGACGCTGCCGGGCCTTCAGGACGTCACGAGCGACCTCCAGATCGCCAATCCCCAGATCTCGATCGACATCAATCGGGATCGCGCCGCGGCCCTCGGGATCTCGACGCAGAAGATCGAGGACGCGCTCTACACCGCTTACGGCACGCGGCAGATCTCGACGATCTACACGCCGAACAACGAGTTCCAGGTCATCATGGAGCTCGCGCCGGAGTTCCAGGGCAATTCCGCCGGCGTCTCGCTGCTCTACGTGCGGTCGGCGTCCGGCCAGCTCGTCCCGCTCTCCTCGCTCGCGACGATCACGCAGAACACGGGACCGCTGGCCGTGACGCACCAGGGGCAGCTCCCGGCCGTGTCGATCTCCTTCAACCTGAAGCCGGGCGTGTCGCTCGGCGAAGCGGTCGCGGCGGTCGACAAGATCGCGCGCCAGACCTTGCCGGCCACGATCCAGACGAGCTTCCAGGGGACGGCGCAGGCGTTCCAGAGCTCGGTCCAGGGCCTCGGGCTCCTCCTCGTCGTCGCGATCGTCGTCATCTACATGGTGCTCGGAATCCTGTACGAGAGCTTCATCCACCCGATCACGATCCTGACGGCGCTGCCGTTTGCCGGCTTCGGCGCCCTCGTGACGCTGATGGCGTTCCGGATGGAGCTGTCGATTTACGCGTTCGTCGGCATCATCATGCTCGTCGGTCTCGTCAAGAAGAACGGCATCATGATGGTCGACTTCGCGATCGAGGCGCAGCGCGGCGGAGCGATGACGCCGGAGAAGGCGATCTACGAGGCGTGCCTCGTGCGCTTCCGGCCGATCATGATGACGACGATGGCAGCGCTCATGGGCACGATCCCGATCGCGATCGGCGCGGGCGCCGGCGCCGAGTCGCGCCGCCCGCTCGGCATGGCCGTCGTCGGCGGCCTCCTCTTCTCGCAGACGCTGACGCTCTACGTCACGCCGGTCTTCTACATCGTGATGGACCGCTTCCGCGAGCGCCTCGGGCGGCGCAAGAAAGCCGCGCCCCGTCCCGCCGACGAGCCCGTTTCCGCGACCGCGACGGTCTGACGGGCGCTCGCCGCGGCCCGGCCTAATTCCGCGCGGCCCGCGCGGTGACCTGGAACGCGGGGCGGCCGAGCAGATAACCCTGGCCGAACTCGATGCCGAGGTCGACCAGCGTCTTTCGCTCGGCCTCGACCTCGATCCCCTCGGCGACGACGGTCGCGCCGATGCGGCGGCCGATGGCGGCGAGGCTCGCGATGATCTCGCGCTTGATCGGGTCGGTGTGGATGTGGCGCACGAGCGTGTCGGCGACCTTGATGTAGTCGGGCTTCAGGTGGAGGATCGTCTCGAGACCCGAGTAGCCGGACCCCGCGTCGTCGATCGCGATCTTCAGGTTCGCGCGCCGCACGAGCGCGAGGACTTCCTGGAACGAGTCGTAGTCGCGGACCATCTCCTTCTCGGAGATCTCGACGACGACGTCGCCGTGGCTGCGGTTGATCGCGGCGAGGTTGCGCTCGTCGAGGAACACGGGATGGCGCAGCAGCATCGCCGATGCGTTGACGAAGAGGCGGCGGTCGCCGACGGGCCGCGGCAGGTTGGCGAAAATGGTTTCCAGGCACAGCGTCTCGAGCTCGACGTCCATCTCGTGCTCGTGGGCGACGGCGAAGAGCACCGTCGGCGGCTCGAGGCTCGAGCCCTGCGGGCCGCGGATCAGGGCCTCGTAGCCCATGATCGCGCCGTCCGGCAGATGGCGCACGGGCTGGAACGCGGGGCGCAGCTGCCGCTGGCCGATGACGGTCTTCAGTCCCGCGAAGAGCTCGAGCTTTTCGCTCGTCTGGCGCTGGGCGACGATCTTGACCGCTTCCTGCAGCGTGCGCACGACGTGGCGCGAGGAGCGCACGCGCGGGTTGTCGGCCGCGACGAGGCTGGAGGCGAGAATGTTCAAGAGGTCGGCCGCGGCGCCCTCGAGCGTCTGCCGCAGGCGCCGGGCGACGCTCGTCCTCAGGCGCGCGGCCTCTTCTTCGAGGCTCGACGGCCCGCGGCCGCGGCCCGACGACGGCATGTCGTAGAGCACGAAGAAGCCGTCGGACCCGGAAAAGCGGATCGACCGCACCATGGGCGCCAGGCGCGAGGCGCGCACGTCGTCCTGAAGGTTCGCCGAGACGGCCGCGAGGACCCTGTCGTACTGCTCCCAGCCGAAGAGCTCCTCGAAGCCGAAAAACTTGCCGACCTGCAGGTAGATCACGCCGAGGTTCTCGATCCGCTCGTCGACCTTCGACGGGTCGTCGAAAGGGTGGATCGGCAGCTGCGTGACGTCGTCGAAGACGATCCGGTCGCGGCGCAGCTCGTCGAGCGACTCGGGCGCGCGGCCCGCCGCCGCGGCCGGGGCCGTGAAGGCGTCGAGGCCGGCTTCGATTCCGGCGAGGCGTCTGGGCTTCATCCTTCCTCCACGGCGTGAGATTCCTGGACGAGCGAGCGCACCTTGCGGCGCAGGTCGTCGGCGCCGAAGGGCTTGGCGAGAAAGTCCGAGCCGCCGAGCTGCATCGCCGTGATCCGATCCTTGACCTCGGCGCGGCCCGTCAGGAAGAGAACGGGGACCTCGCGCGTGGCCGTCTGCCGCCGCAGGATCGCGCAGAACTCCCAGCCCGTCATGCCCGGCATCGAGACGTCGAGGACGACGAGATCCGGCGCGTCGCGAATCGCCTGGACGAGGGCCGACCGCGGGTCCGCGGGACAGTCGATCGCGTAGCCTTCGGGCAGAAGGATCTCGCGGACGGCGGCCGAAATCGTGCGGTCGTCGTCGACGACGAGGATGCGCTTCACCGGCCGGCCCTCTGGTACGGGAGCATGATGGTGACTTCCGAGCCGTAGCCGGCCTCGCTCGAGAGCGAGATCTTGCCGCCGTTGGACTCGAGGATCTCCTTCGTCACGGCCAGCCCGAGCCCCTTGCCGCGCGTGCCGGCGGCTTCCGCGCGGGCGCCGCGGAACGCGTAGTCGAAGGCTCGAGCCCTCTCTTCGGGACTCATCCCCATGCCGGTATCCTTGACGACGACGAAGGCCTGGGGCCCGGCGGCGCCGGCGCGGATGCGCACCTCGCCCCCGTCGGGCGTGTACTTGATGGCGTTGTCCAGGACGTTGCGGAACGCGCGCTGGAGAGCGACCGGGTCCGCGGCGACCGGAAGCTGGGGCCTCTCGGCGATGAATTCGATGCGGATACGCCCGCCGTGGGCGAGACGGTACGCGGTCGCGAGCGACCCGAGGATCTCGACGAGGTCGGCGTTCTGCGGCTTTTCGAGGCGCTCGAGCGGCTCGGCCGCGACGGGCGCGGGCGTGCCGACGAGGCGCTCGGCGAGCTCGATCTCGCGCGTGAGGTTGCCGAGGTAGTCGGGGTTCGGCAGCTCGCCGCGGCGCGCGGCTTCCTGGATCAGGTCGGTGTAGACGCGGATCACGGAGAGCGGCGAGCGCAGGTCGTGCAGGATCTCGGCTTCGCGGTCGCGCTCGGGGGTGGATGCGCTGAGGGGCGCCGCGGACCGCGGGACCCGCACCGGGGCGGGCGCGGGCGGGGACTCGCGCTCGGGCTCGGCTCGAGGGGCCGCGGCCGTCGTCGCCGAAGCCGGCGCGGCGCCGGAAATCTCGAGCGCGACGAGGAGCGCCGGGGCGGCCAGGGCCACGCCGACGATGGGGAAGAGGTGGGCGGCGCCGTCGACCGGCACGCCGCCGATGGTGACGAGCGCGGCGCAGCCGACGAGCGCGGCGGCCGCGAAGAAGCGCGCCGCGGCCTTGCCTTCGCAGTGCCACGACAGGGCGACGCCGGTCGGCAGCAGCAGGGCGTACGGCGACCACACGCCGCCCGTCAGCGACATCGCGCAGAAGAGCAGAGACAGATCCACCACGACGGCGAGCGGCGCCGCGAAGGCGCCGAGCGCGTCGCGCACCGGCTCGCGGGTCAGGAGCAGCAGCGCCCCGAGCGCGCCGCCGAGCGCCAGCGCGAGACGCCGCGGGTCGCCCAGGCCGAGCGCGATGGCGATCAGCGTGAAGAGGGTGAAGAGGCCGGAGGCGGCGGCGCGATGAGCGGTGAAGGCGGAGCGGCTCACGCGCGACGATCCGGGCGCGGATCAGGCATACGCGCAGCCCACGCGCACCGAGCCTCCCGGCAGGGGAGCCCAGTGCATGGGCCGGAGCCGGATCGGGTGCTTCTCGGGGTCGTGCTTCTGGACGATCTCGGCCTTCCACCGGGGCGGCCAGCGTTCCCGGCGCCGCGCGCGGAAGGAGAGGCCCCCGTAGGAGAGGTCCACGACCGGCGCGAGCCACGCGCCGGCACCCTTTTCCTCGACGCGGACGCTCATGTCTTCCGGAGCGAAGCGCGGGTGGAGGCGGTGCGCCGTCGCGCCGAACGACGACTGCGAGCGGCACTGGTAGAGGCGCAGGTCGGCGACCTTGAGGAGGAAGTCGGTGCTCTTGCCGTCGTGCGGGTAAGAGGCCATGCCGTAGTGAAGGCCGAGCGGGAGACCGCCGCGCGCCGGCAGCGCCATCGCGGCGACTTTCTCGCGCACGCGCTCGGCGACGGCGAGGGCCGAGAACATGTCGGTGTTCGGCAGCACGAGGACGAACTCGTCGCCGCCGAAGCGGCAACCCGCGTCCACCGCCCGCAGCGACTCGCGGATCACGCGCGCCGTCCGCACGAGAACGCTGTCGCCGACGGGATGGCCGAGCCGGTCGTTGATCGACTTGAAGCCCTTCAGGTCCATCAGGACGATCGACAGGATGCCGTCGGCGCGTTCGGCGCGCGAGATCTCGCGCGAGAGGTGGTCGAGGAGGAAGCGGCGGTTGTAGAGGCCGGTCAGCGGGTCCGTGATCGCGTTGACGCGCAGGACCGCGAGGTCGGCTTCCGAAACCAGGCGCGGGTCCTTCAGGAGCCCCTTCAGGCTGTGGAGGTGGTGGAGGAGGATCGTCTGCAGGCCGAGCGGCGGCCCGAGCTTTTCGCGGAGCCCCGAGGCGAGCCGCTCCACTTCCGCCCAGCGCTCGAGCGCCTCCTCGGCGTCGAACGGGATGCCGGTCCAGTCCGTCAGGAGCTGGCGCAGCACCTCGCCGCGCTGCCCGTTGCGCGCGACCGCGTCGAGCGACTTGCGAAACCGCGCGAGCGAGAAATCGCGCTGGCGGCCGAGCCGGGCGAGCCGGTTGATTTGCGTTCCGAGGTCTTCGGTTCCCCGCATGCTTCTCCTGCCCGGCGCGGCGGCGTCAGCGGCCCGAGGTGCGCTTCCGGCCGCGCGCCCGCGGCGCGGGAAGCGCGTCGGGTCCGGCTTCGCGGGAGAGGCGCTCGACGGCGCCGGCCGCTTCGGCCACCGCGTCTCCGAGAGAACAGACGAGGACGAGCTGTCCGTCCCGGAGCAGGTCCACGACCTCGCGGTCGGTGCGCGCCCAGAGGACGGAGCTGCCGACGACGAGCAGGCGAGCCCGGCCGAGGTCGGCCTCGGGGTCGAGCCGTGCCATTGCCTCGGCGCACTTGCGGATCCGCGCGAGGCCGACGCCGTTGGCGCGCAGGCGCGCCGCCACGCGGAGGCGCACGACGTCGGCGAACGAATAGCGCCGGGCCGACCCGTAGCCGGCGGCCTTCTCGAGGGACGGGCGCAGGAATCCCTTCCTGTCCCAGTGGTCCAGTTGCCTGGCCGAGAGGCCTGTCAGCCGGGCCGCTTCGGCCGTCGAGAAGCTCCGGGCAACGACACGGGTGAATTTCATCGCTGTAATTAAAAAATGTTAGCACAGGCGCTGTGAAAAACCGGCCCGGAAGGGCCGCCGGGGCTCCAGAATGGGGCCGCGGAGGTCACCCCATGACGCTCGTCTCGCTCGCCCTGGCGCTCCGACTCCTCGCGGCGCCTGCCCCGGAGGCCGGGTTCCTCTACCGGGCTACCCTCCTCCAGGCCGCGCCCGGCAAGCTCCTCGAGGTCGTGGACCTCTATAAGGCGGGCTGGCCGGGCCTGAAGGGCTCGGGCGACGAGCCGCCATTGGGGATGCGCCACAGCCAGGGCGACCGCTGGGATCTGATGCTGCTCTTCCCGATGGGCAGCGAGGTCGAATACTTCTCGGTCGAGCGGGTCGCCGGACGCCGGAAGGCGCGCGAGGAGGCGAAGGCGGCCCTGCAGCGCCTGGCCGACGACGTCGCCTGGCAGGAGGACGTCTTCGTGTACGGCCCGGCGTTGTCCGAGGTCCGCGGGGTACTCGAGAAGGCCGGCTTCTTTCACATCGAGATGTTCGAGGCGCTCCCGGGCAGGCAGGCCGAGCTCTACCGGCAGCGGGAGATGGAGAACGCGTTCAGCGCGCGGCTCAATCTGCCGCAGAACCTCATTTTCGTCCGCGCCGCGGGCGCGCCCTGGAGCCTCTTCACGGTCGGCGGCTACCGCGACCTGGCGCACTACGCCGAGGGCGCGGCGGTCCCCGAGGCGAGAGCGGAGGAGGCGGCGCGGGCGGCGGGCTTCGACGGCGCGAAGGCGATCGGCCCTTACCTCCGCACGCTGATCTCACTGCACCACGACACGCTGGCGGTGGCGGTCCGCTGAAGACTTCGGAGGTCCGCTACTCCGGCGGCTCGCCGCCGGACGCGTCCCGCTCCGTGCGCACGGCGGTCTGCTCCTCGGCCGCGTGCCGCTTCTCGGGCTCGAGCAGCCCCTGGATCGCGAGGAAGGCGGGGCCGACCTGGCCCGCGTTGATCCGCCCTGGATACGTCCGCCGGTAGTCGATCCAGCCGCGCTCCTCCATCCAGAGGAGCAGCCGGTCGCCGAGGAAGAGAGCGAGCGCACAACCGGAGAGGACGAGCAGCACGTTCACGGCAGGAGCGCGCTCGCGAGGGTCATCGGATCACGCCAGCTTTCGCGTCACCGACGGGAAGGTCCTCAGGAGCTTCTCGTCCGAAGTGACGAGAGGTACGGACAGTTCCTCCGCGAGGACCACGAACGCGCAGTCGTAGGCCGAGCAGTCCGAGCCCGCGACGCGCGCGAGCACGTCCGACGACGGCACCGAGAACTCGCGCCCGCGCATCTGGTCTTCCGCTTCCTCGGCGATCTGGAGCGCCGTCCCGATATCGAGGTCGCCGCGGCGCAGATACCCGGCGAGGACGCTCCGGAACTCGGAACGCCAGAGGAGGGGAGCGTTCCAGTCCGGGTCCTGACGGAGGAGCCTCTCGGCCTGCGTCGTCCGGTCCCCCGGCAGCCAGAGATACGCCAGCACGTTCGTGTCGACGACGATCATCGACGGCCGGTGCTCCGCAGGTCGCTGAGGTCGGCGTCGGTCAGCCGGCCGCCGACCCGGGCGCGCAGCTTCGACGCTCGCGTGAGAAGCGCATCGAGGTCGATCTTCCGGGGAGCGATCGCTGCCTCGAGCAGCGCGATGATGTGGCTGTTCAGGCTGCGATGCTGCTGGAGTGCCCGCGCCTTCAGCTGCCGGTGGAGCTTGTCGGGCAGGTCCTTGAGGGTGATGCTGGCCACGGCGGCCTCCTTGGTTCCAAAATGGAAGTATATCGGAACCGCGGAAGAGTCAGCGACTCACGGAGGCGAGGACGCGCCGGAGAGCCTGCTTCGGCTCGAGCTCCGGGTGGTCGTAGATGTTCCACCCCGTGAAGACCGCGATGAGGTCGAGTTTCGGGACGACGATCAGGAGCTGGCCGCCGTAGCCCCACGCGAGGAAGGCCTCGGGTTGGTCCGTCTTTTCGGGCGAGATGGTCCACCACTGATACCCGTATCCGTATGGCGGCTCATTGGTCTTCGCGGCCGCGCGGGTCGAATCGCGCACCCAGGCCTCGGGGAGGATCTGGCGCCCATCCCACACTCCGTCGTGGAGATACAGGAAGCCGATCTTCGCGAGGTCGCGGGGCGTCAGGTACAGGCCGCCCTCGGTGTCGGAGAGACCCTTCGGCGTGCGCTTCCAGTAGGACTCGATGCCGAGCGGCGCGAAGAGACGTTCCCT
>Ga0335070_10002261_pt1 | contig 22504 bp, 22 predicted proteins | sample Lox_Sample_13_FD_206722 | JGI IMG/M metagenome (GOLD analysis project Ga0335070, IMG submission 206722) | Soil microbial communities from Loxahatchee National Wildlife Refuge, Florida, United States - Lox_Sample_1.3 | ecosystem: Environmental > Terrestrial > Soil > Wetlands | place: USA...
CTCACCGATATTCGTCGTTAAACGCCGCGAGCTTTGCGGAGCCGGGGCAGAGCTCTTTCTCGCTCAAACGATTGAGCGGCGTGTCCACGGTGTTGAGATGGTGATGCAGGTCTTCGGCGTCGTCCTCGATGTAGAGAAGGCCCGTCACCACTTCGCCCTTGGCGTGGCGGTCCTGGAGATAGGCCATCGCCTTTGCCTTGTCGTGCGGGTCGTAGGCGGGATCGAGCTTGGAGAGCTTCAAGATCGAGCCGTCGTGCTGCTCGATGGTCGTCACCGTGCCGGGCTCATAGTCGGCCTTGATCTCCGCGCGCGGCTCGATGAAATCGAGACGGTTGACCGCATCATTGTGCTCGCGGACGAATTCATAGGACTTCGTCGACTGCGGGTTGTTGTTGAACTGCACGCAAGGCGAGACGATGTCGATGAAGGCCGAGCCGCGATGGGCAACGGCGGCTTTGAGCAGCGGCACGAGCTGCTTCTTGTCGCCGGAAAAGCTGCGCGCCACGAAGGTGGCTCCCAGGATCAGGGCGAGGCCCACCATATCGATGGGGCTGTCGGAATTGACGGCGGTCTTGCTTTTCGAGCCTTTGTCGGCGGTCGCGGAGAACTGGCCCTTGGTGAGGCCGTAGACGCCGTTGTTCTCGCAGATATAGACCATGTTGATGCCGCGGCGGATGCAATGCGCGAACTGGCCGAGGCCGATGGAGGCGGAATCGCCGTCGCCGGAAACGCCGAGATAGATGAGATCGCGATTGGCGAGATTGGCGCCCGTCAGCACCGACGGCATGCGGCCGTGCACGCTGTTGAAGCCGTGGCTCTGGCCCAGGAGATAGTCCGGCGTCTTCGACGAGCAGCCGATGCCCGACAGCTTCGCCACGCGATGCGGCTCGATGGCCAGCTCGAAACAGGCCTGGATCAGCGCAGAGCTGATCGAGTCGTGCCCACAGCCGGCGCACAAGGTCGAGATCGAACCTTCGTAGTCGCGATGCGTGAAGCCCAGCGCGTTCGTCGGGATGCCCGGATGGCGCAGCTTCGGTTTGGTGATGTAGGTCATTCTGCGGCCTCTTTGCGCGCCAGCGTCATCCGCTCGGCGATCGCGTTCGTGATGAAGCGCGCCGTGATCGGCGTGCCGTCATAGTGGAGAATGGAGATGAAGCGTGCGGGATCGATCGCGCATTCGTTGACCAGCAGCTTCTGAAGCTGGGCGTCGCGGTTCTGCTCGACGATGAAGACCTGTTCATGCGCGTGGATGAATTCGACGACCTCTTCCGCGAACGGGAAGGCGCGGACACGCAGCGTGTCGAGGTGAAGGCCGTTTTCCTCCAGCGCCGCCAGCGCCTCTTCCATGGCGACGGTCGTCGAGCCGTAAAAGAGGGCGCCGAACTTCGTCTTCTCCCTGGCGTCGCGGCGCAACGGTTTCGGCACCAGCGTCTTGGCGGTCTCGATCTTGCGCAGGAGCCGCTGCATGTTGTCGACGTAGACGGGACCTTCTTCGCTGTATTTCGCGAAGCGGTCGCGGCTCGTGCCGCGCGTGAAATAGGCGCCTTTGCTCGGATGCGTGCCCGGCAGCGTGCGATAGGGAATGGCGTCGCCGTCGACATCGAGATAGCGGCCGAAGGTCTTGCCGGCTTCGAGCTCTTCCGCCGTCATGATCTTGCCGCGGTCGTAGACGCGGGAGTCGTCCCATGTCAGCGGTTCGACCAGCCAGTCGTTCATGCCGATATCGAGATCCATCATCACGAAGATCGGCGTCTGCAGCCGCTCGGCGAGATCGAAAGCCTCTGCGGCGAATTCGAACGACTCGCGCGGATCTTTCGGGAACAGAAGGATGTGCTTGGTGTCGCCGTGGCTCGCATAGGCGGCGATCAGGATGTCGGATTGCTGCGTGCGCGTGGGCATGCCCGTCGAGGGTCCTCCGCGCTGGATGTCGAACACGACGGCCGGGATTTCCGCGAAATAGGCGAGACCGAAGAATTCCTGCATCAGCGAAATGCCCGGACCCGACGTCGCCGTGAAGGCGCGCGCGCCGTTCCAGCCGGCGCCGATCACCATGCCGATGGCGGCGATCTCGTCTTCCGCCTGCACGATGGCGAACTTGTTCTTCTTCGTCTCGGGATCGACGCGGAATTTGCGGCAATGCGCGCCGAAGGCTTCCGCGAGCGATGTCGATGGCGTGATCGGATACCAGGCGGCCACCGTGGCGCCGCCATAGACGCAGCCGAGCGCCGCCGCGTCATTGCCGCCGATGAAGATGCGGTCGCCGACCTCGTCGCTCTTGACGACGTTGAGCCCGCAGGCGCCGGCGAGATGCTCCGCCGCATAATCGTAGCCGAGCCGGAAGGCCTGGACATTGGCGCCGATCAGCTTCTCCTTGCCTTCGAATTGCGCCGCGATCGCCTCTTCGACGACCACCGGCGCAATGCCGAGCAGAGAGGCCAGCGCGCCGACATACATCACGTTCTTGAACAGCTGGCGCTGGCGAGGATCCGAGTAGGTGCGATTGCAGATATCCGTCAGCGGGATGGGAATCGCGTTCACATCCTCGCGGAATTTCGACGGCGGCAGGGGCTTGGTCGAATCGTGCAGCAGATAGCCGCCCGGATCGATGGATGCGACATCCTTGTCCCAGGTCTGCGGGTTCATCGCCACCATGAGATCGACGCCGCCGCGGCGGCCGAGCCAGCCTTCGCCGGAGACGCGCACTTCGTACCAAGTGGGCAGCCCCTGAATGTTCGACGGAAAGATGTTGCGCGACGCGACGGGCACACCCGAGCGCAGGATGCATTTGGCGAACAGCTCGTTGGCGCTGGCCGAGCCCGAACCGTTGACGTTCGCGAATTTGACGACGAAATCGTTCGTCGCGGTTATCGGGCTTGGCATGATCCGGCCTGTGCAGTCTCGAGATAGAACTTCTTCATGTCCCAGGCGCCGGTGGGGCAGCGTTCGGCGCAAAGCCCGCAGTGAAGGCACATGTCCTCGTCCTTCACCATCACGCGGCCCGTCATCTTGAGCGTGTCGGAGACGTAGAGATCCTGTGTGACGTTCGGCGCCGGCGCCGTCAGATGCTGCCGCAGCTCGGATTCCTCCGCGTTCGGCGTGAAGGTGATGCAGTCCATCGGGCAGATGTCGACGCAGGCGTCGCACTCGATGCAGAGGCTCGTCGCGAACACCGTCTCGATGTCGCAGTTGAGGCAGCGCTGCGCTTCGTGGAAGCCCAGCTCCGGCGTGAAGCCGAGCTCCACCTCGAGGCGCACATCCTTCAGCGTCTTCTCTTTCGGCGCATGCGGGACCTTGAAGCGCAGATCGAGCGAGACGTCGTTGTCGTAGCTCCACTCGTGGATGCCCATCTTCTGCGACAGCAGGTTGACGTGCGGCGGCAGCCGCTTCGTCACGTCCTGGCCGTTGCACAGAAGATCGATCGACACCGCCGCTTCATGGCCGTGCGCCACGGCCCAGATGATGTTCTTGGGGCCGAACGCTGCGTCGCCGCCGAAAAAGACTTTCGGATTGGTCGACTGCATGGTGACGGGATCGACCTTCGGCATGTCCCAGCGGTCGAATTCGAGGCCGATGTCGCGCTCGATCCAGGGGAAGGCGTTTTCCTGACCGACGGCGACGAGCACGTCGTCGCATTCCATGATCACCGCCGGCTCGCCCGTCGGAACCAGATCGCGCTTGCCCTTGGCGTCGCGCACGGCCTTGACCTTCTCGAAGGCGACGCCGGTCAGCTTGCCGGCCTTGTGCAGGAATTCCTTCGGCACGAGGTAATTGTGGATCGGGATGTCCTCATGCATCGCGTCTTCCTTTTCCCAGGGAGACGCTTTCATCTCTTCGAAGCCCGACCGCACGACGACGTCGACCTTTTCGCCGCCGAGACGCCGCGAGGTGCGGCAGCAATCCATCGCGGTGTTGCCGCCGCCCAGCACGATCACGCGCTTGCCGATCTTGGTGGTGTGTCCGAAGGAGACGCTCGACAGCCAGTCGATGCCGATATGGATGTTGGCGGCTGCTTCCTTGCGGCCCGGAATGTCGAGATCGCGACCGCGCGGCGCGCCGCAGCCGACGAAGATCGCATCGTAATTCTCGGCGAGGATCGCCTTCAGGCTGTCGACTTTCTGGCCGAGCCGCAATTCCGGCTGGAGACCCAGGATGTAATCGCACTCTTCGTCGAGCACGCTTTCGGGCAGGCGGAATTTCGGGATCTGCGTGCGCATCATCCCGCCCGCGAGCTTGTCCTGGTCGTAGAGCACGACCTCATAGCCCAGCGGGAGAAGATCGCGCGCCACGGTGAGCGAGGCGGGGCCGGCGCCGATCAGCGCGATGCGCTTGCCGTTCTTCTCATGCGCCGGGACGGGCAGGCGGTCCCTGATCTCGGCCACGTCCTTGTTGTCGGCCGCGACGCGCTTGAGGCGGCAGATCGCCACCGGCTCTTTCTCGACACGGCCTCTGCGGCAGGCGGGCTCGCAGGGGCGGTCGCAGGTGCGCCCGAGCACGCCAGGAAACACGTTCGATTTCCAGTTGATCATGTAGGCGTCGGAATAACGTCCCGCCGCGATCAGGCGGATATATTCCGGCACCGGCGTGTGCGCCGGGCACGCCCATTGGCAATCGACGACCTTGTGGAAGTAGTTGGGGTCGGAGACGTCGGTGGGCTTCATGCCGGATCGGCCAGCGGGCTTAGCGAGCCCTTCCGTCGCAACTGAACTCATTGTCCTGGTACATCTCTCCGTGTGCGGTCATTCCCGACCCGGTGCCGCACTCATCCTTGTCGACCGAAACTATACAGCGCGAGGGCCGCGCTCTGCCCTGCATTCTTTTGCGATATTAGCCCGCGCGCGTTCGGGCGCAATCACTTGAAATGGAAGGGACTTTTTTTGGCGCCGGCCGCGCGCGTCAGGCTAATCCGTTGAAATATAATGATAATTCGCAGCGCGGCCGGAAATCCGGACAGGCTGCTTCCATACGCGCTCGCAAGGCGCAGCGCGAAAAGCCATGAACGCACCGGCGCAGGACAGTCTTTTCAGGTCGCGCCGCACGTGTTGCTATCGCGCGGGGCGAGCAGGAGCAGCGATGGCCGCACGCAAACGAGCCAAGCGCATGACGCCGGAAGGGCGTCGCGAGCATATCCTCGACGCCGCGGTCGCGCTGATTCTCGCCAACCGGCATTCGAGCTGCACGCTCGAGCAGGTCGCCGAAGTCGCGCACATCAGCAAACCTCTCGTCTACAAATATTTCCCCAAGCGCGAAGACCTGATGAAGGCGATCCTCGAGCGCGAGTTCGAGGAGCTGCGCGGGCGCGGCCTCGACGCGATTCCGCGGCAGATCCCCGTCGAGAAGGTCATTCGCATCGCCGTCGAACGATCGCTGAAGTATTATTTCGAGCGGGGACCGATCATCCGGCTTCTGTCGACCGACCCGGCCGTCGCCACGCTGGTGCGGGCGGACAACCGCGAACAGCGGGCCAAGACGCTCGACTATTTCATCGCCCGGCACATGAAGGGCACCAACATTCCGAAAAACGTGGCGCTGATCGCCGTCACCATGGTCATCAACGCGCCGATCCACTCGATTTCGGCGCTCCGACGCAGGGGAATCGAAGCCGATCTCGCCACCGAGGTGTGGACCGAATTCATCCTCGGCGGCTGGAAGGCGCTCGAGGCGCGCTACGGGGTTTCCAACGAAAACCAGCGCGAGCCCATAAGGCTCGTCCGGCCGAAGCGCCGCAGTTCGGCGCTCTGACCGGCAAAAAAAAGGCGCCGATGCCCGCGGCGCCCGTGAAGGTCAGAGGGGAAACGCTCAGTCGACCTTGATTCCGAGATTGATGCCGTAGGTGCGCGGATCACCGTACAGCGCGCCCGTGTAGAGCCCCGACGAGGTGCTGGCGAGATCGCCGCCGGTGAGATTGTTCTGATTGAAGATGTTCTTGATGTAGGCCTGCGCGTACCATTGTCCGTCCGGCGAATTGAGCTGGAGCGATGCGTCCGCGACCTCTTCATTGCCGACCAGGTCCGCGCCCTGCTCGAAGATCCGCTCCCAGAAATGCGATTGCCAGTGGACGTCGACGCGCGCCACGAGCGCGTAATCGCTGGGGAGAGGCTGCGTGTACTGGGCGTTGAGGCTCACGCTCATATTCGGCGTGTTCTGGAGCTCGTTGCCGCGCAGATCGTAGGGCAGGCCGAGCGCGGTGCCGCCGGCCGTGCCCGCCGAGGCAAAGCCGGTGAACGAATAGCCCGGCGGCGGCGCGCCGCAATCGCCATAAGCCGCATGCGCGATGCCGTACGGCGCGAGTGCCGCCTGGCCGCCTGGCGGGGCGATCAGATTTCCTGTCAGCCCGGGAAAGGCGCCCTGGAAATAGGCGACGCAGGTCTGGCCCACCGTGCCGTCGGCGAGCCCGATGCTCTTGATGAGAAGCGTGTTGGGATTGCCGCCCGTCGGATTGCGCTCGTCGACCTCGAGCGTGTTGCCGATCATCGACTCCTCATGCGCAAGGCCGAGGCCGAATTGCCAGCGGTCGGTCGGCGCCCAGACGAAGTTGCCTTCCGTGCCCCACACATGCGCGCTGATGTTCTCGTTGACGGACGTGTTGTCCTCGGTCGCGGACACCTGCAGGCCGTAATATTGGTAGAAGTAGACGTCGCCATTGGCCTGCAGCGTCCCGCCCAGAAGCTCGTTCTTGGAGCCGACTTCATAGGCGTCGATGGTTTCGGGACCGTAGGTCGGCGGAACGGGGATGCTCGGCTCGAAGCCGGGATTGGCGCCGCCCGCCTTGTAGCCGCGCGCATAGGACGCATAGACGAGCGTCTGGTCGGTGAAGTCGAGCTTCGGCGTCCAGTCGACCACGACGCGGCCGGTGAGCTTGTCGAAGCGCGACGTCACGGGAATGAGCGGCGTCGTCACGGCGCTTTCGCTGGTCGTGCCGATCGGCAGATAGTTGTTGTAGATGAGCACGCGCCCGGAATTGAATTTCTCGTCGTCATTGTAACGCAGGCCCAGCGTGACCTTCAGCAGATCGGGGATGGCATCGTAATAGACCTCGCCGAACACGGACTTCGAGTTCAGCGTCGAGTCCTGGCCGACATTGTGATAGTAGCTCGGCGCCGAAATGCAGCCGGTGGCGATGCATCCCGGTACGAAAGCCGGACCGACGAGGCCGCCGAGCACGATGCCCGTCAGGTCGAAGGGCGATGAGTTGACGTAGTAATCGCCCGTGAAGCGCGTGTGCAGATAGTAGAAGCCCAGCATCGCGTTGATCGGTCCGCTGAAGCTCGTGGCGAAGCGCAGCTCGCCGGAATACTCCGAATTGTTCGTGTCGATCTGGTCGTGGGTTTCGTCGTTCGGCGTGAACGTATAGTTGCCGCCGGTCAATCCGAGACTGCCGATGCCCGAGAGCGGAATCTCGCCCGGATGCGAGAAGTACGGCGCGTAGTAGGAGGCATAGTTCGGATTGAAGGCGCCGTAGAACGCGCTGAAGGCGCCGAGCGTCGCCAGCTCCGAGCAATTGAGATTCGGCGAGCCGAGAATGGCGGCGAGGCAGTTGGCCGTCAGTCCGGGCGCGACGAGCGAATAGTCGTTGTTCGTCGGCAGCGGAAAGCCGGGAATGTTGGTGTAGCTCTGCTGCGAGATGAAATTGCTGTGGTCGTAGCCGAGGATCATCGTGCTATCGAGCCAGTTCGCCAGACGCTGGTGCCATTTGAGCGACAGGAAGTTGTCGTCGAGGCGGAAGGACGGCTCGAAATCGGTGCTGATCTGGCGCGAGCCCGCCGGGTCGACATAGCCCGCCGGCACCGAGAACGGCGTCTGAAGGTTGAACAGGCCCATTTCGGCGCCGAGCGGAACGGCCGCGGCAGGCGGCAAGCCGAAGGCATCCTCGAAGAAGAGCTGCAGGGCCTGCTGGCTGGCGGCGATCGTCGACTCGCCCGCATTGTTGTTGACGGGCTGGGTTCCCGCCGACGTGGGCAGGCAGCCGAGGACACCGGTCGGATCCTGCGTGCACAGAAGCTTGTCGGCACGCATGTGATCGTCGTCTTCTTTCGTGAACTGGCCGGTGAAGTCGATCTGCGTGCTCTGCGTCGGCTCCCACCGCAGCGTGCCGCGCACGGAATACTGATCGAGTCCGTCGACGTTCGTGTTGTCATAGACATTCGTCACGAAGCCATCGCGCTTGTCCCATTCGCCGGCCACGCGCAGGCCCAGCTCGTCGGTGACGATCGGCAGATTGACCGCGCCCTCGACCTTCCTCGTGGCGTAGTTGCCGAACGTCGCGTTCAATTCGACGCTGGCCGTCTCGAGATCCGGTTTGACGATATTGACGTTGACCACGCCGCCGCTCGCGCCGCGGCCGTAGAGCGTGCTTTGCGGGCCGGCGAGGATTTCGATGCCGGAGAGATCGTAGAAACTTCCTTCGGTCAGGTTCGGCGCGTTGAGATAGACCTCGTCGAAATTGACGGCGACGCCGGATTCCGCGTCGTAGCCGACGGCGGTGATGCCGATGCCGCGGATCTGGAAGTCGGTGCCGCCCAGCGCGCCGGTGGTGAACGTGACATTGGGCGAGTGGAATTGCAGGTCCTTGAACTGGTCGATCTGCTGGGTCTTCAGATCCCGTCCCGTGAACGCCGTCACCGCGATGGGCACCGACTGCACATCTTCGGTTCTCTTCTGCGCCGTCACCACGACCTCTTCGATCTGGGCCGCGGCGGGCCATGCAAGCGCCGTCGACAGCAACAGCGCGCTGGTGAAGAGGACGAACCGCCCCTCGAAACGTTTCGCAGACATGTGACGCTCCCCCTTTGTCGCCTTGCGGCGTATTTTTCAGATGCGCTTTCCGCACGCCGCGCTTGTCGCGAGACGTGTCCTGCTTTTCGGCGTGTGTGTTGGGCTGAGGCGCGCGCAAACGACGACCGCGTCACATGGCATCGTCCGATGCCTTGCACGACCCGCGCGCATGGTGCCCCTCCCCCGGGAATTTGTTATTATAATTGGATTCTACTATAAGCGAAAAACGGGTCGTGTCAAAATCGCGGCCCTTCGCGGCGCGCGACCGCAAATTCAATTCTGGAGAACGAGATGACGTACGCCGAAGGCCGGACCGTGTTCGATGCCGACAGCCACGTGATGGAAACCCGCGAATGGCTGGATCCCTTTCTCGATGCGGATCTCAGGCGGGAATTCAGGCCCCTCTACGGCACGGAGTCCGGCCGCATCGACACGCTTCTCGCACAAGCGAAGGCCCGCAAGGGCGACGCGGAGGCGGAAGCCAAGGCGCTGGAGAATCCTATCGCCGGACCCAAGGCCTGGCTTGCTGCAGGTGCGTTCGATCCGGAGGAGCGGAAGCGGGTGCTCGATGTTTGCGGCTTTTCCGGGCAACTCGTCTTCGGAACCTTTTCGCTTTCGCCGATGCTGGCCGCCGAGGACGAGGGCCTGCGCTATGCCGGTGTCGCGGCGCACAATGCGGCGATGGGTGCGTTCTGCAAGTCGGATGCGCGACTCTTCGGCGTAGCGTTCGTTCCGCTCGACAACACGGCGCGCGCCCTCGCCGCCATCGACGCGGCGCTGGCCGCCGGCAATCGCGCAATCATGGTCTCCGCCGGTCCTGCCGGCGAACGCTCGCCCGGACACCCGGATCTCGATCCGGTCTGGGCGCGCCTGAGCGAAACGGGCACGCCGTTCATGCTGCATATCGGTCCCGGCACCAAGACGCAGCCTAAGCCCTTCCGCAACAACGGCCGCGAGCGGGCGCCCGATCTGCATGGCGGCGGCGAAAACCTCCGCTTTTGCGATTACGTCATGCTGTCCTTCGCGCCGCAGGTCTGGCTGACCGCGATGGTCTATGACGGCGTCTTCGAACGCTTCCCGGGCTTGCGCGGCGGCGTCATCGAATCCGGCGCCGGCTGGGTGCCGGAGTTCCTGCGCGAGCTCGATCTGGGCTGGAAGAGCTTCAGCAAGACCGATCCCTATCTCAAGGCCATGTCGCTGAAGCCGTCGGAATATATCCGCCGCGCCGTGAAGTTCACGCCGTTCCCCGGCGAGGATGCCGGACGCATGATCCGGGACGCCGGCGCCGATCTCTTCCTGTTCTCAAGCGATTATCCGCATCCCGAAGGCACCAACGATCCCAAGGGACGCTTCGAGCGCACGATGGCGGACATCGACGAAACGGCGAAGGACCGCTTCTACCGGCAGAACTTCGTCGAGATGATGGGGCTCGCCGGCAACTAGCCCGTCATTTTCGCGTTCGCGGGAATGTGGGATAACGAGCGATGATTCTGCGCTCCTTCCTCTTCGTCCCGGCCGACAGCGAGCGGAAGCTCGCAAAGGCGAAATCGTCGCCGGCCGATGCGCTGATCCTCGATCTCGAAGACGCCGTCGCCGCCGACCGGCGCGACACGGCCCGCGGGCTCGCCCGCGAATATCTGAGATCGGAAGCCAAAGGCGCGGCGGCGCTCTGGGTCCGCATCAATCCGGTCGGCAGCCCCGACTATGAGGAAGACCTCGATGCGGTGGTGGCCGAGCGGCCGGCGGGGCTCGTGGTGCCGAAGCCGGATTCGCCCGACATCCTGCGCGCGCTCGACCGCGATATCTCGGCGCTGGAAGACAAGCACGGGCTTCCGGCGCGCAGCATTCTGCTCATGCCGGTCGCCAGCGAAACGCCGATGGCGGTGGCGACGCTGATGGACTACCGCAATCCGCCGCCGCGGCTCGCGGCGCTGACCTGGGGTGCGGAGGATCTGTCGGCCGCGCTGGGCGCCGTCACCAATCGCGACGAGACGGGCGGCTTCGCCTTCACCTATCGCGTCGTGCGCTCGCTGGCGCTGATTGCGGCGAAGGCCGCCAGCGTCGAAGCCATCGATACGCTGCATGCCGATTTCCGCGACATGGCGGGCCTGACGAAGGCCGCGCAGGCTGCGCAACGCGAAGGCTTCACCGGCATGCTCGCCATCCATCCCGACCAGGTCGACATCATCAACGACGCCTTCACGCCGTCGGCGGCCGATATCGATCACGCCTATCGCGTGGTGGCGGCGTTTTCGCACGGCGAAGGCGTCGCTTCGCTCGACGGCAAGATGCTGGACCAGCCGCACCTGAAGCAGGCGAAACACATCCTCGAACTGGATCAGAAGATCAGGCTGCGAAGGGCGTGAGAGAGCGTTAGAAGGGGCAGCGAATGAATAAATGGAACATTCCCGATCTGGAAATAATGATCCGAGAAGATGTTGGTGTTGGTCCTGACGCGAAGTTTGAATGGAAAATGGAATTCATGGCGCCGGATGCAAAGGCCGAACGAACGCTCGGATACCGCGCGAGCGGCGTTGCAAACGGAGACGGCCATATCACGTTCAAAGGACCTCTTCAGGTCCATGACGAAAACAGAGACGCTTGGACTCCAATGAATCCCGGAGACAGGGAGGACCTTCGTGACGAAGTCGAAGCCATGATGAAAAAAGCGCTTGCGCACATCATGAAGCAGACGAGCAAAATGACCAAATGAGCGGTCAGCGCCCCCATTCCACCTACCCCGCAAGAGCGAGTGGAGTCCCGCGCCGCAATTAGCCGCCTCACTTCATTCCCGAACACGTTCCGGGTCCTTGTGCACCTGTCCGCGAGCTCGCTGGCTGCGAATGTGCCTCTCTGCCGAAACGATTCCCTGGGAGCGCGGGCGCCCCGCCCGCTCGCGGCGAAGCCGCGCAAAAAAAAGCCGCATCTGAAACAGGCGAAGCACATCCTCGCACTGGATCAGAAGATCAGGCTGCGAAGGGCTTAGTAGTGATACCGGCACTGCGCGATGAGAAGTCCTTCCGGAGACGGCCGATAGACCAGCCTGTGCTCCTGCGTGATGCGTCGCGACCACCATCCTGAAAGCGGGCCGCGCAAAGGTTCCGGCTTGCCCGTGCCTTTGAAAGGCGTGCGCATGCATTCCTTGATCAGAGTATTCACGCGTTGAAGGATCTTTGGATCTTCGGCCTGCCAGAAGAGATAATCTTCCCAAGCCTGTTCGCTGAAGATCAGCTTCATTCTTTGAGTTTGCGCGCGCGTCCCTTGCCCTTATCGAGCGCGCGAATAGACGTCGACAGCCGCGTTGCATTCGCAGGACTGCGCAGCAGATAGTGCGTTTCCTCGTAGGCCGCGAAATCCTCCAGCGACATGAGGACAGCCGCCGGCTTTCCCTTGTCACGCGTGATGATTACCGGCTCCCGGTCGTCGACGACCGCATCGAGCGCGCTCGCGAGGTTCTTGCGCAGATTACTGTAAGACGTGGTCTTCATCGGCTTCTTGTACCTGATTACGTACAACATTGCAAGTCGCTTCCGGCGCGGTGGTGAGCCAGTTTGGCCGCTCTAACTTCCGCCATCCTGCGTCGAGGGACATCCCGAACCGGCGTAGAACCAATTGCGGACTTCGAGGCAAATCGCCTAATTTCTCTTCATGGGGATTAGGGATCGTCGCTGGCGATTGCTCGTCGCGACTGGCACGTCGATGATCGTTAGCCTCGCGCTCGCGTATATGCAGCAGGCCGGAGCCAAGACCTACGTCGCCATCAACGGCGTGCCGGTTACCTTGCCGGACGACCAGAGGATTCTGGGAAACCCAGCCATTTCTCCAGACGGTTCACATATCGCTTACATCCGGGCCGCCGGCCAACGAGCCGACAAAGACGATCCCCAGCCGTCCGAAGTGGTCGTAAAAAATTCGGCAGTTGGCACCGCCAAGGTGTTGGTGCGCTCAGGCGCAGGGTCTGAATGGTACTTCCGCCCAGTCGTCCGCGTGACCTTTGCAGAGGATGGCAAACATCTCTTCGCTGAAAGGGCGTACTTCGGGGACTCGGACTCAGTCCATGAAATTGATCTGGGCACGGGCAGGGAACGACTTCTAGGGTGGGGCATCGAGATCAGCGTGCTGCGAGATGGCCCGTGGCGAGGCGATGTGCTGATGGGCATTCACACCTGCTACAGTAACCACTTGGGCTGTGACTACCCGGTGCACGTCGTCACACCCTCAGGCGAGTCGGTCTATGTAATTCCCGGAACGGCTGGTCGAGACCGCGCTTCGCAACTTCGAGCCTGGCTCGTGAACCGTGGTTGGCGGGCTTGGTAAATTCAAACTGACCCACCAACCCCGCGCTCTTGTCGAGGACGGTACAGGATGCCAACTATATTTCATGCGGCACCGCCTCACTTTTTCCCGAACACGTTCCGGTCCTTGTTCTCCTGCATCAGAAGCGTGAGGCCGGCGATCGTCGTGATGCCGAGATTGCTCGGGATGCCTGTCTCTTCGTCGGCGACGATCTTCGAATAGCTTTCGCCCGCGACCTTTTCCCATTTGCCGGCGGGCTTCTTGATTTCGAGGCTCGCGACCGTTGCCTTCAACACGAGGCGCACGATCGCGTTGTCGGGCTGGTGCGGCCGCGTGAGGCTTGGGTAACCGCCGATCATGCGCCAGCCATTGGCGAGGGCCCACGCCGTCAGTTCATCTTTGGTCATCGGGGTACTCCTTGGTTGCAGCGATCTTTGGCGTCGCGTCGCTCGACGGGAAGATGCCGGACCAGCCGCGCGAAGCACATCCTCGAACTGGATTTAAAAAAAGCGGAGGCGGTGAAGCGAGCTACATACCCCACCTCCCCCTTGCGGGAGGAATGTTATACTTTGCAAACCCAAGCCCAAGCTCTAGGGAACGCACATATAGCCTGTGGTTGGCTGATGCTTGATGCAATCGTCAATTTGGTAGCCGAGCGCCACAATGACCCAAGTCGGCAGCGCGAGCGCCACAATCACTGGAATCACAAACCATAGACCCTTAAGGCGAAATCGGACGAGCCCGACAGCCAGCAAAACTATGCAGCCCACGCCGCACCAAATGTTGACCCCGATAGCACTCACGGCCAAATCTGGATGTGGGAACGGGCCCCATTGCGAAAGCAGCAAAGCTACAATCGGGGGCACCGCAGCCAGCAGGACAGAAATCAACAATAACAGCCTGAAGCTGGTCACGATGGCTTCCGCTTTCCGGGGTTGGCCTTGGCGATCTTCCGCAGCATCGTCTTAAAGTGGCCGGGGGCCTTCGTCGCATTCGTATAACATTCCCCTTGCGGGGAGGTCGAAAATCGCGAAGCGATTTCCGGGTGGGGCGTCTCCGCGAACTCGCTGGCTGCGAATGTGCCTCTCGGCTGAAACGATTCCCTGGGAGCGCGGGCGCCCCGCCCGCATTTTTTTACGCGGCTTCGCCGCGAGCGGGCGAGGCGCCCGCGCTCCCAGGGCATTGCTGAAACAGAGCAGCACATCTTCGACAGCCCCCACGCCTTCGCCAAGGCTATAGCGGACAAGTGAACCCCCCGCCGAAGCTTCAGCGCAGGAGATCCCGCGCGACCGGGCGATGACGGATGTTCGTTGAGGTAAGGCAATTCTGCCCCTACCGCATGTGCTCCCAGAGCTCGCGCTCGACTTCGAGCTGGCCGACTTCCTCGCTCCGGAAATCGCCGCGCGACACGCAGGCGACGATGCGATTGCCGTCGAGCACGGGGATGTGGCGGAAGCCGCCGTCCCACATCAGGCGGAGCGCGTCGAGCGCGGTCTTCTCGGGGCTGATGGTGACCGGATTGGGCGTCATGACTTCCGAAAGCGGCGTCTTCGCGAGGATCTTGCCGTCGCCGACCGCACGGACGGCGTCACGGCCGGTAAAGATGCCGACGAGCGCGCCGTGGCTGTTCGTCACCAGGACCGAGCCCGTGTCGCGGTCCCGCATCTGCCGGCAGGCTGTCCTCACCGGCGTGGTTTCCGGCAGGACCAGCGCGTCCTTGTTGCAGATGACGGTGGAAAGATTGCGACACATGCGTTGTCAATAATACGCCGCGATGACGGTTGCCTTGATCCTGATCAAGACCTGTCGGGAACGCCGGGACGGGCGTCAGGCGGCGACGGCGATGTCCGGCTCGCGCCAGAGCGCGGCGAGGCCCCGTTCCACGGCGCGAGGATCCTCTGTCGCGCAGAGATGCATCTTTGCTGTGCGGCGCGACGACGGCGACAGCGCGACCGGCGCATCTTCGATATAGCGCGCCAGATGCTTGCGGAACGTCTTCAGGCCCAGCCGGTCGCCGTAGAAGGCGAGGGAATCGCGGAAATGATCGAGGATGACGGCAAGCCGCGCCTCGAGATCGGGCTCCTCCATCGCGCCGCCATTCTGAATTGCCTGCGAAACGGCACGCGCGATCCACGGCCTGCCGAGCGCGGCGCGGCCGATCATCACCGCGTCGGCGCCGGATTGCTCCAGCGCCTCGCGCGCCGTCGCGGCATCGACGATGTCGCCGTTGACGATGACGGGCAGACGCGTCGCCGCTTTCACGTCGGCGACCGCACGCCAGTTGCTCGTGCCCTTGAAGAATTGCTGCCGCGTGCGGCCGTGCACGGTGATGGCTTTGATGCCGGCGGCTTCGGCGCGGGCCGCGAGCGCGGGGGCATTTCTCGAGCAGTCATCCCAGCCGAGCCGCATCTTGAGCGTCACAGGGCGTGACGTCGCGCCGACCGCCGCCGCAATCAGCCGTTCGGCCTGGTCGAGATCGCGCATCAGCGCCGAGCCGGACAGTCCGCCCGTCACTTCGCGCGCCGGGCAGCCCATATTGATGTCGATGATGTCGGCGCCGCTTTCTTCGGCGATCGCCGCGCCCTTCGCGAGCCAATGGGCTTCGCGGCCGACAAGCTGGATGACGGTCAGCGGAATATCGTCGCTGCGCGCGGCGCGGCGCACGACATCGCGGCGTCCCTGCGCCAGCGTTTCGCAGGCCACCATTTCCGTCGCCACATAGGCCGCGCCGAGCCGCGATGCGGCGCGCCGGAACGGCAGGTCGGAGACGCCGCTCATCGGCGCCAGCAACACGCGATGGGCGACGGGAATGCCGGCGATCGAGAAGGTCTCGTCCATGGGCGGGGTCATACAGGCTCGCGTGCGGCCTGTCACGCGCGCGGGATCCGGCCCGCCGGAGCGGCGCCGCGCTCTCGACTTTATAGGTACAAAAATCGCAACACGCGGTGTGCGAACTCAAAGCGTTGCGCGCGAAAATGCGAAAGGTTCGATAACACGCGGCGTTTCTTCTTGCCGGTTTTGATCAAAAGTCATACCATTTTCGTTACAACGCGCCTTTGCGCCTTCCTGGCCGCGCTGCAGTCCAACCCCCAAATAGCGATTGGTAGGCCGCATGTTTCGGCGGCGGCGTTGCGGCGCCTGGGCCGCAAAAAAGATTTATCACAGAGGCACAAGGCACAGAGATAGCGAGGGCGCCCTGGATGGCTGCGCGCGCTTTCGAAATCTGCCTGCGCATTCGCGCGGAAAGAAAGCACGTCGAAGCTCGCGCACGACCTTGGAGAGAAACCGCTGTCTCTGTGCCTCTGTGTCTCTGTGGTTCCACTTTTCTTTCTCGTCGTCCGCGCCGCGCCATAAAGGACGTACACTGATGGATTTCCCCCTGCGCGCCCCTGCTTCTTGCGGCGGGACCCATGGTCCGATTTGCGATAAGCCTTGTGAAACGGGCCTTGGACGGGCGGGCCTGCGGCGCGCAGATTTTTTCCACCCTGAATTTTCCCCTGATACCAGGGGAGTCAGGCGCGGCTGCTTTTGCGCACCATCCAGCCATAGACCAGCGCCGCGAGGCCGGCGAAGACCGCGATGCCGATCGCATTGGCGGGCGCGAAATCCGCCGGCACCAGCGCCAGCGGGGACTCGTTGTTCATCGCGACGATGAGGCCCGCGAGCAGCACGCCGAACAGGCTCTCGCCCACGATCATGCCGGAGGCGACGAGAATGCCGAGACGCTCGCTGCGCTTGGGATCCTTCGTGCGCGCCGCATAGCGATTGTAGAGATCGCCGACAATGGCCCCGACGATCACGGCCAGCGTCGCCGACATCGGGAGATAGATCGCGATGCCGACGGCGAGCGGGGGAAAGCGCAGGAGCTTCAGCGCCCCCATGATCTCGTCGAAGACGATGATGCCGACGCCGAGCGCAGCGCCGAGGCCCAGCATGGCCCAGTCGAGATCGTGCTGGATGACGCCTTGCGCCAGCGCCGAAATGAGATTGGCCTGCGGTGCGGCGAGGGGATGGGCGTGCACGGGGCCGCCGGTCATGCCGACGAAACCGTTGGCCTGCGCCAGAAGATTGAGCACCGGCGGAATGACCAGCGCGCCGGCGATGACACCGACGATCAGCGCCACCTGCTGCCGCCACGGCGTGGCGCCGACAAGCTGTCCGGTCTTCAGGTCCTGCAGATTGTTGTTCGAGATCGTCGCGATCGCAAAGACGATCGAGGTCGCGAACAGCGCGAAGGCCGTCAGCGGCCGCTGCAGTTCGGCCGAGGGATGGATCATCACGCTGAAAAGCGTCGCGCAGATGAGGATGGCGAGGATGCCGACGCCGGAGATCGGGCTGTTGGACGAGCCGATCAGTCCGGCCATGTAGCCGCAGATCGCGGCCACCAGAAATCCGCCGAACAGAATGTAGGGAAGCGAAGCGAGCGTCAGCACCGTCGCCTGTGGCGCGAGCGTTGTCGCGGCGGCGAAGCGGAAAACCAGAACCGCGGACAGCGCGAGGCAGGCGAGCGTCAGCGCAATGACGATGGCGGGCGACAGATCCTTGTCGCGCCGGTCGTCCGATCCGCCGGCACGGCGCGTTCCGAAGGTGACGATCAGCCCTTGCGCCAATGGCCCAGCCAGTTTCGCCAGCGACCACAATGCAGCCACCGCGATGGCGCCGGCGCCGATGAAACGCACCTGGTGATGGAAGACGGAGGCGACATGCGCATCGAGGGACATCGATGCCGCCGGCACCATCGCGGTGAGGATGGGCACGATCGCGCCCCAGGCGATCACGAGGCCCAGGAGCAGCGCCATGCCGACGGAGAGGCCGACGAGCTGTCCGGCGCCGAACAGCGCCAGCGAGAAGCCGATGTCGTAGCCCGAGCCCCCCGCGCCGAGACGGAAATTGTTCTGGATCTCGCCCGCCGCGATGCGCGTCGCGGCGAGCGCCGCAAGACCCGCCGACGCCAGCGCGCCGTAGATCACGGCGAGAAGTCCTTCGCGGCTTTGCGTGTCGCTGCCGGCCTCGCGCGCTTCGGCGCCGACGATCAGCACTTCGGCCGCCGCCACGCCTTCGGGATAGGGAAGGTCCGAATGGGTGACGAGCGTGCGCCGCAAGGGAATCGTAAACAGCACGCCCAGGATGCCGCCGCCCATGCAGACGGCGAACGATTCCCAGAACGGAAATCCGGTCCACCAGCCGATGATCACCAGTCCGGGGAGCACGAAGATGATGGAGGACAGCGTGCCGGCGGCCGACGCGATCGTCTGCACGATATTGTTTTCCACCATGGTGGAGTCGCGGAAGGCGCTGAGGACCGCCATCGAGATGACCGCCGCCGGGATCGAGGTGGCGAAGGTCAGCCCGACCTTCAGGCCCAGATAGACATTGGCCGCCGTGAAGACGCCCGTGATGAGGATGCCGAGGACGAAGCCGCGAAAGCTCAGCTCGACGGCACTTGCGGACTTGGGGGTCATTGCGCGGAAGGACTTTCGCGAGGGCGGGGGACAGATTGTCGTACGGCGTCAGCGCCGAAACCAAGAATTAAGACGCGCAGGTTAACGTTTCCGAAGGTACGTGCAAAGGCGGCGAGCCTAAATGGGGCAGGCCCGGCTCAATCTCAAAGGCGTCCAGGCGCTGTTGCTAGACAGCGACCCGTTCTCGCGCGGACTGATCTCCTCGATGCTGCGCGGCTTCGGCATGGATTCGCCGATCATCGGTCAGACCGGCGCCGAAGCCATGGCCTATCTCAACGGCAACGGCGTCGATCTCTGCATCATGGAGGCGATGCTGCCCGACATGTCGGGGCCGGAGCTGATCCGCTGGCTCAGGCGCCCCGAGATGGAAAAGATCCGCTTCGTTCCCGTCGTCGTCCTCACGAGCTACGCGCAGCTGCGCTTCGTTGCGGCGGCGCGCGACGGCGGCGCCAATATTATCGTCCGCAAGCCGGTCTCGCCGCAGGTTCTATTTGATCGCATCACCTGGATTGCGCGCGTGCAACGCCCTTTTATCGACGCAGGCCATTATTCGGGCCCCGATCGGCGCTTTCAGCAGGTCGATCCGCCCGATGGAATCTGGAAACGCGGAGACGACCGCGGGAAGGAGAATTCAGCTCCGAAGATCGTCAACAAGCTTGCCGAAGCCGTCGCAAAAGGTAGACCACAATGAAAACCGTGATGACCTTTTTCCCCGAGACGAGGCTTGCGAAGCTCGCAGCGCGGCCCGGCGGCATGATGCGCGACATCGCGATCGAGAACGCGACGCAATCCGTCGAAGGCATGCGCGGCGAGGGCGACGAGGCCATCAAGCGCGAGATGGACGTGATCGAAAAGGTCATCGAAGGCGTTCAGAACAACCGTATCCCGGTCGACCAGACCAAACTGATCCTGCAGCATGCCGACCAGCTGGTGACGCTGGCCGCGACGTTCGGCTACGAGCCGCTGGCGCGCTGCATGCGCAGCCTTTGCGACGTGGCGGACGGGGTGATCCGCGCGGGCATCGACGATTCCGCCCCCATCGCGGTCCATGTCCATTCGATGCGGCTGCTGGCGCCGGGCAGCGCCGTTCTCGACGCCGAACAGATCGAGCTGGTGCTCGGCGAGCTCGCGAAGATCCTCACCCATTACGAATTCCGCCCGATCGCCGCCGACGACCCGCAGATCCCGATTTCGCGATAGTGCGCTACTCGACGTCCTGACTGCGGGGGCGGCGGCGCCCGAGACTGCGCAGGCGCATCCAGGCCAGGAATACCAGGAACCCTCCCGGCAGCAGGAGCAGCAGGCGGAGCGGGTTGGGACCGGCGACCGCGAACAGGCACAGGCCGACGCCGACAATCAGCGTCAGAAACCATAAAAACCGTCGCTCGCCGCGGTCGCTCACGCGAAAGAAAATGCCACGAAATCTTGTCACGGTTGCTACGGTTAACCGTATCAGGCGCTTTTGCCGCACCTCTAGGACAGTCTGCGCCACTGCACCATGCGGTTGTGCAATGGCAGACGAAGACGGCTAGGTTCGGGGCCTTTTCCGGAGCACCGCGTGGCAAAGCTGGAATTTTTCTTCGACTGTTCCTCGCCGTGGACATATCTCGCCTTCACGCGCATCGGACCGATTGCGGAACGGGCGCATGCGACGATCGTTTGGCGACCGATACTCGTCGGAGGCGTCTTCAATGCCGTCAACCAGGATGTCTATGAGCGGCGCGCCAATCCCGATCCGCGCAAGAGCACGTATTACGACAAAGACCTTCAGGATTGGGCGCGGCTTTGCGGCATTCGTATCGGGAAGCCGGATGTCTTTCCGGTGCGCGCGGTCGCTGCGATGCGTGCCGTGATCGCCGCGGACGAACAGAATCGGCTGGTGCCTTTTGCGCGCGCCGTGTTCGAAGCCTACTGGGGCGCACTCGAAGACATCAGCCAGGTGCCTGTGCTCGAGGCGGCCGCGGGACGCGCAGGTCTCGACGGCGCAGCCCTTCTGAAGCGCAGCGGAGCCGACGATATAAAAGCGAAGCTCCGTGCCAACACGGACGAGCTCATCGCCCGCGGCGGCTTCGGCTCTCCGACGATATTCATAAACGAGAACGACATGTATTTCGGCAATGATCGCCTGCCGCTCGTTGAAGCGGCGCTGGCGCACGCGGACTGATCAAGATGGCTTTTCTCCAGGAACCCGAGCGCCAGCCGGTGTTGCGCGTGCCGGCCGTGATCGTCGGCCTTATACTCGTACTGATCGCAGCCCATGTGGCACGGGTGATGTCACCGACATTGCTGCAAAACGCCATCATCTACAATTACGCATTCATTCCGACGCGCTACTCCCATGCATTTCTTGTCGCCCACAACGTGGCGCCGCAGACGTTCTGGGAACGGGCGATTCCGTTTGTCAGCTACATCTTCCTGCACGGCAGCTACACGCATCTGTTCGTCAATTGCGTCTGGCTCGTGCCGTTCGGTGCCATCGTCGCGCGACGGCTCGGCTCCATCACCTTCATCCTGTTCTTTCTGGTGTGCGGTGCCGCTGGCGCCGGCGCGTATCTCGCGGCGAATTGGGGCGATCCCAATCCGGCCATCGGCGCATCGGGTGCGATCTCCGGTGTGATGGCGATGGCGTTCCGCATTGTGGCGCTGATTGAAGCGCCGGATCTTCAGACCTACGCGGCAACCGTCAGCGGCGATATCCGTCTGCATCGCCCACTTGCTCCCATCCTGTCGTCGCGCATCCTCGTCTGGTCCGTCGTTTGGCTGCTGATCAATCTCGTGGTCGGCGTCACCGGCATCGGTGCGGCCCCGGGATCGGGACCGCAGATCATTGCCTGGCAGGCGCATATGGGCGGCTATATTGCCGGCCTTTTGCTCGCCGGACCCTTCGACGCGCTCGCCTTCCGCGTAAGTCCGCCGATCGCTTCGGCTTGAAGGCGGCCGTTCGCGCCATAAATATAGGCAAGCGGCACTGCGCCGCGACGGGAGGCGGCTATGGCTGAGAATCAGACCATCAACGGCGGATCGATCGATCGGCCGCAGCGCGCGCCGTTTCCGGCGGTGCGTCTTCTCTACGCCTTTGGATTCGGCATCGTTGCCTGGTTTGTCGTTCATCTGATCGTTGCGCTGGCCATTGTTCAGTTCGTCGTGCTGGCCGTGACGGGGCGGCTGAACGACGAGCTGAAGGCCTTCAGTTTCAGCCTGATTCAGTATCTGTGGGAGCTGCTCGCATTTGTCACATTTGTGCGCGACGAGCAGCCATTCCCGATCGGACCCTTTCCGCGCCATCCCTAGCGCTCTCGCATAGTCGACAGTCTCGAATCACGTAGCGGTGCGCGTTCGCAGCCGCGACTATGCATGTGCAGCAGAATAGTTTGTTCTGAATAGTATTATTCTCGTTCAGCTGCGGGGCCGCAAATGTTGCGCGCGCAGACCTTCAGCAAAACGATGTAATTCAAGGCGAACAGCGCAATAGAGCTGTGGCATTCGGGGTACAAACACACATGAAACGCGGCTGCCAACAAGTGCCGGGGAATATGGTCTTGCTCGCCCGAGAATCTTGCACCTATGCTTTTCGCGATTGGAAATAGCTGCGTTGAGCATCGTCCAACTTAAGGGCGAGCGACAGCGTAGCAGGAGACCCCTTTCGGGGGGTCACAACGGGGAGCTAGAGAATGTCTGCACAGCGTCAAGCTGGGGCCGCACGGTCCCTTTTGTTCATCAATACCCTTCTCCTTTCGTCTGCCGTCGCATTACCGGCCGTAGCGCAGATCGAAGAGGTTGTCGTCACCGCGCAGAAACGAACGGAAGACGTCCAGAACGTCCCCATCGCCGTGACCGCTTTCACGGGGCAGGACCTCAAAACGCAGCAGATCAATCAGTTCAAGGATCTCCAGTTTCACGCCCCCAATGTGACCTACACCGCGGGCAATTTCGGCGGGTCCGACTTTCAGATCCGTGGCATCGGTGTGACGGCT